>OAUQ01000321.1_pt1 | contig 19535 bp, 16 predicted proteins | sample 1476151 | NCBI WGS metagenome assembly OAUQ01 (sample SAMEA2580008, study PRJEB22360) | human gut metagenome | biome: human gut; feature: human-associated habitat; material: faeces | place: Denmark | collected 2008/2010 | reverse complement strand
CTGGTCCTTGATTGCCTTGTCTGTACGAATATTTAAATTAGTTGTTGCCATACAGGACACCTCCATTCAAGTATAGTATACTCAAATGCGCGTCTAATGTCAACATACTGTCATTATATAAGATGCATAAATTCTGCCAAAATGCATCGAAATCCATCACCAAATCACTCTGCGTAGCGATCTGCGCATAGCCTTTGTACTCATCATTGCCGCTTTCTGCGTACATATCGTTCACCATTCCGATTGTGAGTAAGTCAAGATCCCGGATGGAGATGCCGAGCTGTACGCAGCGAAGCAGAAACAAGGGTGAGGTCATCGGGCGGTCAGTTGCGCGAAGTTTTTTTAGACTCCACATCCGTCTGGACATTTAAGCCCCACAGCTTGATGATTTTCGGAAGTACCTGGTAGATGGAGAAGGTGCTGAACTCATCAAGCCATTCCTCCGGGCTGTCCGGGATAGAAGGATCTGCGTGCTTTGCCATGATGTAGGCGATGTTCTCGAACATCTCAAGAGAGAACATATCGAGGTGGGAGGAACCCTCATCCCCGTTTCCGACAGCCTTTCCCAGCGCATCGAGATCCTTGTAGATATCTCGGTGGAACTTGATGCGATAAATACGCGGAATGGTGGCAGATGCCTTGAAGGGCACCTGCTTTCCGTCAATCTCAATCTTCAGAATCATACTCATAATCCAATCACTCCTTTACTGCCTTCGCAGGCTTCGCTGCAGACTGCGACTGCGTTGCGACATCGCTCTCCGCCGCAGGCACATATACCGCCTTGTACCAATCAGCATAGGTGGTGGCATCCGTGGTATTTCCGGTCTTTGCTTTCAACATACCATTAGCAAGTGGCACCGCCTTCAGAGACAGCTTCTCCGTCTGTACTTCCTTGGAATCCTCATTCGTTTTTCCTTCGATACCGGGACGGGAAGCGGAGCAGTTATACAGCACATGACGAATGTGCTTCTGGTCGCCATCAAACTCGAACAGGAGCGCAAATGCTGCAAGCTCCACCTCGGAGTTTTCAATCAGCACTCCCTTGGAATCTAGTGTTTCCTTCAGTACGTCCGTGCGGAAGGACTCCGGAATCAATGCAACCGTTTGCGGAAATAGCTGAGCAGCTAAACACAATAGCGAAAACGCATTTTGATGATTAAAGGAGGCACTTCATTTGGCAAAGAAAAAAGATGAGATAACCATCCGCTCAAGCGCAGCGGAATACCCGACCTATGTTGCCTCTGTAGGTGATCAGCAGGACAGCATGCGACAGCCATTGACTATGATAAAAATTCTGCAACGACGAGAAGATTTTATGCGACCGTTCAGAATAAAATGCATTATGCCGTTCATGGATATACGGCGGCTGAACTGATCGTGGAAAGAGCTGATTACACAAAAGAGCATATGGGATTAACCACCTGGGCAGATGCACCGGAAGGAAAGATTAAGAAAAGTGATGTTAATCCTGCGCATGTTAATATTAATAAGGTTCTAAGTGAACTGGATATGGATATATTCAAGTTAAAGAATCAGTTCTTTATAGATGCGGCAACTTATTATATAGAACATTTTGGACGGGAAGCACTGATAGAACCGAAGGAAAGGAAAGAACCTCAATTTATATCAACTGAGGAAATGGCTGTCATAGAGGAGCGGATCAGACAGGAGGCAAGAGAAGAAGCAAGGCAGGAAGCAAACAAAGAGGTTATGAGCATGGTTGGCAGCATGCTGGCAGCTATGCAGGCTAACAAAGATGCAATATCTATCATACAACAGCAGGCAGATACAGATGATAATGCTGATTCGGAAGATGATTTTTATGATGACGTTATTGCACAGAGCGCATTGAATTGGATGGAAAAAGATTGACTGCAGCAGTTAAAAATATTTGTGTTGTAAAAAGCAATACATGGTGGTACACTATAAGAAACAGGAGGTGCATACTATGGCAACAAAAACTGCAAATGTAACAGCGCGAATTCAACCGAATATAAAAGAGCAGGCAGAGGCAATTCTTGACAGACTTGGAATTCCTGTATCTGTATTCATAGATATGACTTACAGACAGGTTATTATGCGTGATGGAGTACCATTTTCACTTGATATTCCGGATAAACTTGTTACAAGAGATTCTATAACACAAGCTGAATTTGATACGATGATGCAGACCGGGCTTGCACAGGCAAAAAAGAACGATTCTGTATCTGTTGATGAGGCTTTTAATCAATTAAAGTCGGAAATATAGTGCATGAATGAATATGAGGTAAGGGTAACAAGGCTGGCATTAGAGCAGATGAAAGAGATAGTGCATTATATTTCAAATGATCTAATGGCACCGGATGCAGCAGATAATCTGCTTGACAAGATGAAAGCAGAGATTACTAAGTTGTCGAGTTTTCCGAAAAAACATGCCTTGATTGATGAAGAGCCATGGAGGACTGAGGGAGTACGCGAGATTGTTGTTAAAAATTCCCTGATTTACTATTGAGTTGATGATGAAAATAACAGAGTTCAGGTAACAGCAGTTATTTATAGCAGGAGAGACCAGATCAGGCAGCTAAGCAATATGGATATGGAGTAGTGGCTTAATCCATAAGGATTACTATAAAAGTATATAGTTGCAAATATATAAAACTGAATACACGCAATGAAAGAAGCAGATATGTGGAAATATTCCATGTGTCTGCTTTTTTTATGCCCTAAAGATAACAACAAGTATCAGTACACCAAAGGCGATCAGGGATTAGGAAAGCCGAATAAAATATATGTGTATGATTTGTTGAAAGCAGAGAACGATAATTGGCTGCCAAAGCAATTTAAGCACAGAAAGGGCGGACAAATAAGAAAGAAATATTATGATCATGCAAAAGAGAATGTAGCATTTGAGAGATGTGTGGATGTTGTGACATCGTTGACAGCGGTATTTCGATTGTATGAAAGCTATTGTAAAAAATGACGCAACATGACAATGGTAGAAATTGCAAAGTGGAACAATGTCAGTGAGAGGACGATTTATAGGTATAAAACAATATTTTCGTGGCAGGAACAGCGACCGTAAGGGAGCGAAAAGCCACGCCGTAAGGCATGTTCGCCAGACCAGCAAAAGCGGGCTGGCCGGGGTTTGGGGTGGCCCCAAAGAGCGTATCTGAATGCGCCTCAAAAAACAGTTTTTACATCTGTATTGTAATTCCAACAAGAAAGGATTCCTCACCGGGAACAAGATCGAGATCACCGCCATGGCCTTCAATGATTTTTCGGACAGAGGAAAGCCCGATTCCATGATCAGCAGATGTACCCTTTCGGGAGAGGAATGTTTTTCCCTCCTGCAAGGCCAGACCGTCGTAAGTGTTTTCAATCTTCAAAAAGTACATATTGCCTCTGGTTTCGCCTGCAATGAAAATGCGGTGCACCCCTTGCTTTTGGCGGCTGCAAGCCTCAACGGCATTGTCCAAAAGATTGCCCAGCACCGTACACAGTTCCACATCGGTAAGCGGCATCTGATCAGGAAGATCGAGCCGCACCTGAAATTCTGTCCCTTGTGTCTGCGCCATGCCGTAGTAGTATTCAATCAGCGCATTTACAACGGGATTTTTGCAGAACTGGGCAGGGGAGTGCCCCGATGTTGCCGCAACCTGTTCCTCTACCTGTAACAGGAAGGAGCAGATCTCCGTCTGCCCACGTTCAGAGGCCATGCGGTCTATGGTGCGCAGATGGTGTTTGATGTCGTGAATCAGCCTTCTGTTTTCTGCCGCTGCTTCAGAAACCTGACGGCTGTATTCGGTCTGCATAGAAAGCTGCCGGACGACCTGCTTGCGTTCTTCCTGAAAAATCAGGCTGTTTCCATACCCCTCTACCACATCGCGCCAGAGGGAATAACCGATGGCGGCTGCTATGAAAAAGCTGCCCCATTCCACAAACCAACCGCCGATAACCGGCTCATAAACCGGCAGAAGGCGATCCCATATAAAGGCGCAGGTTGCGGCTGCCGCAGCATAGAAGATCGGGCTGCTCCGTTTTTCTCCTCTGTGAATGGCAAGCACAGCGATGATAAGCAGATAGAGTGCAGATGCCACCTTATAACAAAAGACCGATGCAGAGAAGAAACGAATCGCTCCAAGGGAGAGATGGGAAGCCATCATGCCATACACAAACGCATATATCAGGAACGCAGCGCCCACCCCATTGCTGATGGCCGCAGGCAGGAAGCCCGGCCTGCATATCCGGTTTTGCAGAACTACGATCAGCCAGGTAACCAGATAGATACAGAACAGTTCCATCGTGTACCAGGGGAATATGGGAACAGCAGCCAGCATATGAAGCACAGGATAGGATGACAGGCCGCACATGGCAAGGCAGATCAGTCCGAACAGGAATGTATTTTTCTGTTTCATCCGGCGGCTGAAATAAAAGGACAGCAGCGCACAGACAAAGGTAACCGTACAGCCAAACAGGCAGAATGCAAACCGGATTCCTCTGGTTGTATTTACCGCCAGCATCGTTCCGAAAGCAGGCGGATAAACAATCCCTCCGTAAAAGTGGTCATAGTTGCTGACCGCTATGGTGAGTGTGAACGGTTTTCCGCCATGAAAAGTGACCATGCGGTTTTGAACCAATGGTGTCCCCTGTGCCGGTTCCCCCATTTGCAGGATCAGGTCATGATCCAGATAAAGGTTGTAAGCAGAAAACACTTCCGGGATTTCCAGTGCATACGCTTCCTTCCGTTCCGGCAGGAAGAATGTCATCTGGTAAGTCCCGCAGCCATAGGGAGAAGGGTTTGCAGGGCTGGAGAAATTGGTCTGCTCTCCAATGGAAAGGTAGCGCATATAATGGTTTTCATCCCGTATTTCTTCCGGGGTCAAAAGCGCGTCAGGATAAAACGCCCAGCCGGATACCAGAAAGCGCACCGGTGACTTTTGAAGTTCTTCCTCAGAAAGCGCCAGAATCCCATTTGCCGCCTGAATTGTGTTCTGGCTATATTTATTATTAAACTGATACAGGCCAAGAAAAAACAGGGATGAACACAGGCAGACCATACATAAAGCGGCATATTTTTTTACCACAGAAGATACCATCTTATTTTCGCCTCCTCCTTAGGAAAAATTCACCGGCAGACAGAAGAAGCAGACAAGCCGGAATCAAAAGGAGTATGGGCGACCGGCTATGCTCTGTGTCGGCGACCTGTGCCAGGGAAACGGCATCTTCCTTTACTGCAATGGTGTATGTCCCTGTATGGCTGATCTGAAAGGAGGCGGCTTTTGCCGCATCGTCATAGCCGGTCATGGGAATTTCCACGCCGCTTTCATCACCGAGGAACAATGTGCCGGCTGCCGGGTCATTTGGATAGGGCAGCATGACAGAAACATCCGGCAGGGAGTTGAGCACAGTTCCGTTGATGGAAAACGAAAAAGAAAAACCGCCGTCCGTATCCTTTTGGATGATGACTTCAATCTGATCTTCGTTTTGGATACCCTCCGGCAAGGCGTCTTTGGGTATGCTGATGGTGATTCCCTGTTTGGAAAAGACGGCTCTTTGCTCCCCTGTTTGCAGCATCATCAAAAAGCGTGTGCCGGAAATCCGGTCGGTGGTTTCATCGAAGAACTCTGAAAAAACAGGTTTTTTGGAATCCGCACTTTTCGGGGGAACGGTCATAATGCTTTGCACCGGCTCTTTCCTGTTTTCCGAAAGCTTCCGGGCAGGATTGGGAGCGGTAAGCTCTGGATCGCCGGCAATCGTCTGCACTTTTGGGGGCTGCTGTAAAGCGGTATCTTCCTCTGGCTGACCTGATACAACTGGCGCTTCGATTTCCGGTATGGCCGGTTCATCGGAACCAGCGTCTGGTTCTAATGCTTCCTCTGCATCACCGTTTGCCTGTTGCGATGGGAATTCATCTTTATTTATGGAATCGTCTTTTCCATCCAAGGATGGCTCGGAAGGCTTGTGATCCGTAGAATCATTTTCTCCGCTGACCGAAGGTGCTTTTTCAGAATCGTTGGAATCTGTCCCACCGCCATTTGTTGCAGGCGATCTTGAAGGCTGCGTAGGGGGATTGTCTGTGAAACCGTCATCCTGATCGTCGGTATGTTCGGGAGGCGGCTGAATGATGGTATCAGGTGGATTGCCGCCTGCATCACCTCCATCCCGGTCGCCATCGTGATACCCTTCAAGGACAATTTCATCTGCGTAGGTAAAGGACAGGATGCCGGTCTGTCCGCCGTCATAATCGACCTGAAGGCGGTAACTGCTGCCCGGCGTCAGCAGACGGGTGGCAATCGAGAGCATTTCCTGACCCACATAAACGCCACTTTCCAGACGGTTCCATGAACCGTTGTTTTCGGACAGCCATACGCTGATCTCATCCATTTTCCCCGGCGGTGTGACCCAGGGAAAATGAAGGTTTCCTCTGGCAGCCAGAAAGCAGTTAATGTCCGGTCTGCCTGAAGCCTGTACAGAAACAGGAATTGAGATATCAGGGAAAGCAATTCCCTCTGCAAACGCAGTGTTTTCCGGTGCGGTCAGCTTTCCCATGGCATGGTACAGTCCCACAGTATTCAAATCAATACCGGAAAAATCCCATTCCACCGCAGCGGTGCAGCTGGTTCCATTTTCCGTATAGCAATCCAGATAGTAAGGGGAAAAGGCAAACAAATTTTCCAGCGTTTCGGTTTCGCTGCCCTGTTGAACCGCAAACGCGTTCGTATAAGGATACCATTTCTCTATGGAGGTAATGACAGCAGGCGGCATTTCTTCCACCCGGACGGAAATCTGAAGCTCCTGCAATACAGTTTCACCAAAGGCATACCCCTCCGGCAGTTCAATCCGGCCTGCTGCGGTATATTCGCCCGGAGTGGTCTGGTCAATGGCCGAAAAATCCCATGAGACAGGAAATGTTTCCTGCCGGATTTCTTCACCTGCTGATACAGTGGCGCAAACGGTTTGATACTGAAGGGCCAGCTGATAAATTTCCTCCAGGTCATCATCGGACGGTGTGGTTCTAAGGGGCAGGGTAAAAGCCGGAAGGGAGAGCAGTTCACCTTCATTTTGTATTTCTGTGACAAGGACGAGGGATGCTTCTTCTGATGCTTCCGTGGTTCCGCTATCCAGTGTCCCCGGAGCCTCGCTTTCTAAATCCGGCAGAATCTCCGTTATTTCATCGGCATTGGCTGGGGTTGCGGTTTCAGCGGCAAATGCGTGGATACTGCCGGTGAAGCAGAGGAGGCAGGTCAGACAGCCACCCAGAATACGCCTGTGTATTTGCTTCATTCTCATACGATACCCCCCATTCCAGAAAAAATATATTGGTGGTAGGCTTCCCGCAGCTGTTTTCCATTGCGGAGAGCAATCGGAAGTTCCTCGCCGTTTATCAAATGGAAGGTCTGACTGTCAACATGGCTGATATAATCCATGTTGATTAAAACGCCCCGGTAGCAGGGCAAAAAACGCTTGTCCTTCTGCAATGCGGAAGTGACCTCCTGAAAACCTCCGCTTACCGGTATCACGCGTTCCGCCATATGAATCCGTGTCATACGGTTTTGATAATCTATGTATAGAATCTTCTCTGTGGGAAGTTCCAGCTTTTGACGGTCAGCCATAACCGAAAGTGTCATCACTTCATAGGGCGGTTTTAGCTGGCACAGCTCCATCGCTTCTTCAAATTCTGCCTGATGGAGCGAAAGCGGCTTCAGCAGATAATAGCTGGCGGACAGGCTGTACCCCATCCGGGCATAATCTTCTGTAATGGTCAGAAAAACGATCTTACAGAGCCTGTTTTTCTGGCGCAGTCTTCTGGCGGCCTCTATTCCATCCATGTTCTCCATATAGATGTCCATAAAGACAAGCTGAAAATTGACCTGGGCGGCAGCTTTCAGAAAATTCTCTCCGTCCTCAAATTCTGTCAGCGTATAGTCCAGCTGATGCTTTTTCATATAATTTTCCAAGCAGGCAGACAGTTCTTCTCTGTCCTCTGCTCTGTCATCCACAATCGCGATCTGCATCGTACCATCTCCTTTGCACAATAATCCAATATGAGTATAACATAAAACCGCAGGAAAAAACTTGCGTCTTAAACAGGAAACCTGCGTCTTAAACAAAGTCGGTTGTATTTCTCTTGACAAGATGCTACTCTAATTATACTACCAGACTTTCCGATGAGAAGGTCTGGTTTTTTAATTTTTCTTTTCAGGAAAGGAGGCCCGGTATGAAAATCGCACTTTGTACGGAGCTGAGAAATGTGGAATGGTTTGAAAGCAGGCTGCGCTCCCTTTTTGATGGGGATGGGCAGCTTGTCATCGACGAGCTATGGAATGAGAAGCAGCTATCTCAGGCACTGCGGCGGAGCCGATATCATGCGGTTGTCATCGCAATGACCGGGGCAAGGGGATTGGAGGCTGCCATTCAGGCAAAGCAGCTGGCACCGGAAGTACCGCTTGTCTGGTGGAGTGATGATGAAAACTTCGCCCTGATCGCGTATCAGCTTCATATCCCGGCATTCCTCTCCATAGATTGTAGTGATCAGGAGCTATATGAGGCGATGGCGCCCATCAGGAAACGGAGGTATGGAAATGCGAATTGCGCTATGCAGTTATAGCCAGAAAGAAAAAGAAACCGCTTTGCTGATGAAGCTGGGCAAGGTAGACCGCTTTGATAACGGCGTATTTTGTACCTATGCCATGCAGCGGGATGGGCCTTATGATGCTGTGGTGGTCATGGAGGACGGAGCCAGGGGGATGAATTTCTGCATGAGCATACGAGGCTACAGCAGGGATGTCCCGCTCCTGTGGATCAGCGACCAGGCAGAATTTGAACCCCAAAGCCGCAGGATGCAGGCGGACACCTTTTTGGTAAAGCCTGTGACGGAATATCAGCTGCGGGAGGCAGTATCCCAGCTGCTTCAGAAAACAACGAGAAGGAACGAACAACGTGAGGAGGATGAATAAAATGATATGGAAATGGAAATGGAAACGGCCGGCCGCATTTTTACTGGCGGCGGCAATGATTGTTACGATGCCGGGCGTTCCGGCATCTGCGGTGGAAACCGATGTATCCGGCGTGTCCGGGAATGCTCCGGCGGAGTGTATCTGCGAAACCCACTGTGAGCAGGAGGCGGTCAATCCCGACTGTCCGGTCTGCGCTGCGGAAGATGCAGACCTCTCTGCCTGCAAGGGAACAGAGCAGGCAACGCCCCTGATGGCAGCTGCGGCAGACCATGAAACCATCTCCGGCAATGTTACCTGGGAGAACAGAAACATAACTACCCCGGTGACGGTGAAGGGCGACACAACAATCACGCTGAAAGGCGAGAATACCATTACGATTACCGAGACCGCATATGACGCCGCTCTGGATATGTATTCCGCCAATCTGACCATTCAGGGAAGCGGCAGTCTGACGGTCACTGTTCCTGACAGGAAATATGGTATTGCGGACGGCAATTGGAGCGACACCGCCGGCGGGACGCTTACCATAAAAGACGGGGCAAAGATAACCACCAACGGCGGTCAGAGAGGCTTGAGCGCTAAAGCCATCGTGATTGAGAATGGAACGCTGAATCTAAATTCCGGTTGGGGTATTGGCACTGCATCCCTGACCATGAACGGAGGAACCCTTTACGCCACCGGAAAATATGGTGCGATTTCGAATAGTAGGTATGGAAACGCCCGAAACATTGACAGCAACCTGACCATTCTGTATTCGGAAAGTCAGAATGCAAAAACAGACGATATGTCGGTCGGCACAGCGGCCGATACGACAAGAGAAGGGGACGTCAAGACCATCTATATCGCCAAGATGGCGCCCCGCGCAAGCCTGATCGTCGGCGCGCAGCAGGGAACCATACAGGAAAGCTTAGGCAGTCAGAAGGCGACCTTCTCCGTGACCGGCAGCAGGGTCAAGATGGATACCCTGAACGTGGAATGGGTGGGTCAACCCACCGGTCTGATGGCGGAAAAATCCGCTGACAACCAGACCATCACCGTTACCGCCGACAACAACGTCAAGGAGGGCCGCTATAAGCTGAAGCTGACCGCAGACAGCGAAGCAGGATACGCTCCGAACAAGGCGACCGCCACCGCAACGGTCACCGTCGCCGCCGCGCCCAAAAACCCCATTACCATAAACCAGCAGCCGGAGGTCGTATATGAGAAATTAGATGGGGAAAGTGTAGCGGTTGTCGATGTCAAAGCCTCTCTGGAAAGCGGTCAGTCCGGTAAAATCACCTATCAGTGGTATGTGAACGGAAAAGAATTTCAGGGCACAGGCAGCGGCAGTTATAAAATCATCCTGACCCAATCCGACCTGACCCAAGTGGAGGGCAGGAACTGGGAGTACAGCGGCCAGGTCTACTGCAAGCTGTCCTATAATAACTATACCGTAAATACAGACACGGTCGCCGTTACCGTTAACACCTGCCCCCATGCAAAATACACCCACGATGGCAAATGCCAACAGTGCGGCGAACCGTGCAGTAAGGATGTGCTCTTTATTCGCAACGGTATCCCCTATACGTTTGAAGGCGATAACCCTGATGTTGGGTTCATTCTGTTCTCCGGCGGAACCGCTTATTTTGTGCGGGATACTAACGCAACCTTGAAAGCGGGGAACGGCGAGCCGGCGAACAAAATGGACATTACGCTGGATCTGCAGGGCCACAAGGTCAAGACGCTGGATCTGCAAAATTTCCCGTACAAGAGCGTTACCATCAAAAACGGCACGATAAATGACATTGCCACCAGCGCCCCCGCGGTGTTGATATTAGACAGCGTTACAACAAGCGCGGGCACCCTTGATAAACTGTTTACCCTGACGGTAAAGGGCAACTGCGTGTTTCAGCATCAGGTGAATTTCCTCGGGAAAACCCAGCTCCAGGGCGGCACGTTCCAAGGTGGAATCAATGCAGCACTTGGTGAGGAGGCCCTGGCTCTGCTGGCAGACGGATATGCCTTTGCAGACGCTAATAGCAACGAAATTTTGAACGTTTCCAATGTAGATATTGCGAATAGAGCGGTCAAGGTGGTCGCGCATACCGACCAATATCAGAACGGCAAATGCGCCTGCGGCAGAATCTGCGACCATGCGGGCAAGGTGGACAGCGCCGGTTACTGCAAATTCTGCCATGCGCTGGTGGAGGCATTTGAAACCGGCGGCAAGCGATACACCAGTCTGGAAACAGCGCTGGCTGCCGCGCAAGACGGTGACACGATCACGCTGCGGGGGCCTTTGGACATCGAGAACGCAGAGCCTATCGAAATCAGCAAAAATATTATACTGAACTTGAATGGACACACCCTGAGCAAATCCCGTGAGGAGGCGCTTCTTTGTATCCTCGGCTCCGATGTAGCCATAACAAACGGCAAGGTGCAAAGCACCTGTGTCTCCAAGTCCGCTAATGCGGTGGAAGTTGGAAAATTTGACCACACAGGCGCAAAGCTGACGCTGGACAATGTCACCCTGGAGGGAAGCGTAGGCGGCGGAACTGGCGTCCGTGGATTTGGGCTTTTCTTCCTTACCGGGAACGAAGCCGTGGTAACGAGCGGCACGTTCACCGGCGGCATCTACACGGAGGGAACGCTGAGCATGTCCGGCGGCAACGCGGATCAGCTGAAATTGGGATATAATAGCAATATTCGTGTGACCCTGTCCGGCGGCTCCTTTAACAGCATCAAAATCCCGAAGAACCCAGATTACCAGTCCCTGCTGGCAGAGGGCTATGCCTATCGGAAGCAAGGCGGCGCATTGGTCAAACTGTCGGAGATGAATGAGAATACTGCCGTAACTGTTGTGAAGTGTAGCCACCCGGATGAGCATTCCGGCGGGAATGTCTGCCCCTACTGCGGCTATGCCGCTGAGGTAACAAAGACGGACGGCAGCATTTCCTACCATCGGGCGGCAGACACGGCCATCGCCGCAGCCAACGGCGGTACAGTGAAGCTACTGGCAGATGCAGGCGAGATCACCATCAGCAGCCCGCTCAAGCTGAATCTGAACGGTAAGACGGCGGCAAAGCTGACCGTCACCGGAGATGTCACGCTGGCATCCCTCCTGCCGGAGGGCTACACGTTCAAGAGCGGCAACACCTGGATAACCGACCTTAGCAGCATGGAGCTGACCAATGTTTCTATGGCCAAGATCACCATCAAGAGCATGGACTATCCGACAAAGATGAGCATGACTTATGGCGGTACGGGGACGCTTCTTGTCAATGTAAAGAAGGAAACCGGCACTGGCGCTGTAAGCTTCCAGTGGTACAAGGTGGAGGACGGCAAAGAGACAGCAGTTGGCGGTGCGACAACAAAGAATCAATTTGATCTTTCTGCACAAAAGCTGCCCGCAGGCAATCATACCTTCCGCTTTTTGGCCACCTGCGACGGCTACGAGAAGATGAGCGAGGATATTGCTGTGACGGTACAAAAGGCCGACATCAGGTCAATCACGCCTCCCACAGCGCAGGAAAACCTGACCTATACCGGCCAGGAGCAGGCGCTCATTACCGCAGGCAGCGTGGCGAACTATGGCACTATGCAGTACAGCCTGACCGAGAACGGTACATACAGCCCGGACATCCCTACCGGCACCGATGCCGGAGCATATACCGTGTGGTATCGGGTGATTGGCGATGAAAATCACAACGATACCGCACCCACCAGCGTGGCGGTCAGTATTGGAAAGAAACCGCTGACGATCACCAAGGTAGCGTGTGCGGCCAAGATCTACGACGGCACGACAACCGTGGAACCCACCAGCGTGATCTTCGACAACGTGACCTTGAACCGAGGCACAGACTACACCGTGACCGCCAGCTTTGACGATGCCAGTGTGGGCAACGGCAAGAACATCACTGCCAGAGTGACCCTGATGGGGCAGACCGCGAAGAATTACGCCCTGGAGCAGAGCAGCTTCCCCACGACTGGCAGCATCACCAGGGCCGCTGTCCCTGGCTTTACTAAGGAAACCGCGCTGACCATTGTAAACGGCCACGCGAACACCTACACAGTGGCCCTCCCCGCCCTGCCCAAGCTGGAAACGCCCAAAAAGTATGGTGCACTCACCTATGAGATCCGCGAAATCAAACTGGATGGCAGCTACTACACCAGCGGCGCGAAGGTGGAAAACGGCAAGCTGACCCTGCCGATTCAGAAAAATGACGTGAAAACCACCGGCTCTGTGGGCACAGTGACCGTAGTAATCAAGAGTACAAACTATGAGGACATCACTCTGACCGTCAATGTCAATGCGACCAACAAGCTTCTCCCTACTGTTACGGCACCTACGGCAAACGCCCTGACCTACAATGGTACAGAACAGGCACTGGTTACAGCAGGCAAGACCACTGGCGGCACGATGCTCTACCGGCTTGACGATTCCAAATGGAGCGAGCAGATCCCCACAGCGAAAAATGCCGGGGAATACACCGTTTGGTATAAGGTTCAGGGAAACGCAGAGTACGCAGATGTGGCAGAACAAAGTTTGACTGTGACCGTTTCCAACCAGCCTTCCGGCGGCGGAGCATCCGGTGGTGGCGGCGGTGGCGCAGCCCCGGCTCCGACACCGGATGATGCGGATGTCATCACAGTCAAAGAAGACACGAAGGACAATACGACCTCCAAGCCGGGTGCGGAAACCGACACAACTACAACAACCAAGACGACCGTCAAGAATACGACGACCGAAATGACCAAGAACGAGCAGGGTCAGGATGTTTCCAAGACCACAGCCAGCGTTTCCAAAGACCTCGGTGACAAACTGCTCGATCAGGCGGTTTCCAATAAGTCCGATACGATCGAGATCACTGTGAAGTCCAGTGACGCGAATAACGGCAGCGGCGCAGGCAGCACAGGCGCGGCGGACAGCGTGAAAGCAACCGAAGTCGAGCTGCCAAAGGCGACCGTCAACGCGATCGCCAAGGACACGAACGCCGACCTTGTCATCAAGACCGACAACGGCGAAGTCGTCCTCGACAACAAGACCTTAGAAACGATTGCAGGCGCAGCCAAGGGTGACACCGTAACCATCGTGGTGGGCGAAAACACCCAGCTCAAGGAAACGCAGAAACCGGCGGAGAAGATCGTCGGCAAGAACGGCACGCTCTTCGACCTTGTCGCGAAGATTGGCGAAAAACACCTGCATCAATTTGAAGGCGGCAAGGCTTATGTGACTCTGCCGATGCCGGATAAGCTCAAAGGCAAAGACATCCTCGTGATCTACATCGACGACAACGGTCTCTGCGAGATCCTGAACCACAGCGTAGAGAAGATCGGCGCAGAAGATTACATTCGTTTCACGACGACCCGCTTCTCGACCTTCGCAGTCGTCGACAAAGACGAAGCAGAGCGGTTAATTAAAGAACAGAACGCCGCCCACGTCAAAGAACTGATGCAGAGCGCGAAGTTCAAAGTGACCACCACTAAGACGAGCAAGAAATCCGTCAAGGTACAGGTCGCAGCCAAGAGCAGCAAGACCATGATCTCCGACATCAAGTCGCTGGGCTACACGGTCAAGTACCAGTTCTATCGCTCGACGAAGAAGGACGCAGGCTACAAGCTGCTCAAGACAAGCAGCAAGAACAGCTTTATCAGCACCAAGGGCACGAAGGGCAGAAAATATTACTACAAAGCCCGCGTGTTGGTCTATGACGGAAGCAAACTTGTGGCTAGGAGTGCACTCAAGCAGTGCAGCTATGGCGCAAGACGTTAATGCAAAACTGATTTTTTGCTAACAGAATATAGAATTTTTACTTAGGGCTGACTGTAACAGGTCAGCCCTATTTCTTTGATGGGACAAAGTGTGATTATAAAGCATAAAACTCCAATAAAAATGTGAAGAGTGATTCTATGGAACGATTTATCTTAAAAAAGTTGCTGGATTGGAAGGATTCTCCCTACCGCAAGCCTTTAATCTTGAAGGGCGTACGTCAGGTGGGTAAGACTTGGATTCTGAAAGAGTTCGGCAGACGCTGTTATGAAAATACAGCCTACTTTAACTTCGACGAAAACGAAGAATATAAACAATTTTTTGAAACAACCAAGGATGTGGACCGGATTCTACAAAACCTTATGCTGGCAAGCGGTCAAAAGATATTGCCAGAAAAGACCCTCATCATCTTTGACGAGGTACAGGACTGCCCGAAAGTCATTAACTCCATGAAATATTTCTGCGAGAACGCACCGCAGTACCATGTTGCCTGCGCCGGTTCTCTGTTAGGTATCGCCTTGGCGAAGCCTTCCTCTTTTCCAGTAGGCAAGGTCAACTTTATGCAGATTGACCCAATGACATTCGCTGAGTTTCTACTTGCCAACGGTGATGAAAATCTGGCGCAGTATCTGGAACAGGTGGATACCCTTGCACCTATTCCTGACGCCTTCTTTAATCCGCTGTATGAGAAGCTGAAGATGTACTATGTCACCGGTGGTATGCCGGAGTCGGTATTGATGTGGACGGAGGCACGGGATGTTTCTGCCATGCAGGAAGCATTGTCCGGAATCCTTGGAGCCTATGAGCGTGATTTTGCCAAGCATCCTAATCTCAGCGAGTTCCCGAAAATCTCAATGATTTGGAAGTCTGTTCCTTCTCAACTGGCTAGGGAGAACAAGAAGTTTATCTATAAGGTGGTCAAGGAAGGCGCACGAGCCCGTGAGTACGAGGATGCTTTGCAATGGCTGGTGGATGCCCGTCTGGTGCATAAAATTTATCGCAGCTCAGCTCCCGGCTTGCCGATTGCAGCTTACGATGACTTGTCTGCTTTCAAGATTTATTTGGTAGATGTGGGACTGCTCCGCCGTCTGGCACAGTTGGCTCCCACTGCCTTTGGAGAAGGAAACCGCCTGTTTACTGAATTCAAAGGCGCATTAACCGAAAACTTTGTGTTGCAGACTTTAATTACTCAGTTTGAAGTCATGCCCCGTTATTGGAGCCAGAACAACCCACCTTACGAGGTGGATTTCCTCATTCAGCGGGAGAACGACATCTTCCCTGTGGAGGTCAAATCCGAAGCCAACACAACCAGCAAGAGTATGAAGAAGTTCAAGGAACTGTTCCCTGATAAGGTCAGGCTTCGCATCCGGTTCTCATTGGACAATCTGAAACTGGACGATGATGTGCTGAATATCCCGCTGTTCATGGCAGATCAGGCGGATCGATTGATTGGGTTGGCATTGGAAAAGAGGAAGCAATGATGATTTTTGATAGACATGCGAATTTGAAATATAAATTTGGAAATAGACATTTCTGGTCGGAGGTACAATATGACTGAAAAAAAGAATGTTTCACTTCACTGTGCCGTTGGAAGCACATCATACATTGATACGGTAAAAAACAGCTATTATGTAGATAAAACTCTTTTGATTAGGGATTTAATAGATGATCGTGTAGCTGTCACATTGTTTACCAGACCAAGAAGATTTGGAAAAACATTGGCAGTTGATATGCTGAAGGTCTTTTTTGAAAAAACGGATGAGGATAATTCTGTATATTTTCGGGATAAAAAGATATGGGATTGCGGTGAGTTTTATCGAAAACAGCAGGGAGCATATCCGGTTATATATATCACGTTCAAAGATGTAAAATTCGATAACTGGAAAGATTCTCTGGAAGCTATAAGACTTGTGATACGGGATGAATATATGCGCCATGCTGACATTCTCTCATGGGATGGATTAGATGTAGTTGAGAAGGATTATCTCGACAGGATGCAGAAAGGAACTTTGAGCAATGTTGAATACACAAGGGCGTTGCTTAATTTAAGCCGAATGCTGGAAAAATATCACAACAAAAAGATTGTGGTTTTGATTGATGAATATGATACACCTATCCAGCAGGGACACTCAAAAGGGTTTTATAATGAAGTGATCACTTTTATGAGAAATTTTATGTCGGGCGGATTGAAGGATAATCCGGCACTGGCATTTGGAGTTCTTACAGGCATACTGCGTGTTTCAAAAGAGAATCTGTTCAGTGGATTGAATAATCTGGTTGTAAATTCTGTTTTGGATGAAAAATACAGTGAGTATTTTGGTTTTACATCAGACGAAGTAGCAGCTATGGCTGCTTACTATGGACGCGAGGATAAATTGAATGAATTGCGGGAGTGGTATGACGGATATTTGTTTGGAAATCGTGAAATATATAATCCGTGGTCAGTAGCAAATTATTTTAATAATGAGTGTAAACCGAGACCTTTTTGGACGAACACCAGTGATAATGAGATCATTCGTGAGATCATGAGAACATTGACACCGGAAATTGCGGATGACCTGATCTTACTGATGCAGGGGAAACATGTGCAGACTTCATTGAATATGGATGTCATTTACCCAAGAATAACGGATGGCGCAGACAGCATATTTAGCTTTTTGCTTATGTCGGGATATTTGAAGCCGGTAAAGGAAGCAATAGAAACTGAAATAGGCACATTTATGGAATTAGCGCTTCCAAACAAAGAAATCAGAAGAGTCTACAATTCAGAAATCTTGTTCTGGCTTAAAAATACTTTAGATGGAAATGTAATGGCAGATTTGGAGAAGGCATTATATCTGAATGATGGAGACAGATTAAAAGCTACACTTAGAAAGTATATGCTGACATGTGTAAGCTGTTTTGATGGTGCATCAGAAGGGTTTTATCATGGAATGATGTTAGGATTGTCAGCAGGAGCGTCTGATCGATATTATATTAGATCAAACCGTGAATCAGGGGATGGACGGTTTGATTTGACACTGGAGCCGAAAACAGCATCAATGCCGGCAATTATAATGGAATTTAAGGCAGTGAAGGAAGAAAAAATGCTTACATCGTCGGCATGCGAGGCATTAAAGCAGATAGAAGATAAACATTACGATATCGATCTGAAAGACAGAGGCATAAAAGAGATATCAAAATATGGAATTGCTTTTTGCGGCAAAAAGGTTGAGATAGCGATGTAAAGCATTACAGCTGTAGTCCACGTGGGGGACTTAATGATTTCCACGTCGTTATGGGTATCTTAACTGAATACCGAGGCTGACAACCAGCAGAAAAACTCTTTTTTATAAAGAAATTTTTAGAGGAGTGTGATTAATTATCACACTCCTCTTTACGTATGAGCTAAAATTGGCAACTAAGTTTATAATGTGACACATTAAATAATTGCGAAACTCTCGAAAACATAAATTGAATTGTGAGAAATTAACAAAAGATTGAGAAAACACTGGGGAGCCGCCGGTACTTAGAAGGCAGGTGCAACTTTTTTCAATCAGGTCTGTGCATTTACTGCACAGACCGTGCGAAAGTGATTCAAGTGTGAGCAAATTCCTATCTGCGAAGCAGATTTTAAATGAATTTGCGAAGTACTGCGAAGAATGAGCAGTACCGCTGCGAGCGACACGTAGCGAGAGCGTGTTTTCGAAATTTTTGTTGATTTTGAACAATTTAAAGAAGCCTACAAGGAGTTTCGCAATTGCCTAAATGTAACGCTAACTCTGTTTCTTAAAAAACGCTTTTGTTTCCCTGACAACAACCCCACTCAATACGAACAGTGCGATCATATTTGGCAGAGCCATCAGTCCGTTGAAAATATCAGCGATCGTCCACACAGCGCTGACGGTCATATACGGTCCGATAAATACTGCAAAAATGTAAATCCAGCGGTAGACTTTCACATGTTTTAAATTGCCGCCGCTTAAATATTCAAGACAGCGTTCGCTGTAATAATCCCAGCCGAGAATTGTTGTAAATGCAAAAAATACAAGGCAGAGCATTAATACAAAAGAGGACACGGCCGGAGGGAAAGGAAGTCCCTGCTGGAATGCGTAAGTGGTGACTCCCACCCCTTCCAAGCCTTCGACCTGCCATGCGCCGGTTAAGACGATGGAGAGTCCGGTCAGTGTACAGATTACGATCGTGTCGATAAAAGTTCCGGTCATGCTGACAAGTCCCTGACGGACAGGTTCTTTTGTCTGTGCAGCAGCTGCTGCGATCGGGGCGCTTCCGAGTCCTGCCTCATTTGAGAAAATACCGCGGGCAACACCTTTTTGCATAGCGACAAACATACTTCCGACAGCACCGCCGGTAACAGCTTTCGGTGTGAAAGCAGCGGTTACGATCACTTTAATAGCTGCAGGAATTTCAGTAATATTGCAGATGATCAGGATAATGGCAAAAGCAAAATAAAGGATCGCCATAAATGGTACAACGATCTGGCTCACACTTGCGATCCGTTTTACACCGCCGATCAATACGGCTGCGACACAGACCGTCAGGATCAGGGATGCGATCACGACTGACCAGGAATATTCTCCGAGGAAAGGAAGGATCTTGACGCAGTGTGCATTGTCCGGATCAAAGAAACCGTTGATCGCACTTGCGATACCGTTGACCTGGCTGAAAGTTCCGATACCGAAAAGTCCGACACAGACGCCGAAAAATGCAAAAAGCTTTGCAAGCCATTTCCAGTTTTTTCCCATTCCCTGTTCAATATAATAGAAAGGACCGCCAAGGCTGTGGCCGTCAGGAGGAACGATACGGTATTTGACAGCTAAAAGTCCTTCGGAATATTTGGTAGCCATTCC
>OAUQ01000310.1_pt1 | contig 19869 bp, 20 predicted proteins | sample 1476151 | NCBI WGS metagenome assembly OAUQ01 (sample SAMEA2580008, study PRJEB22360) | human gut metagenome | biome: human gut; feature: human-associated habitat; material: faeces | place: Denmark | collected 2008/2010 | reverse complement strand
CGGTACTCATAATTGCTGCCAGTACGGCCGACCATATAAGTCCCGTGATGAACGGAGGGGAAAGTGTTTCTGCCATAATGATGAATACACGTTCAGCATTGGCATTTTCGAGAGGCATAGGCAGGTAGGCTTTTCCTACGATACCGATAGCAACAGCGAACGTCAGGGACAAAAGAACCCAGGACACCGCGATTTGCGTAGACTTTTTTAATTCTTTCGGATTGCTGATTGCCATAAAGCGGACTAGGATATGAGGCTGTCCAAAATAACCGAGTCCCCAGCCCAATGAGGAAAGAATCATAATAATAAGGGACATTCCTCCCAGTGATTCAGGGAAAAAGGAGAAAAAGTCTTTCCCTTCTTCCGCGAGAGCAGCCATTGTCGGTGCTGGACCGCCTAATACGATCGTTGCAGCAACAGGGATATATATGACGGTGAAGAACATCATCGTTCCCTGAATGAAATCTGTCATGCTGACAGCGGAGAATCCACCTAAAAAGGTATAAAATACAACAACAAATGCTCCGATAAGAAGTGCGGTAAAATAGGGCAGCCCCAAAATTGTATTAAAAAGTTTACCTGCAGAAACGAATCCGGAAGACGTATAAATAATAAAAAATAATATAATAAAAAGCGCGCAAATAAGGCGAAGTCCGCTTTTATGATCTTCAAAACGATTGGAAAGGTAGTCGGGAATTGTTAGGCTATTATTGGCTACTTCTGTATAATGGCGGAGCCGTTTAGAAGTCAGTACCCAGTTTGCCCAAGTGCCTACTATTAGTCCAAATCCGGTCCAAAATGCGGAAAGTCCATTCAAATAGGCAAAACCGGGAAGTCCCATAAGCATCCATCCGCTCATGTCAGAGGCTTCAGCACTCATGGATGTCACCCACGGGCCGAGTTTGCGGTCACCTAAAATAAATTGAGATAATTTCTTTTGTCGGCGTGAGTAATAAATGCCAATCCCCATCATGGCGGCTAAATAGAGCATGAATGCCGCCAAAATTCCCATATTGTTCTGCAAATTCATATACAGAAGCCCCCTTCTATTCTGCAGTTATAGTTATATCTATTATATTGTTTATTCATGATACTGGATAAGAAAAATAATGTAAAGTATCAATTACCTTATAACAGGTGAATGATAGAAATCCAATCTGCCGGTTCTGTATGATTTATTTTTCATGCAATAGGATTGGATGTCGGTTGGCCGCAAATCGATGCTAAAAGACTCTAAAGCTTTTTCTTCTTGCAAAGTACGCAGAGCTTTTGCTGCACCTGTGATTACAGGGAGATTTGATTTGTTGAGGATAAAACTTTTTGTGCTTCTCAAAGCAAGGAGCCTGGCATATTTGGGGAAAGAGGAATGAGAAAAGGGAGAAGGTACCAGTTCTGATGAAAGTAAAAGCGACGCTGCAATTCGTTTAAGACGGCTATAAAGGTAGCGCTTGCTTTTTATTGCTTCAAATACATCCGGAAGGGACGCCTGCTGGATTTCTTTGTACCATTTATTTTCTAACCCTTCAGAAAAGAGCCGGGAGTCTCTCAGTGACTCTTTTTTTGTTAGCCGCCCTAATAATAGACATGCGTCTTCGTAACGGGCGTAAGAGAGAATATGCCCTGTGTTCATAAGGGTATGGATTTCAGTTTGTATTTGTTCAGGAAGCAGAGGATAATACTCGCCTGCTATAAAATGCTTTCTGGCAGTTGTGGCAGAGGCGGGATAATGCGCATTTCTTTCTATGACGATAAATGATAAAGGCAGGTTTTGCTTTAATGCGGCCTGCACATAAAGGAATCCAAGCAAATTATTGGGGCGTGTTAATTCTCGTGAGATTTCAGGATATCGGATTTCCATGGATTTGGTGACAGCAGAGGCGTAAGAAAGTCCCTTTCCTAAAAATTGGTGAAAATATAGATTGAAATCGGGCTGCAGTGACCAGTGCGCAGCGTTATGAAGTGTATCCGAATTTAAGGATTCGGCGCCAAAGGCAATATGGGTACACCCCATATTATGAAGCAGTGAAACCGATGAGGCAGCAAATTTGTCGGCGCTTTGCAATACACAAAGTACAGGGAGTTCGATTACGGCATCCACACCAAACATAAGAGCCCATTTTGCACGTGTCCATTTATCAAAAATAGCAGGTTCTCCACGCTGTACAAAAGAACCGCTCATCGCGGAAATTATAGGAGCGTCCGGAAATAAATTTTTAAGGCTCCGGAGCATATGGGCATGGCCGCTGTGGAAAGGGTTCCATTCAGCAGTAATTCCAATATACATGATGTACCTCCAATGTATTTATTGACTATTTTACCATAAGTATGTGGGGTTTCCCGTAATCAGGGGAATGGCATATGCTATAATTATTTAATGAAATAATAAATCGGGATAATTTTATTTATAGAAAAGGAATAAATGGATATATATCATTTAGTTCAGAGGAATAGTTTAGGTTTTCTTATATGTTTTGTCCTGCTTTTGTCGGGGTGTAGCGGTAATAATGTGAGAGATAAGTTTGTCTTTGGGAAAAATAGAATTAGTTGTAATAATACAACTATTACAGTATTAACACCTTTTGAACTAATTGCAAATGGAAAACAGGCGGAAATCTCAGACAGAAATGCTCATAAAATAATGGCAGAAGGGCATAATCAACATATACGCATCTTTGTTATGGGGGATAAGAATACAATAAATGAGAGCATATCTGCTGCGGAAGAAAGTGCAGAAACTCTTTTGCGGAACAATAAGCGAGTTACTAATTTGAAGGTAGAAAAAGCTGACGATAAATTTACGCTAAAGTTTTGAGATTCTCTTATGTGGAAAAAGCAAGAGAGGAGAAGACTGCACTAACGGTTAATGAATATATTTTTTTACAGGATGAAGTTATTTGGCGTGTAATTTACCAATATCGGACAGAAGATCCGATTGGGAGAGAACTCTCCGCACAGCTGGCAGGGAGAATACAGATTGGGGCAGTATTTTAGGAAATGGGGGAAATGTGATGCGTTTCGGTGGACACGGATTATTTTCTTTGTTACTCTTTTTGGTATGCGGAGCTTTGATTGGCGGGATTATTGGGCAAGTGCTCAGCCAGGTCAGCTTATCCGGAATGATACCGTATTTGACGAAAACATATGAGATTTTTGATTTTAAGGATATTTATTTGAATTTAGCGGTCATAGATGTTCATTTTGGTATCCGGTTTGCGCCCAATTTAATCAGTATTTTCGGGATACTTTTGGCAGCTTGGGTATATAAAAGATTTTAATGAATTTATTGTTATTACCTGGTCTATATTATGTTACTTTGGCCAATCAAAGGAGGGGCTATAAATGATGATTAAAGAAATGCGGAGCGAAGATAAACCGCGCGAAAGATTTGCCAAGGCTCCCGATACGGCTAGCATGGTAGATTTGGTTGCTATCCTGTTGCGAACCGGTCGCCACGGGTGTTCTGTTATGGATATGGCGCAGGAAGTGGTAGAGCAAATTCGGTTGTCCACGGATGTCAATGGATTTGATAATTTGGATTGGCGGGATTTAATCTCTGTGAAGGGTGTTGGACAAGATAAAGCGATTACCGTATGTGCAGCAGTAGAGTTAGGGCGAAGGCTGGCGCAGTTTCATAATAAGAAACAGTTGGAGAATTTTAGTTTCCCCGAAGCAGTGGCATCATATTTTATGGAAAAATTAAGACATGAAGATCAGGAACATTTCATTGTCTGCTTTTTAAATACCAAGAACAGATTGCTTGGATATAAAGAAATTTGTGTGGGAAGTTTGGATGCTGCGCCTGTGGATATAAAGGAGGCTATGAGATGGGCTCTTCGCTTTAAGGCCCACGGTATGATACTCGTACATAATCATCCGTCAGGATATCCGGAACCTTCAGATGCGGATATTAATTTAACGAGACAATTTACAAGGGCTACTTCATTTTTTGATATACGGTTATTAGATCATGTTATAATCGGTGATGGAGAATTTGCCAGTTTAAACCAAAATGGACTGGTATAGAAAACATAGTTTAAGAATTGTAATTAAAGGAGCGCATATTATGGCAGATAGGGAAAATGAAAAGAAATATTCCGCGGAGACGAAAGGGTATACGGATAAAATTTATGAAGTAAGGTTCATGCCGGTACTGGAAAGGAGTGAGTATCAGGCTGGACCGGAACGTGAGGGACTCATTAAGTTACAAGGAATTATGGAAGAAAAAGATTTCGAGAAATATATTAATAATGGATTAATCCGTATTACACAAGATGGCGATCGGCTTATGATGATCAGCAAGAGTGAAATGTATCGTTCCATGCTTATGGGGAAGTTCTGGAGTTCCATTTGCGAAGCTTTTGGTGTAGATGATTTTCGTGTGGTAAGCCAGACAAACGGATATTAATAATAAATATTAATAATGAGGGAGGGGTGATTAGTCCCTTCCTTTTTTCATTTGTCCTTGACTTATATAAAATTTACATTAATGTCTAATGATAGAAATTATGATATAAAAGGAAAATATTTGACTAGAATATATGTAAATGCTATTCTTTTTGTAATAAGTTTTATATACACTCTTTTATTAATTTATGAATAAAGTGTATGGTTGCTAAAATGTGAATTGGGAGGATGTTATGTATTTTTTGCACTTATTTCATGCTGGCGGATTTATGATGTACCCGCTTTTACTTTGTTCGATTATAGTTGTAGCGATTTTTTTTGAAAGATATAGATACTATTCTTCCCATCGTTCCAATACAGAAAGGTTGTCAGCGGTGATGACTGACAGCTTGAACCGGGGCGATATAGAAGGATTAAAAGACGCTTTAAAAACTGATGGAGGAATTCCGGCTGGGGTACTTCTATCCGCAGTCAATGTATATGGAACTAAAGCACACCAGGCGACAATTATTGAAGGTGCGGCAGCACATGCAGCAGGTCTTTTGAAAAATTACCTGAATTATCTGGATGTTATTGTGACGCTTTCTCCTCTGATGGGGTTGCTCGGTACTGTTATCGGAATGATCGGTTCCTTTGGTGTCCTTTCTACTGCGGAGGGCCAGCCTTTTGCTATTACCTGCGGAAGCATTAGTGTGCACGGCAACGGGTTTGTTTGTTGCCATTATAGCGTTAATTGCTTATACTTACTTATCCCAGCAAGTTAGCCACTATATTTCTTCCATAGAAAAATTATCTTCTGTTTATCTTGCAATAGCGGAAGGTAAAGAAAAATGAGATTACAACAGCTGGATGTAGATAAAAAGCCTAAAATAATGATTATCCCTATGATTGATATCATATTTTTCTTACTTGTTTTCTTTATGATGAGTATGTTAACCATGGTGGTGCAAAAATCAATTAGTTTAAATTTACCGCAAACAGTGACTTCGAAATTGGATGTGGAAAAGGCCTTACCGGTAGCGGTTACTTCAGATGGGCAGATTTACGTGGAACAGGAAAAGATTCCCCGTGAAACGTTTCGCAGAAGAATGGAAATTGAAAAGGGTAGAAATCCGAACTTGAGTATTGTTCTTCGAGCGGATACGAAATCGGAACATGGGGATTTCGTATTTGTTCTGGATCAATTGAAATCAGTAGGAATCAGTAAGATTGGTATTGCAACGGAAGCAAAATCACAGAGTAAGGAATAAGGGGGCGCTATGTTTACATCTAAATACAGATGGATGGCTGCCTTTGGAACATCTGTTGCTTGTCACGCTGTAGTGTTTGTCGTGATTGGAGCGGTTGTGGCGCTATTTCCTTCCACTCCCGTTGATAAAGGGCCTATTGAGGTGGAGTTGGTTTCATTGTCCGGTGGTGGCGGTGGCGGCGGCGGAAGCTCTGATGCAGATAATGGACCTGCGTTGCAATAGATAAGCCCCCCTCCCATAGAGTCGCCTTCGGCCAAACCGACAGAAGTTGCACCGCCTCCTCCGGCTCTGGCAGAAGATATGCCGGAAGATGCCATGAATGATGTTCATGAAATTGCTGATTCAGTAACAGAATCTAAAGAGGCTGCAACAAAAGACAATATGGGGAAGCAGGTTTCCGGAGAAGGGGGATCTTCAGGAAATCGTGGGTTTGGCAGCGGTACGGGTTCCGGAGGCGGTCATGGATCTGGACATGGCACCGGAACAGGGTCAGGTACGGGTTCCGGCAGCGGTACAGGTTCCGGTGGTGGAAATGGTTCAGGAGCAGGAACCGGTAATGGTGATGGAAATGATGGCGTCACTATGGGCCCGCAAATATTAAGCGCACCATCTCCTTCTTATCCTGAGTCGGCTCGTGCGTCAAATGTAGAGGGAACGACGGTGGTCGGTCTTATCATCAGCGTTAATGGTAATGTGACAAGTGCCTGGGTTGAATCATCATCGGGAAACAGCATACTTGATCAAACTGCGGTGAATGCCGTTTACGGATGGCAATTTGTTCCCGCAAAGCAAAATGGAGTGGCTGTTGAAGCGCAATCACGAGTCCCAGTATCATTTACACTAAAGTGATTGTTATATATGGTTTTGGTAAGTGTAGGAACTAATCTGTGGAGATTTCATATTTTCACAGATTTTTTTTAAAATAGATGATAGAATAGGAATCGTATAGTATATTCTAAAATTTTTATGAGGAGGATAGTTATGTCAAAGGGGAAGTTATATGGAATCGGTGTGGGACCGGGAGATTCCAAACTTTTAACTGTAAGAGCGGTAGAAACGATTCAAAATGCGGATATGATTATTACACCAAAAACAGAAAAAAAAGAAGACTCTGTTGCCTATCATATTGCAACTCCCTATATTTCAAAAAAAGCGGAAATCTTACCTCTTGTGTTTCAAATGGTAACTGATATGGAAGTTGTATCGAAACAGTGGGAAGAAAATAGAAGAATTATTGAAGAAAAGTTAGATGAAGGAAAAAATCTGGTTTTTCTTACTTTAGGTGATCCGATGCTGTATAGTACATATATGTACATTTTCCGGGCATTAAAAAGAACAGAATATACTGTGGAAACGATTCCGGGAATTCCCGCTTTTTTAGGAATTGCCTCTTATATTGGAATGCCGGTGACCGAATGGGAAGAAAATGTACTGATCATTCCTGCAACTGCAGATCCTGAAAAAATTGACAGAGCGCTTTCCGCTGCCGACAATGCGGTAATTATGAAGGTATATAAGAAGTTTGCATTTATTCAGGAAGAACTGCGTAAGCATCACATGATAAAGAATGCGGTCATGGTATCACGCGCAGGTTTGCCTGATGAAATAATAGAGCGGGATCTGGATAGTTTGCCTTCAGATTATCGACCGAATTATTTAAGTACAATTATTGCCAAACGGGGGAACTGATATGACGGAATTTATACGACCTCGGATTGTCGTTGCGGGTACGAACAGCGGTGTCGGGAAGACAACGATAGTGACCGGCCTTTTATCATATCTCAATAGAGAGGGGTACAGAGTCCAGCCCTTTAAAGTGGGGCCTGACTATATAGATCCCGGGTTTCATGCGGAAGCGGCAGGACATAGCTCTTATAACCTGGATACATGGATGACACCTCCAGATAAGTTAAATGAGACCTTTATTGCTTTATCTAAAAATGCAGATATATCAATTATAGAAGGGGTTATGGGTTTCTATGATGGAGGGGAGGATGGAATCAGCAGTACTGCTGCCATTGCAAAACAGTTAAATGCGCCGGTCATATTGGTATTGGATTGTAAATCCGTTGGGTACAGTATCGCGGCTACAGCGTTAGGCTTCCGTGAATATGATAAGGGAGTAAATATCGTCGGGGTCATATTGAATCGCCTTGGTTCCGACCGCCATGAAGCGATGGTTCGAGAAGTTATGGGAAAAATTCATATGCCTGTACTTGGCGCGTTCCATCGGGATGATGCATTAAAAACGCCGGAACGCCATTTGGGACTGACACCTGTTACGGAAGTAGAAACACGAGTGTTAATTAAGCATATGGGGGAGGCTGTCAGTAGATGGGTAGATACGGATGCCTTCCTAAAAGCAGCGCAGCAGGCACCTTCTATGTTTGTAGATGTACGGAATGATTTTTCAGCTGAGAAACGGGTTTGTATTGCCGTGGCGAAAGATGAAGCGTTTTCTTTTTATTATCCGACAAGCTTAGAATATCTTGAAAAAAATGGAGCAAAAATTATTGAATTTAGTCCTCTTCGGGATAAAACTGTACCGGAAGCGGATGGCCTAATCTTTGGCGGCGGCTTTCCGGAGATGTTTCTGCAGCAATTAATGGGGAACATTTCCATGAAGGAGTCTATACGCCGGTGTGCTGAAAGAGGAATGCCGATTTATGCGGAATGCGGCGGATTGATGTATCTTTGCAAGGCTATACAGGGATTTAATGGAGAATGTTATGAAATGGTGGGAATTGTGCCGGCTGTTTGTAAAATGCAGAAGAGTCTTCAGCGCATTGGCTATGTGAAAGGGGAAACGCTTTTATCTAGTATTATTGCTGATGCGGGTGATACTCTGAAAGGGCATGAATTTCATTTTTCTACTTTAGAATACGGTGAAGGGTTTCCCTGGGCATATAATCTTCAGGGATCCCGACAAAAAGAGGGGCATTTGGAAGGATATAGCAATAAAAACATATTGGCATCATATCTGCACCTTTCTTTTGATGGGAATCCCAAAGCTGGAGAAAAGTTAATTGAATCCTGCGAGCGTTATCATTGTAGCAAGGAGGGAAAATGACAGAACAAAAGGGCTTGATCCTTATTAATACAGGAACGGGTAAAGGGAAAACCACAGCGGCGTTAGGTACTGCAATCCGTGCTTGGGGTAATGGACAAAAAGTTCTTATTTTACAATTTATTAAAGGTGCATGGAAATATGGTGAACTTAAAGCAATTGAGGCATTGGAAGCATGTAATGGAAATATAGAGATTCGACCTATGGGTGATGGCTTTGTGTTTCACAATCGCAAAGAGGATGAAGCTGCTTATCAGAATAAAAAAGAGTTGGCAGCCAGGGCTTGGGAAATTGTTGTTGATGAAGTAATGAGTGATAGGTGGGATTTGGTTGTTTTAGATGAAGTTAATTATGCGATTCATTTTAAGATGCTTGAACCGGAAAAACTTTTAAAACTTATTAAAGAACGGCCTCCGCGGTTAAATATGATTTTAACCGGGCGCTATGCCAGGCCGGAGATTATTGAAGCTGCTGATACGGTAACCGAAATGACTTTAATTAAACATGCTTTTCAAAATGGGATACATGCACGTAAAGGTATAGAATTTTAAATCGGCTGCAGCAAGATAAATTCCTTTACATAGATTAAAATGCATGATAAAATCTCTAAATAAATATAAAAGTAAATGAGGGATGCGGAATGGCACTCTATGTAAAAAAGTTTGGCGGATCATCTGTTGCGACAACAGAAAGAATGAAGAATATAGCATCGCGCATTCTTCGCGAAAAACATGATAATGATAAGATTGTTATAGTAGTTTCCGCCATGGGTGACAGTACGGATGATTTGCTGGCGTTAGCCGGTCAGGTTCCATCATTGAGACATGGCCGAGAGATGGATATGTTGCTGTCTACAGGAGAACAGGTCTCGATCTCTCTTTTGGCGATGACCTTCAAAAGCTTAGGGGCACCTGCAATATCTTTGACGGGGATGCAGGCAGGAGTTTTTTGTAGCGGGACACATGGCAAGGCGCTGATTGACGATGTAAAACCGGAAAGAGTATTTTCTGAGTTAGAGAAAGGGAATATTGTCATTGTTGCAGGTTTCCAGGGGGTGTTGCCGAATGGAGATGTTGCCACTTTGGGGCGCGGTGGGAGCGATGCAACAGCAGTTGCCCTAGCCGGTGCAATGCATGCGGATGTGTGTGAAATTTTCACTGATGTGGATGGTGTTTATTCGGCGGATCCCAGATACTGTCCGCATGCTGTAAAAATGCAGGAAATCACGAATATAGAAATGCTGGAATTGGCACGTCTTGGCGCAGGCATTATGCAGCCGCGCAGTGTTGAATTAGGGATGCATTACCACATACCAATTCATGTCAGATCTACATTTACGGACGATGAAGGAACAATTATCCAGGAGGAATGCGTCATGGAAAGAAAACGCCAAATTATTAAAGGTGTTGCGCAAGATACACATACGGCCAGGATTTCTGTATTGAACGTGAAAAATGTTCCCGGTGTTGCGCATATGGTGTTTGAAGCTCTTGCTGATGAACATATTGATGTCGATATGATTGTACAAAGTGTGCAGCGGTCTAATGATGATTTGACCGACATTATTTTTACTATTACCGATACTGATTTAGAGGATGCGAGGCGTGTTCTTGGCGAATTGCAGTCGCAAGAAAAATTGACGACTATTATTTATGATGATAATATGGCGAAAGTATCTATTGTGGGTGCAGGCATGCTCGGTACGCCCGGGGTTGCTGCAAGAATGTTCGGCGCACTGGGAAGGGTCGGCGTTAATATCTTGATAGTTAGTACATCAGAAATTAGCGTATCCTGTCTGATTAACCGGGACGATGTGGCAAAAGCTATACAGGCTATCCATAAAGAGTTTTGGGGAAATAAAACGGCCTGATCGTTAGACTATTTAGAAAGCACAGGATAAAATTGCCTGCGCTTTTTCTATTAATGATGAAATAATATGGAGGTTGACCATGAAATGGAATAATGGAGATGTGGTGCATGGATTCAATATTATGAAAGTGGATCATGTTGAAGAGGTAAATTCTGATGTATACATGATGGAGCACATAAAATCCGGTGCAAAATTAATGTATTTAGATTCAGCAGATGATAATAAGGTTTTTTATATCTGTTTCCGCACGACACCGGATAATTCAAAAGGAACGCCGCATATTATGGAACATTCTACTCTTTGTGGCTCAAGGAAGTTCCCTTTAAAAGAACCCTTTGTGGAACTTGCAAAAGGCTCTTTGAATACTTTTTTAAATGCCATGACTTGGCCTGATAAAACTATGTATCCTGTTGCCAGTAGAAATTCTACAGATTTTCATAATCTGATGGATGTGTATTTAGATGCGGTGTTTTATCCGGACTGTTTGCAGAATCCCCAAATACTGATGCAGGAAGGATGGCATTATGAACTTGATAAGAAAGATGGAGAACTTACCTATAATGGGGTTGTTTATAATGAAATGAAGGGAGCACTTTCTTCCCCTGATGCATTATTGAACGACGCTGCGATGGAAAAGCTTTTTCCTGATACGACATACAGTGTAGAGTCAGGGGGAGATCCAGACGTTATTCCTACTCTTTCATTCCGTGAGTTTACTGATTTTCATCGTCGTTTTTATCATCCGTCAAACAGCTATATCTATTTATATGGGGATATGGATATAGAAAATACCTTAAAATATATTGATGAAGAGTATTTATCGGCTTTCGATAGACGGTGTGTCTATTCTGAGGTGGGAACACAGAAAGCGTTTGCCAAACGTGTCATAACAGAAAAGAATTACAACATAGCAGATGGAGAGAATATCGCTAATAAAGCGATTCATGCTTTATATGCTGCTATGACGGATTGTATGACAACAAAAGAGTCATTGGCCATTCGGATATTAAATTATGTATTGATTGATATGGATGGCGCTCCGTTAAAAAAAGCCCTCCTTGATGCGGGTGTTGGAAGTGATGTGTCGGGAGCTTACGAGGATAGTTATAAACAGCCGGTCTGGTCGATTGTTGTGACCGGTTCGGAACCTGAACGGCAGGGAGAATTCTCACAAATCGTAGATCATACACTTAGAAAACTTGCGCTTACGGGGCTTGATAAAAAGATGTTGACTGCCGCATTGAATCGTACGGAATTTATTTTAAGAGAAAACGATTATCAGGGGAGGCCTAAAGGCTTGTTTTACGGAATACGGGCTATGGATATGTGGCTATATGACCGTGATCCAATAGAAGCTCTGCGGTATTACGATGATATAAATGGATTAAGGAAAGCTATTGAAACGGATTATTTTGAAGGCCTGCTTCTAAAATATCTTATTAAGAATCCTCATCAGGTATTGATTACCATGAAAGCTAAAAAAGGGATTGATGAAAAGAAAAGAATTGAAGTTGCGGAACAACTGGACGCCTATAAAAAAAGCCTTTCAGAGAATCAGATTACGGATATTATAGAAAAGACACGGGTATTAAAAGAGCGACAGGCATCTGTGGATTCAGAAGAGGCTTTGACTGCTATTCCTCTCCTTCGACGGGAAGATTTAAATCGTGAAATTGAGAATGATGAAATCGAGAATGGCAGAATTGAGGGAATCCGTCATTTTCACTATGACATCAATTCAAACGGTATTGTTTATCTAAATTTATATTTTAATTTAGAAGGATTGTCAAAAAAGGATATCTTTTATGCCAATATATTGACAAGACTGATATTATCGATGAATACCGTAAATTATGAATATTCTGAATTGGTTAGACAGTCTAATGCGTATACTGGAGGAATTAACTTTCAAGTGGGGTCGATCAGCAATATCGATTCAGATCAAAAATGCACGCCATATTTAATCGTAAAAGGAAAAGCACTCGTATCTAACGCAGACAAAATGGTTCGACTGCTGAAAGAGGTGATCCTGCATACTGATTATACTGACAAAATTCGGTTAAGAGAAATTTTAATGGAAGAAAAAGCAAATTGGGATATGACAGCGTTTGCCCGCGGACATACTCTTTGTATAAGCCGATTATTGTCTTATTTTTCTGAAGCAGGTAGATATTCAGAGACGACAGGGTTGTCTTATTATTATTTTTTGAGTGATGTGGTTGCAAGATTTGATGCAATTAGCGATGAAATGATTTCTTGCTTGCAACGGCTGGCAAAACAAATCTTTACACGGCATAATCTTTTTATTCATACAATTGGATCTGAAGAAGAAAAAACGGCAGTCAATAAGTTTTTACCTGAAATGGTTTCAGAAATGCCCGAAGAGCTGGGCCCTGCCAACCGAGAAACGACCTGCCCCAACGTAGTAATAAATGAGGCTTTTCAAACAGCAGGTAAAGTACAGTATGTAGCAAAAGGCGGAAATTTTAAAAGACATGGTTTTGCGTATACTGGAGCACTCCGGGTGATGGAAACTATTCTTCGATATGAGTATTTGTGGAAAAAAGTAAGAGTCCTTGGTGGAGCATATGGAGCGTTTACCCAGTTTATGCGAAATGGTAATGCCGTTTTATGTTCTTACCGTGATCCTAATTTAGCGGAAACTTTAAAAGTTTATGAGGAATTGCCTGACTATTTAAGCGCACTCGTCTTATCTGAACGCGAGATGACCAAGTATGTTATTGGGACGATGGCTGCTGAAGAAATTCAATTGACACCATTTATGAAGGGAGAAAGAGCTTTAGCATACTACCTGACAGGGAATACACGAGAAAGCCGAATGAAAATAAGGGATGAAATTGTTAACTGTACAATTGACAATATCAGAAGTTTAGCACCGCTTGTCAGAAGTGTGATGAATGATCCTTATATTTGTGTAATGGGAAACGAAGAAAAAATAAGACAAAATAAAGCGCTATTCACATCTATTCTGTCTATGCCGAAGTGATGGGGATAAAAACAAGATTTGCACCAAGTCCAACAGGTTATTTGCATTTGGGGAATGTATGGGTGGCGTTTTTAAACTGGTTATGGACGAGGCAAAATAAAGGGCGAATTATTCTGCGAATAGAGGATATCGATCAAAGCCGGTGCAGGGCAGACTATATCTCAGCAATTAAAGAAGATTTATCTTGGCTGGGGTTAGATTGGGATGAAGAACCCGGGCATGCATATGCATATGGAGAGCCTATACAAAGTAAACGGTTCTCTATATATGAGGGTATTAAGAAGCGGTGGGAAGCTGAAGATTCCATATACCCTTGCTTTTGTTCGCGGGCAAGAATACATAATATATCGTCAGCTCCCCATTTAGGGGAAAACAAACCTGTATATGACGGGCATTGTCGAAACTTATCATGGTCAGAACGGGGACAAACCGACAAAGAGCCATCTTGGAGAATCCGCATGAAAAAGCAAGAAATTTCTTTTTGTGATATGTTCTGCGGGAATCAGATAAAGACCTTAGAAGAGGGGAAAGATGATTTTATTATTTTTCGGGCAGATGGTGCCGTATCATATCAATTGGCGGCTTCTGCAGATGACGGGATAATGCAGGTAACTCATGTTTTCAGAGGAAATGATCTATTGCCTTCAACGTTTTATCAAATTTATCTTTTGAGAAAGCTTGGCTATCAAATTCCCTTATACGGACATTTACCTCTGCTGGTAGATAAGTATGGTATACGTTTGTCTAAGAGGCAAGGCGGAATTACCATCCAGGAACTGAGGGCAAACGGGAAGTCACCTGGCGAGATTATAGGTAGGATGTTATACTGGTCTGGCGCAGTGAAAACGCCACTGTCTGTAAATGCGAGGGCGGCTTTGATAAATATTCCGTTTAATACATGTACCAGGCTGGGTAGTGCGTATATCGTAGCAGAATAGGAAACGTGATGAAAGAGATTTTCATCACGTTTTTTTGTGTGAATTTTATTCTGTTTTACACAGTATAAAGACAAAGTGGGAGTTAAAAATGTCTGGCATTATTAAAGCGAAGAAAGAGATGGTAGGAAATATTGGTGAATAATAGTTATATGAGAATAAATGTTCCGGATTGTATATAAGTGGGGGATTGTGGTAGAATGTGGCTAAAAGTGGAGGGAGGTGGAAGAATCATGTTTATGTCAGAATATTCGCACAGTATAGATTCAAAAGGGCGGATGATTCTTCCTGCCAAATTCCGCGAAGAATTGGGGGATCATTTCGTTTTAGCTCCAGGGTTGGATTCCTGTCTCTGCATCTATACGATGGAACATTGGAATAATCTTATTTCTAAGTTTGAGCAAATGTCGGCAACACATCAAAATGTAAGAAAGGTAAAAAGATATCTGATTGGAAAAGGAAGTGAAATGGAGTGCGATAAGCAGGGGCGGATATTGATTCCTGCACATTTAAGGAAACTTGCTGATTTAAAAAAAGATGCAAGAATTATCGGTGCGGGAAGCACGATTGAAATATGGGATCCTGAGCTTCTTGATCGGGATTTAAATGAAGAAGAATCTATTACCGATTTGGCGGAATCGTTAGAACTTCCTCTGAATTTCTGATATAAGAGGTATCTATGAAATTTAGCCACACTACTGTTTTGCAAAATGAGATGGTTAGTCATGTATTGACGAATACAAACGGTACTTATGTGGATTGCACATTGGGCGGTGGAGGCCATTCTTTGGCTCTTGCTGAAGGGCTTTCAAATCTTGGCTGCATAATTGGTGTAGATCAGGATGGGGAGGCTATTGAGGCGGCTAAAGAACGGCTCCGTGGAGCCCAGTGTAAATTTATATCAGTAAGAGACAATTTTTCTAATATCAATGGAATTTTAAAAGAGAATGGAATAGAAAAAGTTGATGGTTTTATTTTTGATTTAGGGGTGTCATCGCATCAGTTGGATGATGGAACCCGTGGATTCTCATATATGAATAATGGAAAGCTTGACATGAGAATGGATCAAAGGAACTCGTTGACTGCATATGATGTGATAAATACATATACGAAAGAGCATTTAAGAAATATTATTCATGATTACGGGGAAGAACGTTGGGCGAGTCGTATTGTTGATTTTATAGATAGAGCCAGGATGCGCAGACCAATCTCTACTACAGAAGAACTTGTCCATGTTATTAAAGCGGCAATCCCTTCTGCGGCAAGAAGAGATGGACCGCATCCAGCGAAAAGGACTTTTCAGGCCATTCGCATTGAAGTAAATAATGAACTTGGCATTTTGCGAAAAGCCATGGAGGATTGCATAAATCACCTGAATAAGGGAGGACGGTTAGGAGTCATCACTTTTCATTCGTTGGAAGATCGTATTATCAAAAATACCTTTAGGGATATGTCTAAAGACTGTATTTGTCCGTCGGAAATTCCGATTTGTATATGTAATCACAGAAGACAAGTCAGAAGTGTGGGGAAAGCGATAAGGCCATCCCTGCAAGAGGTTAAGGAGAATCCAAGAGCACGAAGCGCTGTGCTTCGTGTGGTGGAAAAAGTGTAATAAGGGATAGGGGAAGTTTAAATGACATCACAGAATGTGAATATGATGAATTATATATCTGAAAACGTAGCAGTAGCAGGACAAAGTGGCGTCATTGAACGCAGGAACTTTTATCAAGTATTTATAAGCCTTTCTTTATTGTTTATTCCTGTGTTGGCACTGTATTTTTTTTCGGGAATGAATGCACAGCAAGAATATAAAATGCAAGTTCTTCGTTCTGAAGTAATTTCTATTGCAAAAGAAAATGCAACTTTACAGCTGGATGTTGCCAAGCTTGAAGCACCGGCAAGAATCCAAAATATTGCGGAAACACAACTTGGTATGCAAGTTGCTACAAGTGCCATTTATGGACGTATGGAGACAGAAGGCGGAAAGCAGAAAATAAGAGATTGAGTTAATAGCGGCCCTCATAGGACCGCTATTGTGCTTGTATATAAATTGTTATACTATATAAGGCAATGTACAGGATTATGATGACAAGTAGAAGGTATTGGTGTGAAGCAATTAATTGATTTATTAAAGGCAACTCCTATCGAGAGAATGGAAGGTAATTCCCAAGTTAGAATAATTGATGTAACTGCGGATTCCCGTGCGGTAGAAACAGGAAGTTTATTTTTCTGTTTGCGTGGAGAACACGTAGATGGACATAATTTTGCAAATATGGCGGCTGAAAATGGAGCGGCAGCTATTATTGCGGAAAAGAAAATCGATGTGGCCTCAGATGTTACAATTATCTATGTTGCCGATACACGGAAAGCGATGGAAGATATAGTTCCATATTTTTTTGACTATCCCTCTAAAAAAATGAGAATGATTGCTTTGACGGGAACAAATGGAAAAACTACAACAACCCATGTTATATCCCATATCCTGCATCATGTCGGATATAAAACCGGTGTCATTGGAACGGTGCATGCTTTGATTGGGGATAAAGAGATCCCGACACATAATACAACACCGGATGTTATAGACCTGCAGCGTATTTTGTATCAGATGCTAAAAGAAAATGTAACCCATGTTTGTATGGAAGTATCTTCTCATTCATTAGTTATGGGGCGTGTTATCGGATGTGAGTTTGATACAGCGGTTTTTACAAATCTGACAGAAGATCATTTGGATTATCATAAGACTATGGATAATTATGCCAAGGCAAAATCCATCCTTTTCAAAATGGTTTCTGGCAAAGATCAGATTAAAGATGGGAAATCGGCGTGGATTAACAGTGATGATCCATATGCAGCCGTAATGAGTAACGCAATTTCAGATCCGGATTTTTGCCAAGTATCAACTTATGGCTTTAATGGTAATCCCGATCTAAAAGCAAGTGATGTTCATTTTAGTGGAAAATCCTCATCGTTCAAAATTCAGCTTGGTGAAAAAAGATACGTTATAAAAACTAAGCTTATCGGCCGTTTCAACGTATATAATGTAATGGCAGCTATTGGTGCAGCTTTGTCAGAAGGTGTGGATATCAAAGACATACAAGCTGCTCTTTCTGATTTCGTATCAGTGGCAGGACGGTTTGAACTTATTGAAGAAGGGCAATCTTTTTCCGTCGTCGTAGATTATGCACATACACCGGATGGGTTGGAAAAAATATTAACAACTGCGAAAGAGATTGCGAAGGGGCGTCTTATAACCTGTTTTGGCTGTGGCGGAGACAGGGACAAATTGAAACGTCCTATTATGGGGCGCATCGCTGCCAATTATTCTGATGTTGTTGTTATTACTAGTGATAATCCAAGAACAGAAGACCCGGAAGAAATTATTAGGGAAATAGCTGCCGGGGTACAGGATATTTCCCAACATAAGAGTAATTTACTTTATAAAACGGTAACTGACAGGCGTGCTGCCATACAGTATGCTCTGTCGATAGCACACAATCAGGATATTGTATTGATTGCGGGTAAAGGGCATGAAGATTATCAGATTTTGAAAGATAAAACGGTTCATTTTGATGATCGTGAAGAAGTAAGGAAGGCATTAAGAGGTTAGGAAATGGCATCATTTACGCTGGGGGAAATTTTAAAGGCAGTTAGTGGTGTTTTACTGCAGCAGGGGAGCCATGAATATTGTACAGGGGTAAATACTGATACGCGCACTATTTCTCCCGGAGAACTTTTTATTGCTTTGCAAGGGAATACATTTGACGGACATCATTTTTTAAATGATGCATGTATTAACGGTGCATCAATGGTCATTATTTCCGAAAGATCTTCTTTTAAGGCTGTTCCTCGAACAGTTTCCGTTATCCTGGTAAAAAATACCCAAACAGCCCTGGAAGCATTAGCACATTTCTATCGGATGAAGTTTGATATTCCAGTGGTGGCGGTAACGGGATCTAATGGAAAAACGACGACAAAAAATATGATTGCGGCTTTAGTTGCTTCCAAATTGAATGTATGTGCAACGCAGAAAAATTTTAATAATGAAATTGGACTTTCGTTGACTCTTTTATCCATGACGCCGGAAACAGAAGCGTGCGTGGTGGAAATGGGAATGAGAGGTCTTGGGCAAATTGCAGGACTGTGTCGAATTGCAGCGCCTACTATCGGTGTTGTAACAAATGTAGGGACTTCGCATATAGGAATTTTAGGGAGTCAGGAGAATATCGCGAAGGCGAAGGGAGAGCTAATTGAATCACTACCTGATAAGGGGATTGCCATATTAAATGAAGATGATCCTTATGTAATTAAAATGGGAGATACTTTTAGCGGAAATATAATAGGGTATGGCGTAAATGGGAATTATACTGTCCATGGGAGTAGAATTCAATATGAAAATAATTGTACCAAATATGTTTGTACCTGCTTTGATGAGGCATTTAAAGTTAAGCTGAATATGCTAGGTATTCATAATGTATATAATGCATTGGCGGCTACGGCAACAGCAAGAGTGCTTGGGATTGATGTAAATCGTATTCAAAAAGCACTTTCTGAGTTTTTACCTGGAGCGCAAAGACAGTTTTTCACAGAGATTAATGGCGTAACTGTGATTGATGACTCTTATAATGCTAATCCATTATCAATGGAGATGGCTTTTCATGCTATGCGTCAGGTCAATGGAAAGCATTATTTCCTTGTGTTAGGGGATATGGGAGAGTTGGGGGAAAAAGAGGAACAATTTCATTATGAATTGGGGAAAATAGCCGCAAATATAGGGTTTGACGGAATGATTACGGTGGGGAAGCTTAGCCGCCATATAGCTATGGGGGCTCGCGATGCGGGAAAAACGAACATCATGGAGTGCACAACTTGTGAGGATGCTTGGCAGAGATTACAAAAGATGATCCAGTCTGGAGATGTTGTTTTAGTCAAAGGATCCCGTTACATGCATATGGAAACGATACTGGAACTTTGGAGGAAATCTTTAAATTAAGATGGAATTTACTTATATACTTTACATGGGGGAAGCAATTGCATTAACAGTTATGCTTGGGGTAATTGCAATTCCCCTCGCACGAAAATATAAGGCGCAGCAGTCTATTCGAGAAGAAGGACCCAAATCGCATCGCTTAAAGGCGGGAACTCCCACAATGGGGGGGCTATTTGTGTGCTTGTCTGTAGTTCTTGTCGTTATTTGGAACAGATTGGCAGACCCATCGGTACTTTGGCTCCTGTTTCTGACTTTGGGACATGGCTTGCTTGGTTTTTTAGACGACTTGATAAAAGCGGAAAAGAAAAGGAATTTGGGGTTAACCGCTAAGCAGAAAATCGCGGGACAA
>OAUQ01000304.1_pt1 | contig 20121 bp, 12 predicted proteins | sample 1476151 | NCBI WGS metagenome assembly OAUQ01 (sample SAMEA2580008, study PRJEB22360) | human gut metagenome | biome: human gut; feature: human-associated habitat; material: faeces | place: Denmark | collected 2008/2010 | reverse complement strand
ATTTCCATGAGCATATTTTAAGTAATGATTTTATAAGAGATGGGAATATAAAGCCCGGTTCTAATAACTTAAACCGGGCTGGAAAATAAATATTTGTTTAAATAATTAGCAACTATTGAGAAGAAAGAAGGTTGCTTTCTATCACATTATTTCTTATTTACCGGCATAGCCTGGATTTTGCTGTAAATTAGGGTTTGTATTAAGATGATCTAAATGAATCGGGAACAGGATAGAGTTGCCATTCAAGTCATTGGCAGTCGGAGTATGATTAAACCAACTTTTCTTCTGATAGGTTCCGAAGCGAATCATATCCGTACGTCGACGGGCCTCGGCTGCAAATTCCCATCCCCATTCATCATAAAGTCCGCCTAATTCTACGACTTCTGTATTACCCGCATCATCAATCTGACCTTTTTCGTCAAGCGTACCATAGTTAATGTGTGTATCGCCTTTTAACCAAGCTGCATCAACCGTTGCTTTTTCCGGATGAGCCGATTCACGGAATGCACGCTCACGGATCTGTGATACGATATGGGCTGCTTCGGTTTCGTTTTGTCCTAAGCGGAGCAGACATTCTGCTTTCATCAGCAATACTTCAGTATAACGGAAATAAGGGAAGTCGTTGCTTAGAAGGCTTTTAGCTCCTACCTTAATTTCGTATTTTCCTACCCGATAACCGTCATCTGTGTCTGTTTTGTAAATACTGGGTAGCTTATTGGGGAAAGTGGTGATCAGTACTCCGTCCGGGCTGTACTGGTCACCTTGCAGCCATGTATATTTTAACCGCATATCATCAGGATCATAGCTGTTAATGAACTGAGGGTTTGCTGCTGAACCTCCCCATGGGGTGGTTTGCATATTGAAGACCTTACGACTGTTTGAAGATAGAAATTTCATGTGGGCTCCAAAAACAGGACCATTGTTGTCCCCTTCATTATAAACTTCATCATAAGGAATGGCAAAGATCGTTTCCACACATCCGGAGTTTTCTGTTTTGAAGATATCTGTGTAGTTTGTTTCTAAACTAAACAAACCGCTGTTAATGATATCGTTACATTGTTCCAGACATTCGTTCCACATTGGAGTTCCTGTATAGACCCCAGCATTCAGATACATACGTGCCATCAAGCATTTGGCCCCCCATTGAGTGAGTCTGCCATAAGTGGATTTATTGACTTCAGTAGGCAAATTGGGCATTACTTCTTTCAGTTCATTGATAATGAAGTCAAAAACTTGTTTACGAGTAGATTGAACCGGAATCTCTTCACTGAAACTGGTTTGTATAGGAATATTTCCATGTGTATCGCAAAGAATGGAGTACCAAAGTGCACGTACTCCTTTTACCTCAGCTACGACTTTAGGTTTACTTTCTTCTGTAAAAAAACCTTCATCGGCACGTTTTAATATTTTATTGGCATTGGCGATGCCTTTATAGCAATAGTCCCAAATACTTTGGGGCTGTCCTTGCTGGTTGTCCCAAGTGTGTTTGTGCATTTGCTTGTAAGTACCTCCGTCATCCCAGCCGTTCGGGCGGGTAGGTGTGACAATTACATCGCCCGATTCTTCCTGTAGGTCAAACAAGCCATACCAGTCCATCACAAAGCGTAATTGTGAATAGGTGGTAGCCAACAAGGCTATCTCATCGGCTTCGGTTGGTACATAGTCTTCTTCAATGATTTCAGAATAAGGCTCCTCATCCAAATTAAAGCAACTGCTTATACTGAGCATGGCAGATGCACAGAGTGCATAAACACCATATTTAAATAGTTTCATAACTGTTCTTTTTTGTTTAATTAGATTTAGAATGTAAGATTAACTCCAAAAGTATAAGTGCGATTGGTAGGATACTTGTCGCGATTGTCAGTACCGGCATCCAATAATCCATAGGTGTTGCTGCTCAATGGTACTTCCGGATCCATACCCTTGTAACCGGTAATGGTAGCTAGATTCAATACTGAAGCATAGATACGTAGGTTTTTGATGATATGCTGTTTGGATAGTTTGAAGGTATACCCCAAAGTCACATTGTCAATTTTCCAGTAATCACCGTCCTCTACGTAATAGCTGACATAGCGTTGGTCATCTTTCAATTGGGTTTTGCCATATACTTTGTCAAAAGCAGAATTCAGGCGGTTGTACTGGATTTCAGGTTTTGCATTTTCATAATACATACGTTGGTAATTCAAAATCTGGAAGCCGAAAGCACCACGCATATTTATACTTAAATCGAAATTAAAGAAATTGAAGGTATTGTTCCAGTTCAGATAATGTTTAGGAATACCATTACCTAATACTTGCCAGTCAGTGGCATCGGTTTCCTCGGCTAAAACATGTTCACCTTTTTTGTTTTCTACCAACCATAGTCCGTCATCTGTAATATCAACCGATTTCAAACCATAGAAAGTACCTATAGGCTTGCCTACTTGGACGATATGGGTAGTGGTTTGAATGGGTTCTCCGGTATACCCTGTATAGAAATAATCTTGGTCCATCGAGAATTTCTCGCTGGATAGTGCAACGACCTTGTTTGAATTAGTAGAATAGGACACATTGGTATTCCAAGTGAATTTTTCTGTCTGGATAGGCGTAGCACGAATTAGAATTTCAAGTCCTTTATTTTCCATTTCCGATGCATTGGCTAGCATGGTTGGATACATATAAGGCGGAACAGGAACCTCGTAGTCCCAAAGAGCATCTTTTGTTCTACGTATATAGTAGTCAACGGTTCCACCCAATCGTCCTCCTAGGACATCCCAATCCAGACCTACATTGAATTCGTGTTTCTTTTCCCAACGCAGGTCAGCGTTGTTGTTACGGATTGTTTCCAATGCTTTGACCCATGTTCCATTGTACAGGAAAGCGCCATTATAATTCAAACTTGAGAGTGATGTGTACGGGTCGGCTACATTGATTCCGGTCACACCGTATCCCACGCGAAGTTTCAGGTTATCCATCCAATTCACATTTTTCATAAAATTCTCTCTGTTAATTCTCCATCCTAAAGAGATGCCGGGGAAATTACCCCACTTATGATCTTTACCGAACTTGGAAGAGCCTTCATGACGCAAAGAAGCCATCAATAAGTAGCGGTCATTGAAATTGTAACTGACACGGGTGAATAATCCGATTAATTTATCAGAATTTTTATAACTGGTCATGGAAGCTTCACCACGTTTCAAGGCCATACCTGCTTCCATTTTGTTGTAAGAATAAGCATCGGTAGGAAAATCGTAGTTGGACATGGACAGGTTAGAGTTGGTGTTGTCTTCATAGTTATAACCTATCAATACACTGACATTGTGCTTGCCGAATGCTTTCTGAAAGTTGGCCGTCAATTCTATCAGATTATTATCAAAATCAGAATCATAACGATATGCATAGCCGTTACGGCCACTCTTGGTTGTAGATACATGTTTCTTGGTTTGGTAATATCCATCGGTAGAAGTCGTACTCCGGCGGGCATACATGGCTTTCAAGGTCAAAGATTCAATAGGGCGGAAAGTCAGGCTACCATTGAAACGGATGTTTTTACGTTTCATTTCACCAATTGTTTCGCGGATATAACTTACAGGATTATCATAAAAATACAAGTCGCGCTCAAACCAGTCACCGTTCTCATCTTTTACAGGTTCTGTAGGATTGTGAATCAAAGCCTGTCGATAAGCGTATGTATTCCAACTGCGAGGCATGGTATGTTGGCTGACGAATGTACTGACATTGGCTGTCAATTTATTGTCATACATAGAGTGAGTGATGTCCATACGACCGTTTATAGCTTCAAAGTCAGTCTTTATAAAAGTACCTTGCCGGTTGGTATAGTTGATGGAGGCTGTATAATTGGTATTTTTACTACCACCTCTTAAGGATAAGTTGTGTGAATGAGAAACAGCTGTGCGGGTCAGTTCACCCAGCCAATCGGTATTGGCTCCGAAATCTTTCAAGTTAGCTCCGTTGAAAGTATATCCTTCATTCCATTTCTGACGAAGGTCATCAGCATCCATGAAATCAGGTCTGTTTAAAATGTTTGATACAGAAACATATCCATTATAATCAATGGTGGGAGCCATTTCTTTACGACTTTGTTTGGTTGTAATAATAATTACGCCATTTGTACCACGTGTACCATAAATGGCAGTAGCCGAACCGTCTTTTAATACATCGATGGACTCAACATCTTCAGGGGCTACTGTATTCAGACTTCCTGGCACTCCGTCAACTAATACTAATGGTGAAGTTCCACCTTTTAAAGATGAAATACCACGTAGCATAATTTGTGTGTTGCCGGTAGGATCTCCTGAAGGTAAAGAAATATTCAGCCCTGCTACCTTACCTTGTATCAGCTGGCCTGCATCGGTTACCGCCCCCTTCACAAAACTTTCTGATTTTACACTTGAAATAGCACTGGTCACATCACCCTTTCGCTGCGTACCATAACCGATCACAACCACTTCATCCATCAGTTCGGAATCGTCTTGCATGGTAATATCTTTCTTACCACCATTTCCGACTGGAATTTCCTGAGTCTGATAACCGATATAAGAAACAACCAATATGGATTTGGCATTTTTTACCTTCAGCGTATATTTACCGTCAAAATCGGTAATGGTACCGTTGGTCGTTCCTTTTTCCATGATATTGGCACCAATGATAGGCTCCCCTTTCCTGTCTTTCACCACACCGCTTACGGTTACAGTTTGCTGTTGTACCATTTCGGTTCTCATAGATTCTGTTGTTTCCGGTGTTGCCCATACACTACTGACTCCTGCACCCGCAGTAAGGAAAAGACAGGTGGTAGCCTTCAGCAAAGCCCTGCTGAACAAGGCCCGGTTCTCATGTGTTTTCATCATACAGTTTTATTTAAAAGGTTTATATGTTCATTCAGTTCACTTTCCATTCAATCACCCCTCCCGAAGCTCCTTTCTGCAATTGTGCTGCAATTTTAAGCCCCTTTGTTTTGACAGGTTTGAAATCCAAACTATTATAGCAATCTTTTTTTACAGTATATTCAGTCAACGCCTCTACCTCTTTCCAACTTTCGCCTTCTTTATAATATAATTTCCAGCTTTCCGGCACACGGAAATCTCCGTCATAATGGTCAAAATCCAACCAATACACTTGTACGTTCGATACGGTATAAGGCTGGTCGAATTCATAAGCCAGTGTTTCGACAGTACCGTTCTTCAGCCACCAATAGTGGTAAGGTTTCGAGATATCCGATGAGCGTTTAGGTTCCCATTGGTCATTTACCCCCCATGCCCATGTTTCCACCGAAGCCGATTCGGGAGCATCTTTCTGTATAGGAGCCTGTATCATCAGAGTACGTGCTTTGCTGGCAATAGTAGCTTCCGGAGTGGGGCGGGCATACTCGGCCGCTTCGGGAATCCATACAGCCATCTGGTCGGCACCGCGGTTGTTCCATGTAGAATAAGGAATTGCTTTGAAGGGAACATCTTTTACCTTACCATTCCTGTCAATTTCTTTAGCTGTACCGCTCAGCACCATTACGCCATTCAACAAACCGGCATCGTAAGAAGCCTCCATCGGAGTACCGTCGGGGATGAATTTGTTGAATACAGTACTGTCGGCCTGGTCTTGTCCTTCCAGACAGAACATAATAGGACCCCGTTCTATAGCCAGTTTGCCACGGTCATCCTCTACTTGGTCATTTGCTTTCACACGACGTACCTCCATAGGAAGATTGATTTCAACCACATCACCCGCTTTCCAGTTGCGTACAAGGGTGGCATAACCGTCATATTGCTTCGCATTGACTTTGGAACCGTTCACAGAAATGCTGTAAGCCTGAGCCTTGTCTGTAAATGAGTAGAGATCTGTGGGTACGGGAGCGTCTTGCGCCCATCCGGGGATACGCACACGCAAAGCAAACTCCTGTTCTTTTTCGGGAGTGACGGCAATACTTATCTTTCCGTCCCACGGATAGCCTGTAGTTTGTTCCACATTTATTTTATTACTTTCCGTTTCAATATCCGCCTTGCTTTGGATAAAGAGATTGACATACACATCATTGCCTTGAGTGGCATACATATAATAAGGTACTGAAGCCATGAAACGGGTTATGTTGCCCGGACAGCAGGCACATCCGAACCAGTGTTGGCGCTCATGCTGCCCCATGGATTCCAACGGATTGTCATAGAAGAACTTGTCACCGCTGAGTGATACGCCCGAAATGACCCCGTTATACAACGCGCGTTCCAGCACATCCGCATATTTGGCATCTCCCGTAGCGAGAAACATACGATGATTCCAATACACATTGGCTATAGAGGCGCAGGTTTCGCAATAGGCTGTGTGATTATTCAGTTCATAGTTCGGACCGAATCCTTCACCTTGTGGGCGGGAACCGATTCCGCCTGTGATAAAGAGTTTTTTGCCGGCCATATTTTCCCAAATACGGGTTAAGGCATTGAAATAGGCGGTATCATGAGTCAAAGCGGCTACATCTGCCACTCCGGAGTAGAGATATCCGGCACGGACGGCATGACCTACTATCTCGTCTTGTTGCAGGATGGGCTTGTGATCCTGACTGTATTCGCTCAGTTTATGTCCGTCTGTTCCTCTGCCGGTTTCTTCTACAAAATACTTAGCCGTCTGCAAATATTTCTCATCACCTGTCACCTTATATAGTTTGACAAGAGCCATCTCGGCGATAGGATGACCGCTGGGACGATGGATCTGCCCTTCGCCGGGTCCGAAGACCTGACATACCAGATCGGCATTTTTGATAGCCACATCCAATAATGTACGTTTTCCGGTGGCGCGATAATGAGCAACGGCGGCTTCGTACAAATGACCGCTGTTATAAAGTTCGTGGCTGTTGATTTTTTCCCAGCGGTGCGTGCCCCACCAACCGGATAAACGGGTACATTGATTGGTTACACAAGTAGTAAGATAACCATCCGGTTCCTGTGCGGTAGCTATGATATGGATTACACTGTCCAGATAATGATCCAGTTTCCCGTCATATTTTACGGCCAGCGAGTAGGAAGCTCCTTCTATAATTTTATAGGGATCGGTATCGTCGAAAGAAAAGTCACCGCGATGCTCGCCTTTCATCAGACCACCCGCAATGGCAAAGTTATCGAATCGGCCGTTCTTTTCACATTCTTTGAAAGCGGATGGGATGGAAACGGTGCGGTTGGTTTCAATCCGCGGTGACCAGAAATTATCATCTAAATGAACTTGGGTGAAAGGAACTTCTTTGATAGGAGCATCAGGTTGTGTATAAGGTGTGCTACATGCGCATACACTTATTATAGCAATGCTGCTCCATACTATTTGCAATTTGTTTTTCATACTATATCTGTGTTTTTTATTTCAGTATCAACTATGTCAACAGATGCAAAGTAAGTGAACAAACCATTAAGTAGATAAAAGAAAAATCTATTATACTGCGAAAATCGTCTTAAAGATGATCAATCCATTTTTTAATATAATGATATTGATTATCAGTATTTTATACTATTGTTATAGACAATTTTTTCATTCTATTGGACAATCGTTTTATCTTGTAAAGACAAGGATTAAGCAGATTTGTCTGTTTTTTGAACTTGAATAGTTGGAGATACTTAATTCTTCTTAGAAAACCTCAATAAGATCCGGTGAAACTTTCCTTCTCTGATAATATAAATTAGATTGGCGTTCCTTATTCAATAAAAAACTTAATGATGCAGCTATGATATATGCGTATATTCGGGTTTCAACTGATAAACAGACTGTAGAGAACCAGCGGTTCGAGATAAATCGTTTTGCCAAACAAAGGGATTTCCAAATTGATGTGTGGGTGGAAGAAACGGTTTCAGGAACACGGTCAGCCAAAGACAGAAAGCTTGGCGTACTATTGAAAAGAATAAAGAAAGGGGATACATTGATTGTGTCGGAGATCTCTCGTTTGGGAAGAAGATTGATGGAAGTAATGAGTATACTGAATGCATGTATGTTGAAAAATGTCATCCTGCTCACGGTGAAAGAGAAATATGAGCTGGGAAATAATATACAATCTCAAATATTGGCATTCGCTTTTTCCCTTTCCGCACAAATAGAACGCGACTTGATTTCCCAACGTACCCGTGAGGGACTTGCACGCAGAATCGCCTCCGGACAAAAGTTGGGACGTCCCATGGGAGGACATAACTCGAAATATAAACTTACGGGAAAAGAAGAAAAAATTAAGGCTATGCTGGAGGCGGGAACCAGTAAGGCGGAGATGGCGAGGAAATTGAAAGTGAGCAGGAATACATTGGCAGCTTTCCTTAACAGAAACAGGACAGGGATTCCTTCGAACTGATAAAAGTGATATGTCTGTTATTCGTAATAAGAAGAAACAAAGCCTCTGATAGATTATTCTTACTTAAATTTCGGTTTTAGCATAAGGATATACATAAAGCACAAAAACGCTCTGTCACAGTAAAATGCACATTACTAATTACTTCCGGTGTAAAAGTCTCTCAAATCCCCTTCAATTGGTATGTCGGTGGGGAAACAAATCCGTTTTTGGGAATGCTCGCATTCGGGAATACCAGCGGACAAGATGTAGAGTCAGCCCCTCACTGCCTCCCGGCTACTCGTGGGCATCATAGTTCATATCTGACAGGATACTGTTTGTTTCGGCTATTGAACCTTGTTGCGTATGTAATAAGAACCTGTTTCTATCGTATCTTCACTCCGTTCCGTTTGATATTCCACCTAAGTGAAGCAACTATTCCACCCTAGTGAAAATGGCTGTTCACTAAAGTGAAATCGCCTCTTCACCTAGTCGAAGCAACGAACGCAGCCAGACAAAATATGCCACAGCTATGCTCTCTTGCAAGGAAGCGACCACAGCTATGGCACAGGAATTAAAACAACCTGTATACGTCAAGCCGAATTTGACAGCGGAGAATGGCAAACCGTTTCAAGGGGACTTGGAATCTATTTACACAGTATATCGTTGATTTACAGTAATATACTGTGCATGATTTGGAATGGTAATGTGCTGATGCAGAAGAAACTGATACGAAAAATCATCGAAAAAATGGCATCTTATCTTTGTAATTACAAATGCGACAAGAAGCAACAATTTTGTACTTTCGATGAAAACGTGGATAGAACGGACGAATGAATGCTTCCATTGTAAGGGCAGACACTGCCTCTTATCGATTACAATTCTTCGCAAACAACCATTTCCATGCCTCGGTATACAACAATGATTTTATGTAGCATGGTAGGGCTTATCGCTTTCTGCACAGACTCGCTTGAAGCGTAGCGTTCAGCTTGTTCAATGGCTTGTCGCCTTAATTGTTCTATCCGTTCGCTACTGTCTTTTCCTTTGGCATATTTCAGTTCGATGATGTAGGAGTGGCTCATGTCTTTGTAAATATCCAATAACGGATGCAAGAACAGGTTGACGTATCCTTCCTGACTGTCTTTCTCGGACACAGGACGATAGAAAGGATTTTGTGCGGTTATGGCAAGAGTAAAACCATGAACAAAATATTCACCTTTCTGCTTGTCCTGCTGCGAGGCATAACGGTGCAGGCATCCGGCAATGTATTCAAAGTAAGGTTTCCATTTGCCATCATAAGCCAGCCCTGAGACAAGCTTCCTCTTTTCATAACTGTCGAAAGTCAAGTCGTTTTCATGATAAGTATCCAGAATGTAGGCAAAGAGTTGTTCACGTACCACCTGGTTAGGGATGGTGAGTTTGGTTTCTCCTTTATGCATTCCGCTGATGGTCAGCATTCCGAAGTAGAAAAGCAATCAGTTCTATCAACTCGTCTACCGAATGATTGAATGGGCATGTTGTGGAGTAATACTCCAGCATATCCCGTACATCTTTTTCTGTGAATCCTGTCATTTCATTGAATTGTGGATTCAGCGTGTAATTGGTGCCGATGTTGAATCCGCTGGTCAGGTCGTCCATGGATAGATAATAAGATAAGAATTGCGTTCGGGAGTGGGGTGTTGTCCATGGTAGTTTTATCCGTTTACGATAAAACAATACCGGGTGACTCATATTAACATCTTCACATGCCAAGCTTAAAATAAAATATGCAGTAATATATGTGTATAATTATTTTCTTCTTCTTCCTGTCAAAACAAAGGGGCTTAAAATTGCAGCACAATTGCAGAAAGGAGCTTCGGGAGGGGTGATTGAATGGAAAGTGAACTGAATGAACATATAAACCTTTTAAATAAAACTGTATGATGAAAACACATGAGAACCGGGCCTTGTTCAGCAGGGCTTTGCTGAAGGCTACCACCTGTCTTTTCCTTACTGCGGGTATTGGAATTAGTGCTGCTTATGCAGTTCCGGAAGCCAGCACATCAGTCATGGAAACAGTTCAACAAAATCAAACCATCAGCGGTCGGATTACCGATACCAGCGGGGAACCTGTCATCGGAGCCAGCGTTGTGGTAAAAGGAACGACCAACGGAACCATTACCGACTTTGACGGTAAGTTCAGCCTCAATGCACCGGCCCAAGGCACATTGACAATATCCTACATAGGATATAAAAAGATGGAAATATCCATCAACGGACAACGAACCGTAAATGTTACGCTAAAAGAAGATACGGAGATACTGGATGAAGTGGTGGTGGTAGGTTATGGCACACAAAAAAAAGCAACCCTGACAGGCTCTGTATCATCTGTAAGCGGTGAAGATATTAAAAAAGTCTCAGCAGCCAATTTAAGTAATACCCTAGCCGGTAAGACAGCCGGTATCATAGCCAATACCCGTTCAGGCGAACCTGGCGAGGATGGAGCCGACATTCTTATCCGCGGAAAAGGGACTTTAGGAAATACTTCTCCACTGATCGTTGTGGATGGTATTGCTGACCGTTCATTCAGCCGCCTCAACCCTGAAGACATCGAATCTATTTCTGTACTGAAAGACGCTTCTGCCGCCATATATGGTGCACGCGCCGCAAATGGTGTTATCCTGGTAACCACCAAACGCGGTAAGGAAGGTAAAATGCAAGTAAACTACAACGGCAGCTACACACTTTCCCAACCGACACGCATCCCCCAAATGCTGAACTCCTACCAGTATGCGACTTATGTAAATGAATATGACGCCGACCCACGCCACGATCAGGGCGGTATCACTTATTCCGATGAAGTGCTGCAACATTATATAAATCATGATGATGATCTAAATTATCCCGACACAGACTGGTGGGATGCAGTGGCCAAAGATTGGGCAGGAAAAACTCAGCACAGCTTGTCCGTAAGTGGTGGCAATGATAAATTATCCTTCTATTCTTCCGCTCAATATATGTGGCAGGATGCCATTTACAAACAGAGCACACAGGACTACAAGCAATATCAATTCATCACCAACATTGATGCCAAAATCAACAAATCCGTACGTTTTAGTTTTGATATTCTGGGACGTCAAGAACAACGCAACCGTGGAATTTATTCGACTCCCTACCTGTTTACTTATTTCCTGACCACTTTTCCCGGCAGTGCTCCCTATTTCCCGAACGGACTCCCACGAGTAGGTTACGATGGTATCACCCGCAATGCCGCCATTATGGTGACAGACCAGCCCGGATACAATAAATACACCTATAATATATTAAACCTGAAGCCCTTGCTGCATATTGACCTGGATATGATTACCAAAGGTTTGTATGTAGAAGGATATGCCGCACTGGATTTCCATTTTGATAACGGCAAATCATTAAATCAGCCGTACGACTTATATTATTATGACAAAGCAACCAATGAATACCAGAACAAAAGAGCAGATACCGGTAAAATCAGTGTAAACTCCTGGTCTAGCAACTACAAAACAATCACCCTGAATGCCCGTATCGGTTATAGCCATACATTTGCCGAAGCTCACAAAGTAGATGCATTCGTGGCCTACGAACAAAGCAAATATGATTATAACACTCTTTCCGCCTATCGTACCAACTATCTGTCTACAGCCATTCCTGAAATATTTGCAGGCAGCAGTGTACCCGAAGACAAGGACAATGGAGGTTATTCAGACGCTACAGCACGTTGCAATTTCTTCGGACGTATCAACTATGGATATAAAGACAAATATTTAGCAGAGGTAACATTGCGCTACGATGGCTCCATGAATTTTGCTCCCGGTCATCGTTGGGGATTGTTCCCGGCTTTCTCACTGGGTTGGGTGATGAGTGAGGAAAAATTCTTCGAACCGATAAAGGATGTGGTCAGCTTCTTCAAACTGAAAGGTTCCTGGGGCATGATGGGTAATGACAATATCGCCGCCTATCAGTTCATGTCCCAATACAAATTCTTAGCAGATAATAAAGGGCCGTACTTTGGAGCAGGAGAGGACGGACACATCAACCAAGGCTTTTACCAAGCACGAGTAGCCAATCCAGTAGTAACTTGGGAAAAAGCAAAGACTTTAAACTTAGGTTTATCCACACAATTCTTAAATGGAAAATTTGGTCTGGATTTTGATTGGTTCCATTCCAACCGTAATGATATCCTTTGTTACCGTAACGCATCCATTCCTTATTACGCAGGAATGACTCTGCCACAAGAGAACATAGGTGAGGTTACTAACTCCGGCATAGAAATCATAGCTACATATCGAGATCGTGCAGGTGATTTTGAATGGGGGATCACAGGTAACTTAACTTACGCAAAAAATAAGGTGAACTATATGGATGAGGCAGCCAGCACTCCTGCATGGCAAAAGACAGAAGGCCATCCCATTGACGGACAAGTACTCTATAAAGCATTAGGCATCTATCAAACTCAAGAGCAGGTAGATAATACGCCACATATTGACGGAGCCAAACCAGGAGACTTGATTTATCAAGATACAAATGGCGACGGTAACATAACATGGGATGATGCAATCCGTATTGATGAAACAGCTACTCCAAAAATCATTTACGGATTTACATTAAATGGAGGTTGGAAAGGTATCGATTTAAATATGTTTTTCCAAGGACAGGCCAAAGCCAGCCAATTAGTCCAGCCAACCATGAACATGGCGACAGATTTTTATGAAGGACGCTGGAAAGAAGGAAACACCTCGGAAGAAAATGCCAACGCACGTTGGCCTAAAGCCTTCATAAAACAAACTTATGGTGATACCTGGAATGGACAAGCTTCGACATGGTGGTTACGTAATGCATCCTTCTTACGTTTAAAATCAGTGGAATTAGGTTATACATTGCCTAAGGATCTAACAGCTAAAGTAGGAATACAAAAAGCACGAATTTATGTCAACGGAGCAAACTTATTTACGATTGACAACTATAAGATTGCTGATCCGGAAGCAGGTGTAACACGTAATGACAACAACGAAGTAATCAACTCTAACGGTGTGCTAAGCTATCCGTTACAGCGAACGATTACTTTCGGTGCCAATATTACATTTTAAGAAACCCAAAAACGATGAACAATGAAAAAGATATATTTATATGTAGCCTTTGCATTGGCTAGCATAGGCATGATTTCTTGTACAGATATACTTGATCAAGACCCGCTGGACTCTTTCACAGATGAAGCAGTATGGAATGATCTTGCCCTTTCAGAAACTTATCTGAATGCGCAATATATGAACCTGATGGCCGAAAACATGAAGGGCACCCGCTTTGCACACTATACAGACGAAGTTTTTCAAAAACATACTTATGGTTCAGAAAATGTGACCCAAGGATTATTAAGCTGTGATAATGCCGGAATCGGTTGGGATGATACGATGTGGGATCCCTGGTATAGTTATTATCAATATATAAGCAAGTTGAATCTTTTTTTGGAAAAGATAGATAATGTACCCGGAGATGAGACTTCTAGAAACGAACAAAAAGGGCAAGCCCTGTTTCTACGTGCATGGAATTATCATATGCTATACAGCTTATTCGGACGTGTGCCTATCGTAGATCATACTTTTGACCTGGATTCTTCATTTGAACTGCAACGTGAAGATATGGATAAAGTAGCCGATTTCATTATAAAGGATTTAGATGAGGCCGCTGCATTGCTCCCTATAGAGTATAGTGATCCCAATGATTTCGGACGAGTTACCAAAGGAGCTGCTCTAGCTCTGAAATCCAGAGTACTATTATATAAGGCAAGTCCATTATTTGGAACACCCAGCACTGAAAAGTGGCAAGCGGCAGCAAATGCTGCAAAAGCAGTATTCGACTTAAACAAATACTATTTAAAAACGGTAAATAACAGTGAGGAATATGGAGCATTGTTTTATGATGTGAAAAATCCAGAAGTTATTTTCGAAAAATTATTTGACCCTAAATACGGATCAGGTGATAATAACTCATTTTTATATCAGGCTCCATGCGGCATTGGTAACGGCTTCCAAGGATGGGGGAATTTCAATCCGACACAAAATTTAGTGGATAAGTTCCAAATGGCAGACGGTACCGCTTCTGAAAAGAAAACACACTATGACTATTATCCCTGGAACGGGCGTGAAATTCGTTTTTATGCCGCTTTCTTATTAGATGGGGACGAATGGGGATATGGAAAAGACAAACGCGAAGTAGAAGTATATTATGGAGGAGACGAAACGATTCCTGCCGGAAAAGACAGCAATTGGGGTGAATATTGGTGGAATGCCAGCAATACGGGATACTCCATGCGGAAGTTTCTCGACCCGTCTTATGATGCTACAGGAACAACCATGCACACTACCCCTTGGTTCTTCATCCGTCTTTCAGAAATTTATCTCAACTATGCCGAATGCCAGATTGAGCTAGGCAACAACTTAGAAGCTTTGGAGTATATCAATAAAGTACGTACCCGCGCGCTTTTACCACCCGCTACAGGAGAAGATATCAGAGCCGAATATGAATATGAAAGACAAATAGAGCTGGTATTTGAAGGACAACGTTGGTTTGATCTCCGCCGTTGGAAAAAAATGTATGAAGAATACAGCAAGCCTATTTATGGCGTAACTATCGGCAAATTTAAAAATGAAGACGGCACCTACCGCAAAGAATACTGGACAGATAACATTGTTTCCACACGTGTATTCAATAATGACAAACTGTATTGGGTGCCTGTTCCGCGTTGGGAGCTGAACAAGTCCAAACTGATTGATGCCGCTCCTTACGAATAATACTATCGGGAAGCAACAGATTATTCATATTAAAAAAGGAGTGTCTTTGTTGGACACTCCTTTTTTAATCACCTTCATGCATCAAGGAGTTTCAAGTCAAATTTTCCTATATAGCTCACTATCCAGACTATTTTGCTATATTTTTGCATGATTGTATCATATCAATACCTTCCTAAAAACTACTTTTACCCCCACAAAATATGAAAACTATATGAAAAGAACCTTGTGTACCATGAAACCAAAATTCTTAACTCTGCTGCTGCTGACAAGCACACTTACAGCCGGAGCACAAATGTATTTCGGCACTAAAAAAGAAGTACCCGACTCTGTATTTAACGCATTGGCACAAACTCCGCCTATGGGATGGAACAGCTGGAACAAATTCGGATGCAATGTGAGCGAACAGCTCATCAAAGAAATGGCGGACGCCATGATTGCCACAGGCATGAAGGATGCAGGCTATGAATACCTGGTCATCGACGACTGCTGGCAGGTAGGACGAGACGAAGAAGGAAATATACAGGTCGATCCCAAACGTTTTCCCAATGGAATGAAAGCACTGGCAGATTATGTGCATGCCAAAGGACTGAAAATGGGAATATATTCGTGTGCAGGCTCCGAAACATGCCAGGGAAGACCCGGAAGCCGCGGATATCAGTTTCAAGATGCACGTACATACGCCGCATGGGGAATCGATTACCTGAAATACGACTGGTGCTCCAATGAAGGACAAAAGGCGGAAGCTGCTTACCGTACCATGAGCGACGCGCTGAAAGCATGCGGACGTCCTATTGTATTCAGCATTTGCGAATGGGGGGAGAATGAACCATGGAAATGGGGAAAAGGTATCGGACATTTATGGCGCATCACTCCTGACATACGCGATTGCTACCAGTGTGTATTCGACTGGGGAGGTGTGGGAGTACTCGACATTATAGACAAGATGGCCGATCTCTACCCTTATGCCGGACCGGGACATTGGAACGATGCCGAGATGTTGGAAGTAGGTAATGGTGGAATGACACGCGACGAATATATCACCCATTTCTCCATGTGGTGTATGTTAGCAGCACCACTCATGAGCGGCAACGACCTGCGCAACATGGATAAAGAAACCATAGAAATATTAACCAATAAAGAGGTAATAGCCATCAACCAAGATAAAAAAGGAGAACAAGCCCGCCGGTTTATGGATATGGGCGAAAAAGAAATATGGGCAAAGCCGCTGAATGATGGTGAACTGGCTGTATGTTTCATGAACCGTACGGAAAACAGCTGGAAACTGGATTATGACTGGAAAAAACAAACCATCTATTTTGCCGATGAAGTGAACATACATCGGAAGGAATATAAAATAAGAGACCTATGGCAGCACAAAGACATAGGAACCACAGAAAGAAATACCCGGCACGAAATTCCCGCGCATGGAGTATTGATGGTCAGACTGACACCCACTAAATAATGAAACAACTCATTTATAATAATATGAAAACATATATCCTACCCCTGCTCATGATGATGCTCATCTCTTGTTCCAACTCAAAAACACAGGAAAATGAAAGCACAACGGTACCTCTGCCCGAAGGCAAAGAAATCTATATCCCCAAAGACCTGCGAAGCATGGACTTGCAAGACCCCGAAAGCAAATGGAGCTATCACCGCATGGCATGTACCGAAAACTTCGTCATCTTTTGGGAAAAAGGATTTGGTGACAACCTGTCAGACCCTCCTCAGCTGGAAGGACATTCCATGAAAGTAAACCTGAAAAATCTGGAAGAAAAACTAGAGCATTTTTACCATTATTTCTATCACACATTGCAATTCGCCAAAACCGGATCAAAATGCGACAAATACCGCATGATGGTTATGATCAATTATTCACTGGAAGGAACCGCTTATGGTGGAGACTATGACGGTGAGATCGGCGCTCTCTGGATTGCCCCCAACCGGGTACAGGACGAAAAGCTGAATTGTATAGCGCATGAACTGGGACATAGTTTCCAGTCACAAATCACCTGTGACGGCCAAGGAGAAGCCTGGGGTGGTTGCGGCTTCTTCGAAATGACCTCACAATGGATGCTCTGGCAAGTGAATCCAGACTGGATGACCGATGAAAAATATCATTGGGATGCATTCAAGACCCTTACCCACAAGGCTTATCTGCATTTGGAAAACATTTATCATTCACCATACGTCATAGAATATTGGAGCATGAAACGGGGACTGCCGTTCATCGCCGAACTTTATCGTCAGGGAAAGAGAGGGGAAGACCCTGTAATGACTTATAAACGCATGACTGTGATGAAATATTCGACGCCTGCCGTCATTTCATCAATTGGGATTTCCCACGGGTATGGAAAGAGACACGCCCTTATGCCAATCAATATACCTGCAAACTGAACAGCATGGATGACAACTGGTATCAGATCACACCCGAAAATTGTCCGGAAAACTACGGTTTCAACGCCATTCCTCTCTCAATCCCCCCAACCGGACAAACTGTAACAATAGAATTTTGTGGAGAAGCCGATAAAAATGGATTCCACACCATCAATGCAGACAAAGCCGGATGGCGCTATGGAATAGTAACCATCACAAAAGAAGGCAAGGCAGTCTATGGAGAAATGAAAGCAGACCCTGTGGGAAAAATCAGTTATGCTGTGCCAGAGAATTCATCTCCGGAACGTCTCTGGTTCATCGTTATGGGAGCGCCAGCCGAACATTGGATAAATCCGAATCAGGAAGAAAAGGATGCACAATGGCCTTACCGGATAAGAATAACTGGAAGTCAGCCCATTATTCAATAAAACCATATCACATTTTCTTTATGAGGGTGCAACAAAAATAGTACTATCAGACTATTGGCACCCTTTTAAAGAAAATATTTCCACACATTCATATTTCTATCTTGACCTCAATAAATATATTTCATTTTACAATACTATTATTTCAAACCTTGTTATCTTTGCATAAAGATAAAAATAACAACTATGAAAAGCCCTGTCCTTTCGATACTCTTTCTACTTATATCAGTAACTTTACTTGCTGTACCCAATGATTTCCGTTTCCGACATTTCTCCGTAGAAGACGGATTGTCATCCAACTCTGTACGTGCCATTATGCAAGACAAATATGGTTTTCTATGGATAGGAACAGAAGAAGGTCTGAACCGATATGACGGAATCATGATAAAATCATATTCAATTTGCCCACAGGCAGCAGGCAAATACATATCCTCCCTGTACGGAACCAAAAAGAATATCTGGATAGGGACAGATGAGGGAATCTATATATATGCTTATGCAACGGAAACTTTTACCTATTTCGACCTCACAACTCCCAATAATGTCCGCATAACCAGCATCGTCAACCATATTTTGCAAGATAAAGACGGAAATTTATGGTTCTCGACCAACGGGCAAGGCTTGTTCCGATACAATCTATCAAAAAACTATTTGGAACAATACGAATTTACAAGTGCGTTCGGAATAGTAGCAAGCACAATGGCAGACAGTGACAACCAAATATGGGCTCTCACCAACCAAGGAGAATCAGGTGTTTACAAACTGAACAAAGCAGAAAATAAATTCGAGCCTTTTGGACTTCTTTACAATGCCGGAAATCACCACTCACAAGCATTAGCCATGCTGGAGGATTCAGAACAGACCCTTTGGCTGGGAACATGGGAGTGCGGGTTGCAAAAAATAGATAAATATACGCGGCAAACCACTACCTATTTACACCCTACGGACGGAAAAGGTGTAACACACATTCATTCGTTAATGGAATATGCCCCTCACCAACTATTGATAGGATCGGACGACGGGCTGTTATTATTCAATACCCTTACAGAAGAATATAAACTGTTTACTGAAAATGAAACTGTTCCCAACTCTTTATCAAACCGTTTTGTATATCCCATCATAAAAGACCGGGAAGGAGGTATCTGGATTGGGACCTACTATGGAGGGATTAATTATATTTCACCTAATGCTGAACAATTTGAAAGTTTTTCCCATTCACGACTTTACAATTCTATAAATGGAAATGTTATCGGACGGTTCTGCGAAGATGCTCATGGACAAATATGGATAGCTTCGGACGACGGTGGACTGAACCGATACTCGCCTAAAGACCGGAAGTTCGTTTACTATCTACCGGCTGATCATAAAAACAGCCTTTCCTATCACAACGTCCATGCACTATGCATGGATGGAGACAACCTATGGATAGGAACCTATACTGGAGGAGTGAATGTACTGAATCTGCAAACGGGAACTTTTAAAGTCTACCGCTCCTATACAGATATCCCGACCTCACTGGACGGAACCAGTTCTTACGCCATCTTTAAAGACAGATCGGATAGAATCTGGGTAGCATCCATGAATGGAATCAATCTGTATAACCGGGAAGAGGATAATTTTATCCGTATTAAGAACCTAGATGCTATGACCATAGACATAGACCAAGATACAAAAGGAAATCTCTGGTTTTCCACACAAGGAAAAGGATTGTTCAAATTTCATCCGGAAAAACAAATATGGAAAAACTATGTGCATAACAATACACTGCCCAATACGCTGGCCAATAACCAAGTAAACTGCTGCCTGATAGACAGCCATGGAGAGATATGGGCAGGAACCATGAACGGACTTTGTAAATACAATATAGAGGAAGACAATTTTGAAACCATCCCGTTAGAAATCCCCAGCCACAATATATGCAGCATTATCGAAGACCAGCATATATTATGGCTGACCACTACAAAAGGGCTGGTCCGCTATATACCGGGAGAAGGTTGCCAGGTATTTACTAAAAGTGACGGACTACAAAGTGACCAGTTTCTACCCAATGCAGGTATCAAAGCTTCTGACGGAAAAATTTATATCGGATCAGTAAACGGATTCAATGCTTTCTATCCCCATCAAATTAAAACGAATCACGTACGTCCTCCAGTAGTCATTACTGCACTAGAAATATTTAATAAACAAATTCCTGTAGGAAACAAACTGCTTCCAAAATCTCTCAACCAGTTGG
>OAUQ01000302.1_pt1 | contig 20322 bp, 16 predicted proteins | sample 1476151 | NCBI WGS metagenome assembly OAUQ01 (sample SAMEA2580008, study PRJEB22360) | human gut metagenome | biome: human gut; feature: human-associated habitat; material: faeces | place: Denmark | collected 2008/2010 | reverse complement strand
GGTGGCCGTCCTTGGCCGAAAGGAACAAAGGCAGGGCTACCGCGCGAGGGACGGGGCCGCAGGCGTAGCAGACGTCGAGTATGCCGTCACAGGGGTCGGCTTCGGGACAGATACGATAGCCCGAGCCATAGGAAGGACCCAGCTGAATCGCCATGATGATTGCCCTCACGCGCTCGGCGGGCGCCCCGTCAAAGCTGACTGTCATGGGGTAGTTGCGATAGCGTAGGCCAAACTGCTCTAGTCCCGAAAGAGTGTAGAGCGGCGCGCCGGTGAGACCCGTCTTTTTGCGCAGCTCGGTGGTGCCCAGGCCGATGGCGGCATCGATGCCGACCGAAAGCGTCTGGTCGTAGTACTCAACGGTAGCCTCGCCGCTGCCGCTTGCGGGGTTCCATGAGCGAATGCGCCCGATGTCCTGACGCTGCAGCTCACAGGTGAGCAGTGCGCCAAAATCCTTGCCGGAGAAATCGTCGATGCCGAGCGTTTGGGCAAAATCGTTGCCGGAGCCAACGGGCAGGACGGCAAGAGCGGGGCGGGCGTCCTCCTTTTGCGTCATAAGCCCGTTGACGACCTCGTGGATTACGCCGTCGCCGCCGAGTGCGATAACGGTGCGATAGTCCGTTGCCTGGGCGGCCAGCTCCTTGGCGTGTCCCATGCGCTCGGTCAGCACCAGGTCAAACTGGGATGCGCGCGCGGTCATATCCAAAAAGCGTTGCAGGCGCTCGGCAACTTCGTGCGCCGCACCCGACTGGGCGGCTGGGTTGGCGATGATGAGCGTGCGGCCAAAATCAGTTGCGTGCATGGGGCGACTCCCGGCGTATGACGTGACGGTGCGGTCGCGCTCAGGTCGAATTGCCCCCGATTGTGGCTGCACGTCGAATACTTACGTCTACTCTATCAGGTCGTTGTGGCGCTCGATAGCATCCGCTACCGTACCGCCCTCATCCACAATAAGCGAACGGCGCTTGGGCGAGATGATGCGCTGGGCGGGGTACACGCCGCGGTGTCCGGCAGTTAGGTAGCTGATAAAGGCCACGATGACAAAGAACCCGGCTGCCGTGCCGTGGAACAGGTCGATGGCCATCATGCAGGTGGTGATGGGCACGTTGAGGCCGGCACAGAACACGCCGAGCATGCCGAGAGCCGCCAGAAAACTGGGGTCGATTCCGACGAGGCAACCGATCCAGCCGCCGAGCGCCGCACCGATGCCAAACAGGGGCGTGACCTCGCCGCCTTGGAAGCCCGCACCCAGGGTAAGCGCTGTGACGACCAACTTGATGGCTGCGTCTGCCAGGGTGGTGTTGCCGGCAAATCCGGCGCCGGAAAGCCACGTGGAAAGGCCGGCGTAGTCCCAGGCGTCGAGGAGGGCATACGCGGCCAAAACCACGAGTGCGCCTATAAGTGCGCGAACGAGGTAATTGGTGATAAAGCGACCGTACAGGCTCTTGACGGTTCGAACCGACCACGCAAAGAGGCGTGCCGTCAGACCGAAGATGATGGCGCTGATAACAACGATGACGACCGTTTTGGGCGTCATGGCGGGAACGCTGACGATGACATTCGCTTCGTACTCGGTACCCAGGGCGAGTGATGTAAAGTAGCCGGTAAACGAGGCGACCAGGCAGTAAATGCCCGCGGTGTAGTCAATCTTGCCGATAAAGCACATCTCCATGCCAAAGAAAGCTCCGGCAAGGGGCGAGCCGAATACGGCACCAAAGGCCGACGAGATGCCGGCGAGCATGAGGTCGTGGTGGTCATGCTTTTTGAGGTGGGCGAGGCTCGAGATGTTGCTGGGGATGGGGGCCATCGCCACCGTGCCGCCGATCTGCACTGCGGCCCCCTCGCGACCGGCCGATCCGCCCGTTAGGTGTGTGAGCGTGGAGCACACAAACGTGAGGACGGCCATGCGCATATGGATGAGGCGTGTGCCCAGAGCGGAGTCGATGACCAGGTTGTTACCGCGTTTGGCGGCAAGACCGTGGTTTTTGTACACCCATGCGGTGGCAACGCCCACAACGGGAAGCAAGGCGTAGACCCACACATGGTGCTCGCGATAGTCGGTGGCGATATTCAGCGAGGCCAAAAACGCCCAAGCGGCAACGCCCATGGCGAGCGAGACAATGACGACGAGCGCGAGCAACTTGGCGCTCGCGAGTAGGTTGCGGGCGTTGCGGCGCGTGTCGGCAGCCAAGAGATGCTCGGAGCGGGTAAGTTGATGCCTGCCTGCCGTGATGACGTCGTTCAGGGAGAAAAAGCCGCCATCGTCGAGCGGCTGGGAATGATCCTGCGTTTCGTTTGCGCTTTCGGTTTTGTCGTTATGAGCCATACGTTCCTCTTTTAGGTTGCAACGCAAGCATTATAAAACGCGGTAAACGCGACGAGCCGGTGGGTTGGTTTCCATTCTGTTTCGCGGCCTACAACCGACAGGTGTATTTGCGGGTACAGGCCGAGTCGCGGTCGTGCGTCGGGGGATTATACTGAGACAAGCATAAAGAATCGGCGCCCCTGTTGTGCGCCGTGGCATTAAGAGGTGCATATGGCAGAGAAACTCATTCCACTGGAGGACGCACAGTCGATTGTCCTGTCGCACGTTGCTCCGACCGATCTCGTCGAGATTCCCGTGTGGCAGGCCGCCGGCCTTCCCCTGGCCGAGGACGCGGTGGCCGATATCGATATCTCGCCGTTTGCCAACAGCGCTATGGACGGATATGCCGTGCGCTCGGCGGACTTGACGCAGGCATCTGGCGAGGCGCCGGTGACGCTCGACGTTATCGGACACGAGGCCGCGGGCCATGTCTTTGAGGGCGTGGTCGGCGTGGGCGATGCGGTCCGCATTATGACGGGCGCGCCGGTGCCCGAGGGCGCGGATGCCGTGGTGAAATACGAGATTGTCGAGGTACTTGACGGTGACGGCAACGAGGGCTCGCACGTGAGCTTCTCGGCACCTGCCAAGGTAGGGGAGAATGTTCGCTCTGCCGCCGAGGAGGCCCATGCCGGTGACGTCGTGATGCGTGCTGGAGAGGTTGTGGCCCCGGCGGGCGCGGGTCTGCTGGCAAGCGCCGGGTATGCAAGCGTGAAGGTGCACGCCGCGCCGCGCGTGGGCATTATCTCGCTGGGGACGGAACTGGTCGCACCGAGTAAGGTACCGGCGCGCGGTCAGATTCGCGACTCCAACTCGTCGGCGTTGATGGCCGAGGCACTCGATGCCGGCGCCGAGCCCGTGTTCTACGGCATTGCGCCCGATGATGAGCGGGCGATTGCCGAGCTGGTGCATCGTGCCGTGCAGGAGTGCGATTTTGTCATTACGAGTGGTGGCGCCTCGGCGGGTGACTACGACTATGTGACGGCGCTCGTCCGGCGCGAGGGCGAGGTGCTGTTTGACCGCATCTCGATGCGCCCGGGCAAGGCCATCACGTTTGGCTTGCTCGCAGGTAAGCCCTACCTGGGACTTTCAGGCAATCCGGCCGCGGCGTATGTAGGCTTTGAGATGCTTGCCCGTCCGGCGATTCGCAAGATGCGTGGTTTTGCCGAGGGGGCGCGCCCCGTGCAGCGAGCGGTTCTTACCCACAGTGTGAAAAAGCGCCAGGACCGACGCTTCTTCGATCGCGCCACGGTTTCGCGCGACCCCGAGACCGGTGAGCTGTTGGTGACCGAGGCCAAGACGCAGAATTCGGCGCTGCTCGGCACGATGCAGCGGGCCAACTGCCTGCTGCGTATTGACGAAGGACCGTGCGACCTCAAGGCGGGCGACGTCGTGGATGTCGTGCGTGTCGACCTGCCCGAGGGAACGGTGTTGTAGGAGGAAGACTATGGAGTTGAAGATATCGATCGTGACGTGCTCGGACACGCGCGATCTTGCGCAGGACGAGGCCGGAGCCGCACTCGAGGAGCTTATCGAAGCGCAGGGCTGGACGGTCGCCTCACATGTGGTCGTGCGCGACGACGTCAGCGAGATTGGTGATGCCATTGTGGAAGCCGCCGATGAGTGCCACGCCAATGTCGTGCTCACCTGCGGCGGCACGGGGCTTTCGATGCGCGATGTGACGCCCGAGGCGACGCGTGCCGTCTGCGACCGCGATGTGCCGGGTATTGCAGAGGCGATTCGCGCGTACTCGATGACCAAGACGCGCCGCGCCATGCTCTCGCGCGCTATTTGCATGCAACGAGGTCATACACTTGTCGTAAACTTTCCCGGTTCTACGAAGGCCGCCCGCGAAAGCTGGGAGGCCATAGCAGACCAGCTGGAGCATGCGGCTCAGATGACAGCGGGCGGCGGACATACCAATTAAGCGGTTTACCTGCGGTGGGGCGACCTTATCGGTCGCTCCGCTTTTGTTTTCCGCCGAATCGACGCCGAGGTGTACGGTAACTCGAAACTATATTCTCAGCGAGAATAATTTCTCACTAACATTATTCGCGCAAAAGTATAATCTGATTGCAGATTAAAGCCCGCGGTGGGGTACCCGGGCACAAGGTCCGAAAGGGTTGAATATGTTCGATATGGTTTCTCGCCGCGGATTCGTCTCGCTTTCTGCTGTCGCCGCTGCCGGCCTTGGTCTTGCTGGCTGCTCGGGGAGCAAGACGTCCGGGGCGGAAGCGGTGATGCCGGCTCCGCCAAGTCTTCCTCTAAGAAGAAGGCTGTCGAGCTGCAGGTCTTTGCCGCCAACTCGCTCGAGAAGGCCCTGCCCGAGGTTCAGGAGCTCTACACCGAGCAGACCGGCACTACGTTTGCCGACACGCAGTTTAAGGCGTCTGGCGACCTTGTCGAGCAGATGCGCGCCGGTGCCGCCGTCGACGTGCTCATCACCGCTTCCAAGGGCACCATGGATGACGCTGAGACCGCCGAGCTCGTCGACGCCGACACCCGTGAGGATATGTTCGTCAACGACCTCGTGATCATTCGCGCCGAGGGCTCCGACACCAAGGTCGACGCCATCGCCGACGTCGCGAATCTGGACGGCAAGATCGCCATCGGCGACGCCAAGACCGTTCCCGCCGGCAAGTACGCCAACCAGGCCCTGGCCTCCGTGGGCCTCTACACCGGCACCGAGGGCGACGACGGCGAGTATGCTCCCGAGATCGCCGACAAGGTCGCTCTGGCTGACAAAGTTGGTACCGCCGCCGCCTATGTGTCCACAGGCGACTGCGTGGCCGGTTTTGTCTACAGCTCTGACATCTACCGCTACGACGGCATCGAGGAAGCCTTCGTGTGCCCCGAGGATTCGCACAAGCCCATCGTGTATCCGGGTGCCGTTGCCGAGAGTTCCGAGCACACCGACGAGGCCAAGGCGTTTATCGACTTCTGCCTGTCTAACAAGAAGGCTCAGAAGATTTGGGCTAAGTACGGCTTTGAGCTTTCCGCGTAGTGCGGCTTGGCGCGATAATTCCATCGTTTTGTGTTTCACTCCGTCCTTGTATTCTCTTGGAGCTTTTCGTGCTTAATAGATTCCGCATGTTTGTCGCCTGTGCTTTGACCTTCGCGCTTTGCTGGGTGCCGGGATTTGCATTTGCTGGGGACGCTGAGGACGGGGCCCAGGATGCTGCGACCGCTCATGGGCTTTCCTATGGGATCGAGGGTTTTGAGCGGTTGGCCAAGGGGACCGCTCGTGCCATGGAGGGCCAGCCTGAGGGCTACCGCTTTCCCGTTGACGAGGACGTGGACCTTGTAGTGGCGCCCGCTGCCGATCGCGTTGTGGCGTGGATATCGCCCAAGGCGGTCGAGAAGTATGGATTGGATCCGCAGGACAACGAGTGCCTATCGGGTCTCAAGGCCCTCGTCTGTGAGCTCGACAGCGCAAACTGCATGGGGGGTGCGCAGCTGGGGGACGTGGATCTTCCTTGGTATGTCACGGAGGAAACTACGTTTGATGCCGGTGGGTATACCTATGGCTTTGACGAGCGCGGTGCGGATGGGGGCCGCTATGTGGTGATTGCATCAGCCTCGGGTGATGCCAAGGGCGGCGCGCGTTGGCTTGATAGCGCTCAAATGGTAGAAGCATCGTCTGTCGTGTTGCGGGATGAGCAGGGGCCCTTGGCCTCTCTGGCCTCCTTTTTGGGCGATATCGACTATCGTCCGTTTTGGGTGTCCATAAAAACGAGCGGCCTTGCCCTGCTGATCTCCTTTGCGTTGGGCCTGTTCGCCGCGTGGAAGACTATGGGTACCTCGAGTCGCATCAAGGGTCTGCTCGATTCGGTCTTTACCATCCCCATGGTGTTGCCGCCCACGGTCTGCGGCTTTCTGCTCCTTATGCTGTTTGGCCGCTCGACCGGGGTGGGCCAGTGGCTTATCGCGCACGGCGTCTCGATTGTCTTTACGTGGCCCGCGGCGGTGATCTCTGCCGTGGTGGTGTCGTTTCCCCTGGTCTACCGCACGGCGCTCGGTGCCTTTGAGAGCCTCGACATGCAGATGCTCGACGCCGCGCGAACTCTGGGATGGTCCGAGCGTCGCATCTTTACCAAGCTTATGATGCCGCTTGGCTGGCCCTCGATTGCCGCCGGCACGGTGCTCGCCTTTGCCCGCGCGATGGGCGAGTTTGGCTGCACCCTGTTCTTTGCGGGCAACTACGCCGGTATTACACAGACCATCCCCATCGCCATCTACTTTGAGTGGATGGGCGGCAATACGTCGGTGGCCCTCTTTTGGGTCGTGGTCGTCATAGCGTTCAGCTTCCTAGTCATCCTGTTCATCAACATGTACACCGCGCATTCGCAAAAGTACCGCGAGCGTGGCCTTTCCCGTGCGGAGCGCAAACAGGCCAAAGATCTCGCCGGACAGAGCGATTCGCTCGACCCGGCGGGCGGCGATGCCTTGCGTATCGATCGCGAGGCGCTGGCCGAGCTCATGCGCGATGATGCGGCGCCGCAGGAAGGTCGATAGGTCATGTCACTCGTTCTGGATATCAAAAAGCGCTATCCCGGGTTTATGCTTGACATGCAGCTTGAGGCCGGCGAGGAGCGTGTGGCGCTGCTGGGCGCCTCGGGTTGCGGCAAGAGCTGCACACTGCGCTGCATTTCCGGTGTGGAGACGCCTGACGAGGGCAAGATCGTCGTCAACGGCGTGACCTTTTTTGACTCGTCGGCGGGCATCAACCTGTCGCCCCAGGAGCGAAAATGCGCTCTGCTGTTCCAAAACTATCAGCTGTTTCCTAACATGACAGTGGCCGATAACGTATGCGCCGGTGTAAAGGATGCGGGCGACGCCGCCGCGCGCAAAAAGCTCGCCGAGCGCTATCTGAGCATTTTCGGTCTAGCCGATTTTGCCGACCGCTATCCCGCGCGCCTCTCGGGCGGTCAGCAGCAACGTGTGGCGCTTGCGCGCATGGTGGCGGCGCATCCGGGCATCTTTATGTTCGACGAGCCCATGAGCGCGCTCGATTCCTATCTTAAGAGCGCGCTCGAGCAGAACATGCTCGACCTGTTCGATGTGTGCAACCGCACCGTCCTCTACGTGAGCCACGACATCGACGAAGCGTGCCGCCTGTGCCAGCGTATCTGCGTGATGCACGACGGGCATGTTGAGGAGATCGGCTCCGTCGAGGACGTGGTCCGCCGTCCGCAGACGCTGGCGGCGCTGCGCCTGACGGGCTGCAAGAACACAAGCCGGGCGCGCAAGATCGGCGACGAAGAAGTTGAGGCCCTCGACTGGGGCATGACCTTTAACGTGGGCCGCGCGGTCCCCGATAATGTGGCGTACCTGGGCGTTCGCGCAAGCTATTTCCATGTTGACAATCGCGTTGAGCGGGGCCGTAACAGCTACGATTTGCATGTGGCCCGTGTGAGCGATTCGCGCTTTGAGCGGCTGGTATTGCTGGACGTGCCGCGCGCTGATGCGCCCACGCGTCTGCAGTGGAAGGTCAACAAGGTGGGCGTGCCTGTCGACGAGCTGCCGCAGGCAGGCGAGACGCTGCGCATGCACTTCGATGCGAGTAGGATTCACTTGGTTTGTCGATAGCGCCGGGTAATGCCGTCGGGGATATAAGCCTCGGCGGCTTTGTCTTGCCGTTCGCCGAATGAGGGATGACAAACTCTTATCAATAAAGATAATTATTTATTATACGACGGCACACGACGCTGTCGTACGAATGTCAACGGTGTTCGCATGGTCGACGACCGTTGATATAGTTGACCTTATCTTGTAAAGGAGGGTGCGCACATGCCGCAGACGACATACATTCGCCGCGTTGCCGCGCGCGCCCTGTATATGGCTCGGAGCCGCATATGAGCAGGTATGTTCACGGCTCCGGGAGAGACGACGCACAACTAAATAACCGTCCGCAAGGCAGGTTCCCTAAAATTCCGGGTTTGAGCACGACCGGGCAATCGCCGTCCGTCGTGCATCGATAACGCCGTTATCCGTTTTTGGTTCGAGAGGGGAACCGTCATGGCTGAAGAATTCGATTTCCATCCGATGTGGGAGAGCCTCGGCATGAATCTTGCCGACCACGACATGCTGCTGGGCGCCGTGGGCCAGATGTACGGCGATATGTTCCTGACGCAGAGCAATCGCCCCAAGTCCACGGCCTACCTGGATTTTGTCGCCACCAACATCCACAGCGGCCGTATTAAGGAGATGCTCGACAAGAAGGAGGCCGGCGAGGCCACCAAGATCGTCGGTTCGTTCTGCGTGTACGTGCCCGAGGAGATCGTGCTTGCCTGTGACGGCATCCCCGTGGGCCTGTGCTCGGGTGCCGATTGGGCAACCGATAAGGTCGAGGAGCACCTGCCGCGCAACACCTGTCCGCTTATCAAGAGCTTTGCCGGCTTTAAGCTGGGCGAGGTCTGCCCCTACATTGAGTCGAGTGACTTGGTGGTAGGCGAGAACACCTGCGATGGCAAGAAGAAGGCCTACGAGTTCTTTGCCACGCAAAAGAACATGTACGTTATGGATATTCCCAACGTACACGACGAGTCGACGCTCGTGACCTGGAAGGCCGAGGTCAAGAAGCTCGCCGCCAAGATCGAGGAAGAGTGCGGCGTCAAGATCACGCCCGAGCGTCTGAAGGCCGCCATCCACGCCGTCAATGAGAAGCGTCGCGCACTGCAGCGCCTCGCAGCCACGCGCGCTGCCGACCCGGCGCCCATCAGCGGTCTCGATAGCCTGCTGACCGTTCAGGCCGCCTTTATGGACGACACGCCGCGTCTGACCGGAGCCATCAACGATATGGCTGCCGAGTGCGAGGAGCGCGCCGAGGCCGGCGAGGGCGTGGCGCCCAAGGGGACCAAGCGCATCCTGTACACCGGTACGCCCATGGCCGTGCCCAACTGGAAGCTGTTCAACCTCATCGAGAAGGCCGGCGGCGTTGTGGTAGGCGAGGAGTCCTGCACGGGCTCGCGCTACTATAAGGACCTGGTCGACGAGTCCGGCGAGACGGTCGACGAGATGCTCGATGCCATCGCCGAGCGCTACTTTAAGATCAACTGCGCCGTCTTTACGCCCAATGACCAGCGTATGAAGGACATTGTCCAGATGGCCAAGGACCTGCATGCCGACGGCATCGTCGACGTGGCCCTGCAGTTCTGCACACTCTACGAGATGGAGTCGTTTGCCGTGGAGAAGGCCGCCGAGGAGGCCGGCATTCCGTTTATGCACATCACGACCGACTACGCCGGCGAGGACGCCGGTCAGCTCCAGACCCGCATCGAGGCCTTCCTCGAGACGATTTAGCCGCACCTGCGCTAAGCTGTGCCGCCGGGTGTTCCTATCCGCGCGATAGGGATTTCTCTGTTGCCATGCCGGCCGGTGTCCGGATGCACCGCAGGGCGCCGACCGTCTTCGCATAGCTGCCGGGGCGGGGATTTCCGCCGTCCCGGCAGATTCTATCCGTTTGTTCAGACACGAAAGGAACTCAATGAACAACGATCTTTTCAAGGCGGGCGTTTCCCGTCGCGGTTTTCTGACCGGCTCCGCTGCCCTGTGCGTCATGGCGGGCCTCGGCCTCACCGGCTGCGGCGGTTCGGGCGCCGAGAGCGGTAGCGCCGCTGCCTCCGGCCAGGATGTGGAGTATCGCGACGAGCTGCAGATCGCGTTACCGGCGAGCCCGGACGGTCTCGATCCGCACACCACGTCGTCGCTTGTGACCATGGACATCATCTGCAACGTCGTCGAGCCGCTCTTTGGCCTCGATAGCGACTACGAGCCCCAGCCCGTGCTGGCCAAGGGCTATGAGGTCTCCGACGACGGCCTGACCTACACCATCAAGCTGCGCGAGGGCGTCACCTTCCACAACGGCAAGGAGTTTGGCTCCGAGGACGTCGTGGCCTCGATGAACCGCTGGCTCACCGTCAACGACCGCGCCGCGAGCCTGCTGCCCGGCGCCACCTTCGCCGCCTCGGGCGACCACGAGGTCACTTGCACGCTGACCGAGCCCGCCGTCGACTTTCTGATCATTCTGGGCAACCACTCCCAGTATCCGGGCATCTTCCCTTCCGAGGTCATCGAGGCCGCGGGAGATACCGGCGTGACCGAGTACGTGGGTACCGGTGCCTACAAGTTTGTGGAGTGGAAGCAGGACCAGTACGTCCATCTCACCCGCTACGAGGACTATGTCGCCGCCCACGGCAAGGCTTCGGGCTACACCGGCAAGGTCTCCGCGCCCACCAAGGACATCTACTATCAGTTCGTGACCGAGGCCTCCACGCGCGTGAGCGGGTTTGAGACCGGCGAGTACGACATCGCTGGCGAGATTCCCACCGAGAACTACCACGACTTCGACGGCAACGACGACGTCAAGCTCTACACCCATAACGCCGGCGTTCTGACCGCCTTCCTCAACATGAACGAGGGCATCTTCGCCGACGAGGAGATCCGCAAGTGCGCACTCATGGCTATCGACTGCGAGGCGGTCGCTCTTGCCGCCTATGGCGAGAAGGAGCTCTTCAACATCGATCCCAACCTTGGCAACCCCGAGAACACTCAGTGGGCGACCGACGCGGGCAAGAAGTACTTCAACCAGGCCGACGCCAAGGCCGCCAAGAAGGCCCTGGCCAAGACCTCCTATGCCGGTGAGACGGTCAAGCTGCTGACCACCCCCGACTACAAGGATATGTACAACGCCACCGTCGCGCTGCAGGAGCAGCTCGAGAAGGCCGGCTTCCCCGCCGAGGTCGACAGCTACGAGTTCGCGACCTTCATGGACATCCGCTCCGGCAAGCCCGAGCAGTGGGACCTCTTCGTGGCCTCCACCAACTACAAGCCCATCCCGGCCCAGTCCCTCTCGGTCTCCAAGGCCTTCTATGGCCTTTCCGACGAGAAGGCGCTCAAGCTCGTGGCCGAGACCCGCACCGCCAAGGACACCGACGCCGCGGCCAAGAAGTGGGCCGAGGCTCAGGAGCGTCTCTATGAGATCGCCGTCATCGAGCCGCTTTGCCACTACGCTTCCATCACGGGCACCCAGGCAGACGTCGAGGACGTCGAGGTGCTCGACGGCGCCATCGTTTGGAATGCCAAGCGTCCGGAGTAATGCAATAGATGGCGTGGCGGCTTGAGGGATCTGGTCCCCTGTGGCCGCCACGCCCTGTCCACGTTCAGAGGGGAAATAGACGCCTCGCATGTTGAAGTACACGCTCAAACGTATAGGCGCGATGGTTCCGGTGATGCTCATCATCTCGGTCGTCGTGTTTTTGATTATCTATCTCACACCGGGTGACCCGGCTTCTTCGATGCTCGGCATGGAGGCTTCGGCCGACCAGATCGAGCGCGTCAACGATAGCTTGGGACTCAACGAGCCGCTGCCGCAGCGCTACGTTGAGTGGATGGGCGGCGTGCTTACCGGCGACCTGGGCGATTCGTATTTTATGCGCCAGCCCGTCACGCAGGCGATCGCCGAGCACTTTGGCCCCACGCTATCGCTCGCGCTTCTGGCACAGCTCATCGCGCTGTTGATTGCACTGCCCTGCGGCGTCGTCGCCGCCCTCAAACATGGGTCGCGCACCGACGCGGTCTTGCGTGTCGTTGCTCTTTTGGGCGTGGCGATACCCGGCTTTTTGATGGCGCTCATGCTTATGTGGCTGTTTGCCGTCACGTTGCGTGTGTTCCCGGTGGCCGGCTATGCGCCGCTATCGAAGGGTTGGTTCAGCCATTTACGCTATCTTGCGTTGCCGGCCATATCGCTTGGATGTGTGCAGGCGGCCCTGCTCATGCGCATGACCCGTTCGAGCGTGATCGAGGCCATGCAGCTCGACTGCGTCAAGACGGCGCGTGCCAAGGGCGTCTCCGAGGTTCGCGTCGTGCTGGCCCATGCCCTGCGCAACGCAGCACTGCCGATTCTCACCTCGGTCGGCTATTCTTTTGGCGCCCTGATTACGGGTGCCGTGGTGACTGAGGCCATTTTTAACATCCCCGGTTTGGGCCAGCTGGTCACGAGCTCTATCGAGCGTCGCGACTATCCGGTGATTCAGGGCGTGCTGCTGGTCATCGCCTTTTTGAATTCGGTGATCAATCTGGCCGTCGACCTTGCCTACGGCGCTTTTGACCCGCGCGCTCGCAAATGGGGCGATGCATGATGGCAAACGTTAAGAAGGCTCTTGCCAACAAGGGGTTTGTGGTCGGCGGCTGCATTTTCCTGGCGATTGCGCTGATCGCGCTCGTCGGTCCGCTGGTGTGGACGGTTAATCCCAATGCGCAGGAGATGGCGTTGCGACTTTCGGCACCTTCGCCCGCGCATCCCTTTGGCTGCGATGACTTTGGCCGCGACCTGCTTGCCCGCGTCATCGCGGGCGCGCGCGTGTCGCTTGGTGTTGGCATTGCCGTCACGCTCGCGACGAGTGTGCTCGGCTTGGTGATCGGCGCCTATGCGTGCTACAACGAGAGGCTCGACCATATTCTCATGCGCATCTGTGACGGCCTTATGTCCATTCCGGGCGTACTGCTGGCCATCGCGCTCATGGCGATGATGGGGGCGAGCGTGTGGAACGTCATCATCGCGCTCTCCATCGTCTATACGCCCAGTATGGCGCGCATCGTGCGCTCGCGTGCGATGGTGGTCAAGGAGGAGCCCTTTGTGGAGGCCCTGCGCGTGCAGGGCGCCTCGACCGCGCGCATCGTGTGGCTGCATATCGTGCCCAATGTTATGGCACCCTTCCTGGTGCAGGCGACCTTCGTTTTTGCCGAGGCCGTGCTCTCGGAGGCCGCCCTCTCGTTTCTGGGCCTGGGTATTAAGGCGCCCGACGCCAGCTGGGGAAACATTCTGCAGGCAGGCAAGAACGTGATGCGCAAAGCCTGGTGGATGATCTTCTTCCCGGCTATCGCCATCATTGCGAGCGTGCTTTCGCTGAACCTTGCCGGCGACGGTCTGCGCGACGCCCTCGACCCCAAGACCAAGGAGGACTAGCCCATGAGCGAACATCTTTTGGACGTGCGCGACCTCTGCATCTCGTTTGTGGGCCGCGATGGCAACGCGCTGGAAGCCGTCAACAAACTCAACCTACATATCGATGCGGGCGAGATCGTTGGTGTTGTCGGCGAGTCCGGCTGCGGCAAGTCCGTCTTTGCCCAGAGTGTCATGCGCCTATTGGAGCATGAACAGAAGATGGCCTATACCGGTCAGATTCTCTTTGACGGGGAGGACCTGCTCGCGCGCCCGCTCAAGCGCATGCGCGAGGTGCGCGGCTGCGATATTGCCATGATCTTCCAGGACCCGTTGTCCTCACTCAACCCCGTCATGACGGTGGGTGCGCAGGTCGTCGAGGCGGTGAGGGCCCACCGTAAGGTGAGCCGACGCGAAGCCCGCAACGAGGCTCTATCGCTGTTGGAGCGTGTGGGAATTCGAGATGTCGCGGCTCGCTTCGACATGTATCCGGGCGATTTTAGGGGCGGTATGCGCCAGCGCGTGATGATTGCCATGGCGCTCGCCGGGCACCCACGCCTGCTTATCGCCGACGAGCCCACCACGGCACTCGACACGACGACTCAAAAACAGATTTTGGATCTCCTGCGCGACCTCAACAGTTCCGAGGGCATGGCGGTGCTTTTTATCAGCCATGATTTGGGTGTCGTCACGAGCATCTGCTCGCGCGTGCACGTCATGTATCTGGGCCAAATCGTAGAAGAGATCGACGCCTGCGGCCTTATGGAGCGCCCGAGCCACCCGTATGCCCAGGGGCTCATCGCGAGCATTCCGCCGCTCGAAGGCGAGCGAGTTGACACGTTGGCGGATATTCCGGGCACAGTGCCGCCGCTTACGGCAATACCCTGTGGATGCCGCTTTGCGCCTCGTTGCGCCCGGGCGGACGAGCGTTGCCGCGCACAGGAGCCTCCGCTGGTTGCCGTGAATGCGTGCGACCGGTCTAAATGCTGGCTTGTCGAGAAAGGGGAGTGCCATGGCTGTTGATAGCGAAGCCCTGCTTAGGATCTCACATCTGACTAAAACGTATCCCATGCCGGGCTCAGGTTTTAAGCGTCAGGCCTTTACCGCCGTGGACGATCTGTCGTTTGAGATCGCGCCGGGCGAGGTCTATGGTCTGGTTGGCGAATCCGGATCGGGCAAGTCGACGACTGGACGCCTGATCTGTGGTCTCGAGCGTGCAGATTCCGGCTCGATTGTCTATCGCGGGCACGACATCGCCACGATGTCGGAGCGCGAACGCAAGCCATGGCACGCCGCGTTGTCGGACCGGAAACGAAAGCCGTTTCGCCGCGAGATCCAGCTGGTATTCCAGGATAGCTCTACGGCTTTTGACCCGCGCAACCGTGTCGGCCGCATTTTGGAGGAGCCGCTGATTATCGCCGGCGTGCGCAATGCGGATGAGCGCCATGAGCGCGCGCTCTCGGCCCTGGCCTCGGTCGGTCTTCTGGCAGAGCATTATGACCGCTATCCGCACGACCTTTCGGGTGGACAGCGTCAGCGACTCAATCTGGCACGGGCGCTTATTTGCGAACCGCGCCTTGTGGTATGCGACGAGCCGGTTTCGGCGCTTGACGTGTCCGTGCAGGCCCAAGTGCTCAACTTGCTTCGCGACCTGCAGCGCACGACGGGCGTGGCGCTGCTGTTTATCACGCATGATATGCGTGTGGTTCGGCATATGTCCGACCGGATTGGCGTGCTCTACCACGGTCGTCTTGTCGAGGAAGGCGCGGCCGAGGATGTGATCGCGCATCCGAGCGATCCGTATACGCAGGAGCTTATCGACGCCATTCCCTAGAGGATGCTTCCTTTTGGGTATGGTGTGGGTTCGTTGTTTAATTGTCGGTATATCGGTGCAAGAGAGGGGAACTACTATGGCCGATATCGAGGAACAGCCGTTGCCGCGCACGTTTGAGGAGTTCAACGAGCAACGCAAGGCGGCGTTTATTCGCGTCAAGGATTACAAGCAGGCCGGCAATCGCCTGGTCGGCTTTTTGTGCAGCTATACGCCGCTCGAGATCATCGATGCCGCGGGCGCCGCAAGTGTCGCTCTGTGCGGTACGTCCGATGAGGTGATTCCCGAGGCCGAGAAGGTGCTGCCGGCAAACCTCTGCCCGCTCATCAAGTCGACGTACGGTTTTGCCTATTCGCAAAAGTGCCCGTTTACGTACTTTAGCGACATGATCATCGGCGAGACCACCTGCGACGGCAAGAAGAAGATGTACGAGCTACTCAACGAGCTTAAGCGCACGCACATTCTGCACCTGCCGCAGGGCCGCGATCGCGCCTACGAGCGTGAGGGCTGGTACGAGGAGTGCCGTCTGCTCAAGGAAGAGCTCGAGAACTTCTACGGCATCACTATCACCGATGACGACCTGCGCGCTGCCGTCCGTCGTCGCAACCGCCTGCGCGCGGCCCAGCTCGAGATGTTTGCCCTCCAGGCCAACCAGCCGGCGGCCATGAGCGGTGTCGACCTGATGAGCACCATGTTTGCCGGTACGTTCAGCTTTGATATCGATGCCTATACGCAGCAGCTGGAGCAAAAGGTTGCCAAGCTGCGTGAGGCCTACGACGCGGGCGAGCGCCCGGTTGCGGCGGATGCCAAGCGCATTCTGATCACCGGCTGCCCGGTGGGCGGCGTGATCAACAAGATCGGTCGCACCATCGAGTCCAACGGCGGCGTGGTCGTGTGCATGGACGACTGCTCGGGCGAGCGTACGGCGGCCATGATGATCGATCCGGAGGCTCCCGATATCCTGCGCGCCATCGCCGACCGCTACCTGGATATCAACTGCTCGGTCATGACGCCCAACGACGGTCGTATGGACAACACGCTGGCCATGTGCGAGAAGTATCATGTCGATGGCGTGGTAGAGAGCGTGCTACAGGCGTGCCATACCTTTAACATTGAGAGCGCGCGCATGCAGGAGGCCGTTGAGGGTGCGGGTATTCCGTACATGAAGATCGAGACCGATTACAGCAACGGCGACATGGGCCAGATCGAGACTCGCATCGCCGCCTTCATCGAAACCCTCTAGCTTCCTCGGGCACCGGATCTTGCCCCTCAAACCGTCGCTTGCGTACCAAAGTACGCTGCGCTCCTCTTTCGGGGCAATCTCCGGCACCTGAGAAACCTAGATCTAAGGCGCCTGAACGCGCCGCTACCTTTGATGTTTAGATTGGGAGAGAGCCATGATAGGGATCGGGATCGATATCGGGTCTACGGCGGCTAAGGCTGCTGTGGTCGATGGAGAGGGTTCGGTGGCGTGGACGTGCGTGCAGCCAACCGGGTTCTCCTCGGTCGATGCTTCCGAGCGGCTGCGCAAGGCACTGGCAGCGGCGGGTTATGACGTGGCTGCCGACGACGTGCGCGTGGTCGCGACCGGCTACGGTCGTGTCGCCGTGCCCTATGCACACAAGGTCGTGACCGAGATCTCCTGCCACGGCACCGGTGCCGTGTGCCTGTTTGGCGACCACGGCACCGTGATCGACGTGGGCGGCCAGGACACCAAGGTCATTCAGCTTAAAGGCGGCCGCGTGTCCAAGTTTGCCATGAACGACAAGTGTGCCGCCGGCACGGGGCGCTTTTTGGAGATCATGGCCGACCGCCTGGGCATTTCCCAGCAGCAGATGGCCGACCTGGCGCGTTCCGGCGAGCCCACCAAGATCAGCAGCATGTGCACCGTGTTTGCCGAAAGCGAGGTCATCAGCCTGATCGGTCGCGGTGAGCCGCGCGAGAACATTGCGCGTGGCGTGATCGACAGCGTGGTCTCGCGCGTGGCGACCATGGCCGGGCAGGCCGCGGGCGCCCCGTACTACCTGACCGGTGGCCTGTGCGAGAACGCCTTCGTGGTGGAGCGGTTGGGCGAGCTACTGGGGTCGCCGGTGACCACCTCGCCCCAGGCTCGCTTTGCCGGAGCGATCGGCGCGGCTGTCCGTGCCGCCGCCTTGGCCTAGGGGTGTACCGCGACATGCGCATCCTCAATATCTCGGCACAAAAACCAGATAGCACCGGCAGTGGCACCTACCTTGCCGCGCTTGTGCGCGAGCAGATCGAGACGGGGCATCGCGCCGCCGTGCTTTGCGGCGCGGCACCGGGTGATACCCAAGGCGAGCTGGACCGGCGTGCTGCCGTGTTTGCCGTACCGTTCGAGTCGCCCGAGCTGCCGTTTCCCATCTGCGGTATGTCCGATGTCATGCCCTATCCCTCCACACGCTATCGTGACCTGACGCCTTCGATGCTCAAGGCATTTGAGCGGGCATTTGCTGCTGCAATCGATCGGGCGGTGGCTGAGTTTCGGCCCGATCTGGTGCTTTGCCATCACCTGTATCTGGTGACCGCATTGGCGCGCGAGTGCGTCTGGGACGTGCCGGTTGTTGCCGTGTGCCATTCGACCGATCTGCGCCAGCTGCGTTCGCATGCGCTCGAGCGCGATCGCATCGTACGTGCGGTTCGTCGGCTCGATGCCGTCTTTGCGCTCCATGCTGAGCAGGCTGAGCAGATTGGCCTGGTTTGCGGCGTCGATGCCGATCGCATCCACGTGATTGGGACGGGCTACGACCATCGCGTCTTCTGCCGCGACGCAAGCGTGGTGAGGCAGCCGGGATCGCTTGTGTACGTGGGTAAGATTTGCTTCAAAAAGGGCGTCGAGTCGCTGGTTCGAGCTGTGTCATTGCCGATTGACGATGGCGTCCGCCCATCTGGCTTGGTACTTGTGGGCGGCCGCGGGGACGATGCCGAGTACGCGCGTATCGAGCGCTTGACCGCGGCCTCGGATGTGCCGGTGACGCTGGCGGGGCGCCTGGATAGCGATGAACTCGTGCGTGCCTACCGCAGTTCCGACGTCTTTGTGCTGCCTTCGTTTTACGAGGGTCTGCCGCTCGTGACGATCGAGGCCCTCGCGTGCGGCTGCAAAGTTGTGGCGACCGATTTGCCCGGCGTTCGTCCCTGGATGGAGGCGATGCTTCCCGGTGCTCCCGTGACGTGGGTGGCGTCGCCGCGTATGACGGATGTCGACACGCCCGTGGCGGCCGACCTTCCGCTGTTTGAGCGCGCGCTGGCAGATGCTATCGCGCAGGCGCTTGCGGCGCCGCCTTCGACGTTCGAGCCGTCGGCGGTCTCTTGGGAAGCGTGCCTGGGGCGTATACTTAAAGTCGTTGATTTGATGGAAGGGGGTTCGTATGGCTAAGGACACCATGAGGCTTACGTCTATGACGGCTGCGAGTGGTTGAGCCGCTAAGTTGGCTCCTGGAGCCCTCGCCCAGGTCCTGGGCGACTTACCCAATGTGCATAACGACAACCTGCTCGTGGGGTTCGATACCTCCGACGATGCGAGTGTCTTTCGTGTTGGCGAAAACCTGGGCCTCGTGCAGTCCGTCGACTTCTTCCCGCCGATGGTCGACGATCCCTATCTGTTCGGCCAGATCGCCGCAGCCAACTCGTTGTCGGACATCTACGCCATGGGCGGGCGGCCGAGCCATGCTATGAACTTGCTGTGCATTCCGAGCTGTCTGGGCGTTGAGGTTGCCGGTCAGATTCTGGCGGGCGGCGCCGACAAGTGCGTCGAGGCGGGTTGCTCCATCGCGGGCGGTCACACCATCAACGACGACGAGCCCAAGTACGGTCTGTCCGTGAGCGGTTTTGTCGCGCTCGACCGCATGCTCGCCAACAGCGGCGCACGCGTGGGCGATGTTCTGCTGCTGACCAAGGCGATCGGCTCGGGCATCATCACCACGGCTATTAAGGGCGAGCTCATCGAGCATGACGAGGCCGCAGCCATGTTTGACTCGATGCGCACCCTCAACGAGGCGCCGATTCGTCTGGCCGAGGGACTTGAGCTTCACGGCTGCACCGACATTACGGGCTTTGGTCTGATCGGGCACGCGTGCGAGATGGCCGAAGGCTCGGGCGTGCAGATTGAACTTGCGTCGGGGGCGGTGCCGCTCTTTGATCAGGTGCTCGACATGGCACGTCTGGGCATTATCCCCGCGGGCTCCTATCGCAACCAGGACTTCTTTGGCCCGCGCGTGGCTGCCGACGAGAACCTGGAGCCGGGTATGCTCGACGCGCTGTACGATCCACAGACGTCTGGTGGCCTGCTTATCGCGGCACCTGCTGCCGATGTGGATGAGCTTGCGCGCCGTCTGCATGCCGAAGGACGTATCGCCGCCGTCGTCGGTCGCGTGTGCGAGCCGGTGCCAGGCGGTCCTGCCGTCCACGTTGTCCGCTAGCCCGCACGTTTATGTAACTGTTTACCGTTTTCTAGAACGGTTCTTTCGAAAGGAAAAACTATGCCTACTAAGATTGAAGTCAATGCCATGGGCGATGCCTGCCCGCTGCCCGTCGTCAAGACGCTTAAAGCCCTGAAGCAGCTCGATGGCGAGGGCGTTGTCGTGACCTCGGTCGATAACGAGACCGCCGTCAAGAACATCTCCAAGATGGCGCAGGAGAAGGGCTGCACGGCCTCGGTCGAGAAGGTTTCTGACGCCGAGTGGCACGTGACCGTGGCGACCTCTGGCGCCGTGGCCGTTGTGGACCCCGAGCAGGACGGTGCCGCTTTTTGCGACGCAAGCGCCGGCAAGGGCAAACTCGTCATTTCCGTCTACACCGATTGCATGGGCCGTGGCGACGACGAGCTGGGCCACAAGCTCATGAAGGCCTTCATCTTTGCCGTGACGCAGCAGGAGGAGCTGCCCGCGACTATGCTGTTCTACAACGGCGGTGCCAAGCTCACCGTAGAGGGCTCTCCGGTGCTCGACGACCTGAAGGGCCTGGCCGAGCAGGGTGTCGAGATTCTCACCTGCGGTACCTGCCTCGACCACTATGGCATTAAAGACCAGCTTGCGGTGGGCGAGGTCACCAACATGTACGTGATCGTGGAGAAGATGGAGCAGGCTGTGCGCGTTGTGCGCCCGTAGCGTATTGGTTGGAGTTGCCATGAGGGAGAAGCGCCCGGCGCTTGTCATCACGTTTCCCACCACGGCG
>OAUQ01000300.1_pt1 | contig 20374 bp, 15 predicted proteins | sample 1476151 | NCBI WGS metagenome assembly OAUQ01 (sample SAMEA2580008, study PRJEB22360) | human gut metagenome | biome: human gut; feature: human-associated habitat; material: faeces | place: Denmark | collected 2008/2010 | reverse complement strand
AGGCATGTAGGCCGGTGACGGCGGGGTGGTGCTGCAGCAGCCGGCGCGCGAGATCGAGCGCCATTATGCCTCGGTGCGTGTGGGGGAGGGCTCGTTGGAGGTTGCCGGCGATACCTGCTTTGACGTTATTGCTAGCGGTATCGACGGCGCATTTACCGCGACCGTTGATGGCGAGCTGAAGCTGGCGTTTGTGCCCGCTGAGGGCGAACTGCCCTCGCGCTTTGAGATGCGATTTACCGATGAAGGTCGCGCTTCTGCCGGCTGCGGTCGCACCGTGCGTTGGGAGCCCGTCGACGAGGTCCGTAACGTGCGCATTGTCGGCGATGTCTCGTCGGTCGAGGTGTTTGTGAATGATGGCGCGCTCGTGTTTTCGACGCGCATCTATCCCGAGGCCTATGGCGTGACCGTTGACGCTCCGGGTGCGAGCGTGAACTATCACACGCTCAACATCTAGGCGATTCGTCGCATATCGGCGCTATACTGCAGCCGTTGCCCACGATGCGGGGAACACCCGCATCGTGGGTTTTTGCTTTGAAGGGACGGTGCCGTGTGGATGTGCAGCAGCTAGAAGAGACTTGGGCTTTGAGGGCCGGCGCGCGTGAGGCGCGGTTGCTTGCGGCCCCGCATGTGCCGGTTGCTCTGTCGCAGCTGGGAATTGTGCGTCCCGGTGACCGCCTGGTCGCGTTTGCCGATGACTTTGCCGATGCGTTTGCGCGCGGCTTTGATGGTTGCGATGTCGCGCTGGTGGGCTCATCGTCTGCTGATGCGTTTGCTGCAGCGTCCAAGGGTTTTGATGCTTCGCTTGATGCTGAGGGGTCGCACCTGTGGTGGTTTGTCAACTCCATCGGTGGGTTTGGTCTGCGCGTACCCGATCTTCGTACGTTAGGCTGCGCAGCGCGTGAGGCTCATGCGCTGCTGGTTGTGGACAACACCGTGGCGTCGGCTTTTGGCTGCGATCCGCTGCGGCTGGGTGCTGCGCTGTCGCTTGAGGCACTCGACCGCGTGTGCGCCGGTAAGACTCCGCGCAAGTTGGTTGCCGCTTCGGTTGCGCGCTCGCAGCTCAAGCGCCATCGTGTGGATGGCGCGGCTGAGTGCGTACATGCGTTGTTAGTGGGTTGTGATGCGCCGGCACTCGATCTGTCTGTCGAGGAGGCTGACGTGCTTGAGCACGGGCTGAACTCGCTCGATGCCCGCATGCAGGCACACTTCGACCGCGCCCGTGCGCTGGCCGAGTACTTGGCTGCGAATGAGATGGTGCGTGACGTGCGCTATCCCGGTCTGAGCTCGCATCCCGACCATGCTGTTGCAACGGGAATCCTCGAGCATGGCTTTGGCCCGGCAGTTGAGTTTGACCTTATCGAGCGTAGCGCAGGCGAGCTGTTCGACGCTTTGCCGGATGAATTCCGCACTTCACCCGCAGGCGGCCCAATAACGCGCCTCTCGGCCCCACGCGGCAAGCAGGGGAGCACCATCCGCCTCTTCGCCGGCACCGATGACCCCTTGATCGTGGCCGCCACCCTAGATAATGCCCTCCGCAACTAGCTAAATCATCCTCGACTCCATAAGTTGCGGTGAAATATGGATTGATTTACGGCTTTAACCGCATAAACAGTCCCTATTTCACCGCAACTTATAAGAAGGGGTTGTGTGGCTATAAGGCCCCGTCCTAAATTGGCTATTCTTTTATGCTGGCGATGAGGTCGTTGGCCTTTGCGGCAATTACTTGGTTGATGTCGGTCTGCAGCTCCTCGTAGGCCGCTATGGCTCGCTCGCCGGCGGGGGTGAGGGTGGATCCGCGGGCTCCGTCGCGCTCGATGAGCTTGCAGCCCAGCTGTCCTTCGGCCTCGTTCACAATGCGCCAGGCCTTGGAGTACGCCATGCCCATGCTCTTGGCGGCGCGGTTGAGCGAGTGCTCGCGGGCGATGCCCTGCAGCAGTAAGACGCAGCCGTGGCCGAACACGCCCGGCAGATCTTTGTCGCACGCTTGAATGACCAACTTTGCCGTCGTCTTGTACTCCATGTGCTCCACGTCTTCCCGCTAAAGTGTTTGCTGGGCAAACGCAAAGCCTGCGTCAAACCCTCGTGTGCTCTTCTTAAATCATGCATTGTAGCAGTCAAAGTGCGTTAAGATACTTCCCCAGTATTGGGCGCCCAAGGTTGGGCTGGGTCCTACGAGGCCTGCAGCCGACCGGTCGCATGGAAAAAGGAGAAACATGGCTACGTTCTTTCCCGGTGAGTCCCACACGTTTTCGGAGTATCTGCTGGTCCCTGGTTACTCGTCCTCGCAGTGCATCCCCAACAACGTCTCTCTTAAGACGCCGCTAACCCGCTTTAAGCGCGGTGAGAAGCCGGCAATCACCCTGAACATCCCCATGGTTTCCGCCATCATGCAGTCCGTCTCGGGCGTCGATATGGGTGTCGCGCTCGCTACCGAGGGTGGCCTGTCCTTCATTTACGGTTCTCAGAGTGCCGAGTCCGAGGCCGCTATGGTCAAGGCCGTCAAGGATCACAAGGCCGGCTTCGTTCAGTCCGATTCCACGCTGACCCCCGACATGACCATGGAGCAGGTCATCGAGCTCAAGGAGAAGACCGGTCACTCCACCATGCCGGTCACCGACGACGGCACTCCCAAGGGTAAGCTCCTGGGCATCGTCACCAGCCGTGACTATCGCCCCAGTCGCGATGACCACCAGACGAAGGTCTCCGAGTTCATGACCCCGCGTGAGCAGCTCATCGTGGGTGACAAGAACATCAGCCTCAAGGTTGCCAACGACGTCATCTGGGACAACAAGCTCAACGCCCTGCCCATCGTTGACGACAACGATCACCTCATGGGCATTGTCTTCCGCAAGGACTACGACAGCCACAAGACCAACCCCAACGAGCTGCTCGATAACGACAAGCGCTACATGGTTGGTGCCGGTATCAACACCCGCGACTATGCCGAGCGCGTGCCGCTGCTCATCGAGGCCGGTGCCGATGTCCTGTGCATCGACTCTTCCGAGGGCTTCAGCGAGTGGCAGAAGCGCACCATCGAGTGGATCCGCGCCAACTACGGCGAGGACGTCAAGGTCGGTGCCGGCAACGTCGTCGACGCCGAGGGCTTCCGCTTCCTTGCCGACTGCGGTGCCGACTTCATCAAGGTCGGTATCGGCGGCGGTTCCATCTGCATCACCCGCGAGACCAAGGGCATCGGCCGTGGCCAGGCCACCGCGCTGATCGATGTCTGCCGCGCTCGCGACGAGTACTACGAGGAGACCGGCGTCTACGTGCCCGTGTGCTCCGACGGCGGTATCGTCTACGACTACCACATGACGCTCGCCCTGGCCATGGGTGCAGACTTTATGATGCTGGGTCGTTACTTCGCCCGCTTTGACGAGAGCCCGACCGAGCGCGTCAACGTGAACGGTCAGTACATGAAGGAGTACTGGGGCGAGGGTTCTGCGCGTGCTCGCAACTGGCAGCGCTACGACCTGGGCGGCGCCGCGAAGCTTAGCTTCGTCGAGGGCGTCGACTCCTACGTTCCCTACGCCGGTTCCCTCAAGGACGGCGTGGGCGGCACGCTCTACAAGGTCAAGTCAACGATGTGCAACTGCGGCGCCCTCTCGATCCCCGAGCTCCAGGAAAAGGCACGCCTAACGCTGGTCAGCTCGACCTCGATCGTCGAAGGCGGCGCCCACGATGTAGTCGTGAAGGATTCTCAGCAGTCCGTATCTTATCGATAAGGTAAGAGCCTCACATAAAGGTTGAGTTTCAACCACGTTATTTAGATAAAGCGAGATGCCCGCAAGTCGCAGGCATCTCGCTTGTCGTATTTGCTATCATCAGTCAAGTTAACCTTAGGGTCGGGTGGCTTGGCTTTGTTCGCTACAAGTTCCGCACGCAAAGAAGAGCACTTAATGTGCTCTTCGTCTTGCGCAGGACTGTCCGCAGTAGCAAATAAAGCCAAGCCACCAGACCCCAGCTAAGATTAAAGGAGCTGATATGTGCGATTGCACAGATCATAAGGACGAGATCCCTGCCTACGACGCGCAGGCCATTGAGTCCAAGTGGATGAAGGCCTGGGAGGATTCCAACCTCTTTGCCGTCGACACCGACGACAGCAAGCCTAAAAAGTATGTGCTCGAGATGTTCCCGTATCCGTCGGGCGACCTGCACATGGGCCACGCGCGCAACTATACCATCGGCGATGCCATGGCCCGTCAGGCCCGCATGCGCGGCTTTGACGTGCTGCATCCCATCGGCTTTGACGCCTTTGGCCTGCCTGCCGAGAACGCCGCCATCAAGCACAATACGCAGGCTGCCGCCTGGACGTATAAGAATATGGACCAGGCGCTCGCCACGATGAAGCGCATGGGCTTCTCCTACGATCTGGATCGCATGGTCAAGACCTGCAGCCCCGACTACTACCGCTGGGGTCAGTGGATCTTTGAGAAGCTGTGGGAAAAGGGCCTGGTCTACCGCAAAAAGAACCCGGTCAACTGGTGTCCTAACTGCAAGACCGTTCTGGCCAACGAGCAGGTCACCGAGGGCAAGTGCTGGCGCTGCGGCACCGAGCCCGAGAAGCGCGACCTTGAGCAGTGGTACTTCAAGATCACCGAGTACTCCCAGGAGCTGCTCGACGACCTGGAGAAGCTCCCCGGCTGGCCCGAGCGCGTCAAGCAGATGCAGGCCAACTGGATCGGTCGCTCCGAGGGTGCCGAGGTCGACTTTACCCTGTGCGACCAGGATGGCGAGCCCATTGAGGGCGACGAGGGCAAGATCACCGTCTTTACCACGCGTGCCGACACCCTCTTTGGCGTCTCCTTTTTTGTCCTGGCTCCCGAGTACGCTCGTCTGCACGAGCTCGTCGAGGGCACGGAGTATGAGGAGGCCGTCACCAAGATCGTCGAGGACTCCAAGCATATCTCTGCCGTCGAGCGTGCCCAGGGCACCCTCGAGAAGCACGGTGCCTTTACCGGCCGCTACGTGGTAAACCCCGTCAACGGCGAGAAGGTCCCCGTGTGGGTTGCCGATTATGTCGTTGCCGACTATGGAACCGGCGCCGTCATGGCCGTTCCCTGTGGTGACCAGCGCGACTTTGAGTTTGCCCGCAAGTACGACCTGCCGATCGTGCCGATCATCCTGGACGATGACGATCGCGCTGCCGTCGAGGCCACCGGTGAGACCATCGATACCTTCCATGCCGAGACCGTCGACTGGGATTGCGCCCACGCTGCCGAGGGCACGCTCGTCCAGTCCGGCAAGTACACCGGCATGCGCGGCGGTAAGCACTCCGAGGGCGAGGCTGCGATCGTGGCCGACCTCGAGGCCATGGGCTGCGGTCGTCGCAAGGTCGAGTTCCGTCTGCGCGACTGGCTCATTTCCCGTCAGCGCTATTGGGGCAACCCCATCCCGGCCATCCACTGCGAGCACTGCGGCATCGTGCCCGTGCCCGAGGATCAGCTGCCGGTAACGCTGCCCGAGAACCTGGATCTGGGCGCCGGCGAGACCCTCGCCGAGTGCAAGGAGTTCTACGAGACCACCTGCCCGGTCTGCGGCCGCCCGGCCAAGCGCGAGACCGATACCATGGACACCTTCACCTGTTCCAGCTGGTATTACCTGCGCTATACCGATCCGCACAATACCGAGCTGCCCTTCTCCCGCGAGGCCGCCGACCGTTGGATGCCCGTCGATAACTACATCGGCGGTATCGAGCACGCCATTCTGCACCTGCTCTACAGCCGCTTCTTTACCAAGGCCCTGCGCGACCTGGGTCTGCTGAGCGTGGACGAGCCCTTCACCAACCTGCTGTGCCAGGGCATGGTCAAGGACGAGAACGGCGATACCATGTCCAAGTCCAAGGGCAACGTCGTACCCCCGAGCTCGGTTATCGAGCCCTACGGTGCCGACACCATGCGTCTGGCGATCCTGTTTATCGCCCCGCCCGAGAAGGACTTCGACTGGGATCCCAAGGCCGTCGAGGGCGCCAACCGCTTCATCAAGCGCGCTTGGCGTATCGTGTGGCATCTCGTCCAGTCCGGCGACGCCAACGTGGCCTTCGACAAGTCCGCGCTCGACGAGGTTGCGATGAAGCTCTATCGCGAGCGTCACCGTACCATCGCCAAATGCACCGAGGACTTCGACCGCGGCCAGTTCAATACCGCCATCTCGGCTGTCATGGAGCTCGTCAACGCGGCGAGCGCCTACCTCAACGCCACTGAGGGCGCTGACCGCGACAAGGCTCTGTGCTACGGCGTGGCCAAGGATATCGTGAGCGTCCTTGCCCCCATCTGCCCGTTCTGGGCCGACGAGCTGTGGCACGAGGCGCTCGGCTGCGAGGGCAACGCCTACACCGCCGCCTGGCCCGAGTTCGACCTGGCCGAGTCCATCGAGGACACGGTGCAGATCGTGGTCCAGGTGCTCGGCAAGGTCCGCGGCCGCGTCGACGTACCCCGCGATGCCTCCAACGAGGAAATGCAGGCTGCCGCCGAGACTGCTGTCGCCAAGTGGCTCGAGGGCAAGACGGTCGTCAAGGCCATCTGCGTGCCCGGCAAGCTGGTCAACTTGGTGGTCAAGTAAGCGCTACGCGCTTAGCTGACGCATAAAAGACGAGGGGCGATCCGGTTGGGTCGTCCCTCGTTTTGCATGTACCTGCCTAGGTGCCTTCGGTCAATTGTCCTATTCTTGTGGAGAAGCTGTGCGCACGCTGACCTGCAGATTCGTACTGTGCTTGCACGTTTCTGCAGCTATTGGTATAGTTTGCTTGCAAATGAAGTTGTAATTGAAAGAAGTGGGGTTTCGGCCCCGCTTCTTTTTTGTATGGATGGAGGTGCCGCAATGGTCAAGACCAAGACCGAGCAGGCGATCATCGACGCGCTCGAGGCCGTCGCCCCCCAGCACGATGTCGACATCGTCGACGTTGAGCTCGTGGGTGCCACCAAGGCCCCCTGCGTGCGCGTGCGTATCGAGGGTGCCGAGGGTCAGAGCCTGTCGCTCAACGACGTCACGGCCAACACCAAGTGGGTCGGCGACGTGATTGAGGAGCTCGATCCCATCTCTTCGAGCTATACGCTCGAGGTGTCGAGCCCGGGTATGGCGCGCCCGCTGCGCCGCCCGCGCGACTTTGCCCGCTTTGTGGGCGAGGATTGTGAGCTCACCTCCATCGCCACCGAGGGCCGTCGTAAGTACACCGGCAAGATTGCCGCCGCGACCGATACGAACGTGACTCTCGAGCTCGAGGACGGCGAGTCCGTCACCCTCGATTTCTCTGATGTTAAAAAGTGCAAGTTGAAGCCCACCTATGACTTCAAGCCCGCGAAGGAAGGAAAATAAGATGGCAGCATCCGACATGATGTCCGCCCTGATGGAGCTTTGCCAGGATAAGCACATCGACCAGCTCTATCTGATCGACCGCCTGGAGCAGTCGCTCGCCAAGAGCTATGCCGAGATTTTGCATCTTGACTGGGGCGCTAAGGTGACCATTGACCGCACCACCGGTAAGATTTACGTCTACCGCCTGGAGCCGATCGACGATTCCATGGACGAGGAGGGCAACTTCACCGAGTTCGAGGAGATCGACGTTACCCCCAAGAACACGAGCCGCATCGCCGCCCAGCACGCCAAGGCCGAGATCAACGCCATCGTTCGCAACTCCGCCCGCGAGCAGATCTATGAGGAGTTCTCCGGCCGCATCGGTGACCTCATCAGCGGTACCGTGCTGCAATCCACGCCCGACTTCACCATCGTCAAGATCCGTGACGGCGTCGAGGCCGAGCTGCCGCACTTTGACCAGCGCCGCTACGAGAATGAGCGCAACGAGCGTCCGATGGGCGAGCGCTACCTGCACAACCAGCACATCAAGGCCGTGATCATCGACGTCCGCGACCCCAATTCCAACCTGCAGCCGGTCCGCGGCGAGCATAGCCGTCCGCCGATCGTCATCTCCCGTACCCACCCCGAGCTCATGCGTCGTCTGTTTGAGCAGGAGGTGCCCGAGATCTATGAGGGCACCGTCCAGATCAAGTCGATCGCCCGCGAGCCCGGCCAGCGTTCCAAGGTCGCCGTCCATTCGCTCGACGACCGCCTGGATCCCGTTGGCGCCTGCGTCGGCCCCAAGGGCAGCCGCGTTCGCGCCGTCGTGGGCGAGCTTCGCGGCGAGCGCGTCGACGTCATCCTGTGGGATGCCGACCCGGCCGTCTATGTCGCCAATGCTCTGTCGCCTGCCAAGGTCACCCGCGTCCTCATCGACGAGGAGAAGGCCTACGCCGGCGTCATCGTGCCCGACGACCAGCTGTCCCTCGCCATTGGCAAGGAGGGCCAGAACGCCCGCCTCGCCGCTCGCCTGACCGGCTGGCACATCGATATCAAGTCCGAGACCCTTGCCGCCGACATCCTCAAGAACGTCCCCGTTCATGAGGAGCCCGCCGCCGACCTGATCGGTGACGAGGAGGACGACGTCCGTCGCTGCGAGTTCGTGTCCGAGGACGGCATCCAGTGCCGCAACCAGGCCCGTCCCGGCTCCCGTTTCTGCGGTGTCCACGACACCGACGCCTTCGATGATGCGGAGGACCTGATCTAGCGCGCGGTCGCGCCGGACAGGTTTCGGCGCATCTCCCACGCTCGTTCAGTCTTTAGGCACCAAGGTGCCAGAAAGGGTAGGTGAAGTCATATGGCAAAAGTCCGTGTGTCCACCCTGGCCAAAGAGTTCGGCATGACCTCCAAGGAACTGATGGGTCATCTCGCCGATATGAAGATTCCCGCTAAGTCCGCTTCCTCCGCCCTGGAGGACGCCTACGTCGCCATGGTCCGCAAGCAGCTCGCCCCGGTGATCGAGGCCCGCGCCCAGGAAGTCGAGGCCGCCAAGCAGGCCGAGGAGCAGGCTGCCGCCGCCGAGGAGGCCGCGCGTGCCGCCGAGGCCGAGCGCGAGCGCATCGCTGCCGAGAAGGCACGCGAGGAGGAGCGCCGCCAGTTCGCCGCTGCCCAGGCTGCCGAGGAGGCCGCCCGTGCCGAGGCCGAGGCCAAGAAGAAGGCCGAGCAGGAGCGCCTTGCCCGCGAAAAGGAAGAGGCTGCCCGCGAGGCCCAGCGTCGCGCCGTCCCCGCTTCTGACTCCGGGTCGCGTTTCCGCTCGCTGCTCGACCAGATCGCCGCGCAGGAGACCGTGCTCAAGGAGAAGAAGGACGCCGAGAACAAGGCCAAGGCCGAGCGCGCCGCCGAGCGCGGTAACCGTCGCGGCAATAACGATCGTCGTGGTGGTCGTCGTAATGACCGCAATGCCTCCGATAACAATTCCGAGCGCAACGCCTCTGAGAGCCGTCCGCATAGCCATCGCACCAACGCCAGCAACAATGTCGCTGCCGGCATGGACTTCCCCAACCCCGATAAGCAGGGCAAGGGCAAAAAGCGCAAGGGTGGCCACAACAACGAAGAGGACCACTACAGCCGCATGGCTCGCGAGGCCGAGGAGTACAGCCGCGAGAAGGTGCTCGAGGAGGCTCGTGCCGCCGTCGAGGAGGCTTCTCGCGAGTCCACCGGTCGTCGTAAGAAGCGCAAGGAGAAGCGCGAGCGCGAGGCTGCAAAGGCTCAGGAGGAGCGCAAGATAGAGGAGGCATTGGCCCAGGGCGTGAACCCCGAGGAGCTCGATGCCATCAAGGTCTCCCAGGGCGTTACGGTCCAGGAGCTCGCCGAGGCGCTCGACGTTCCGGCCAACGACATCATCAAACGCCTGTTCCTGCTGGGCGCGCCGCTCACCATGACGCAGTCCATGTCCGACGACCTCGTCGAGCTGGTTGCCGACGACCTGGGCCGTCAGATCAAGATCATCACCCCCGAGGAGGAGAACACCTTCTCGTTCTACGACGATCCCGCCGACCTTAAGCCGCGCGCCCCGGTCGTCACCGTCATGGGTCACGTCGACCACGGCAAGACGTCGCTGCTCGACGCCATCCGTCACACCGGCGTCGCTGCCGGCGAGGCGGGCGGCATTACGCAGGCTATCGGCGCTTCGCAGGTCATGATCAACGACCGCAAGATCACCTTCATCGATACCCCCGGTCACGCGACCTTTACGGCCATGCGTGCTCGCGGCGCCAAGGTGACCGACATCGTCATTCTGATCGTGGCTGCCGACGACGGCGTCATGCCTCAGACCATCGAGTCGATCAACCACGCCAAGGCCGCCGGCGTACCCATCGTCGTCGCCGTCAACAAGATCGATAAGCCGGGCGCCAACCCCGACCGCGTGCGCCAGGAGCTCACCGAGTACGGCATCATCCCCGAGGAGTGGGGCGGACAGAACATGTTCGTCAACATTTCGGCCAAGCAGAAGATCGGTATCGACGACCTGCTCGAGACCGTGCTGCTCCAGGCCGACGTGCTCGAGCTCAAGGCCAACCCCGACACCTTTGCCTCCGGTAACGTCCTCGAGGCCAAGCTCGACAAGGGCCGCGGTTCGGTTGCCACGGTGCTCGTGACCCGCGGTACCCTGCACGTGGGCGATACGCTGGTCGCCGGCCTTACCTACGGCCGCGTCCGCGCCATGCTCGACCCCAAGGGCAACGCCGTCACCGAGGCCGGTCCCTCCGACGCCGTCGAGATCCTGGGCCTGCAGTCCGTGCCCAACGCCGGCGACGAGTTCCGTGTTTTCGAGGACGAGCGCGAGGCTCGCGCCCTGGCTGATGAGCGTTCGCTCAAGGCCCGTATCGAGGAGCAGAGCCGCGTGAAGCACGTCACGCTCGAGAACCTCTTCGAGACCATCGCCGACGCCGAGGTCAAGGAGCTCAACCTGATCATCAAGGCCGACGTCCAGGGTTCTATCGAGGCCCTTCAGGACTCGCTCGACAAGATGGATCAGTCCGAGGTGCGCATCAACACGATCCACTCCGCGGTCGGTGCCATCAACGAGACCGACGTCGTCCTGGCAGACGCCTCCAATGCCATCATCATCGGCTTTGGCGTGCGTCCCGACGGCAAGGCCCGCTCAGCTGCCGAGCGCGAGGGCGTCGAGATCCGTTGCTACGACGTTATCTACAAGTGCCTCGAGGAGCTCGACGCTGCCCGTATCGGCATGCTCAAGCCTACCGAGGTCGAGGTCTCCACGGGTACCGCGACCGTCCTGGACACCTTCAAGGTGCCCAAAGTCGGCATCGCCGCCGGTGTCCGCGTCGAAGAGGGCGAGATCGCCGCGACCGATTCCGTGCGCCTGGTGCGCGACGGCATCGTGGTCTTCAACGGCAAGATCGCCTCGATGCGCCACTACAAGGATGAGGCCAAGAGCCTTAAGAGCGGTTCCGAGGGCGGCATTGGCCTGGAGAACTTCCAGGACATCAAGCCCGGCGATCAGATCGAGGGTTACCGCATCGACCAGGTTGCCCGTACCGAGTAGGGGGTAGCGCTATGAAGCAAACGCAGGCAACCCGCCGACTGGGCGAGCAGCTTCGCGAGAAGCTCGGTTATATCCTGCTCTTTGAGGTTTCCGATCCGCGCCTCGACCTGGTCACCCTGACTGCGGTCGAGGTCGCGGTGGACCGTTCGTTCGCGCGCGTGTACGTGTCGTGCGATGCGAGCCGCTACGACGAGGTCATGGAGGCGCTCGCCAGCGCCAAGGGCCGCATTCGCAGCCTGCTGGCCCGCTCGCTCGATTGGCGTGTCACGCCCGAGCTCGATTTTCGCATCGATCGCTCGACCGATGAGGCCGAGCGCATCACGCGTGCGCTGGAAAACGTTCCGGCCACGCTGGCGATCGAAAAGGACGAGGACGGCTACCCCATAGCGGATGCCGCCCAGGAGGCAGCTTTAGATGACTAATTCCGCTGATCTCGCCGCTGGCGAGTCTGCAGATATTACGCGACGCATCCTCGAGCTCATCGAGGGTGCGTCCTCCATTGCGATTTCGGGACATACGTCTCCCGATGGTGACGCCCTGGGCTCCGTGCTGGGCCTTGGCTTATCGCTTATGAAGTTTTTCCCCAACAAGGACATTGCGCTGCTGCTGGCAGACGATGACCCGGTGCCGCGCATCTACCGCTTTATGGAGGGCGCCGATCGCTTGGTGCCCGCATCTGCGTACACCGGCAATCCGGACCTGTTTATCTCGGTGGATGTGCCGGTCGTCGAGCGCCTCAACAACTCGGCCGAGGTACTTCGCCGCTCCAAGCATGTGGTGTGCTTCGACCACCATCCGGCGCGCGAGGAGTTTACCGAGCTGAGCCTGAGGCGTGTCGATGCCGCGGCCTGCGCCATGATCATCGACCGTTTCTTGGATAATTGCGGCATCGTCGCCCGTGATGGCGTTGCGACTTGCTTGCTGTGCGGCTTGGTGACCGACACCGGTCGTTTTCAGTACCAGAACGCCGATGCTGCCGCGTTCCACGCTGCTTCGCGCCTGGTAGCACATGGTGCCGATCCGGCTCGTGTTGCTCTCGAGGTCTATCAGAGCATGCGCGTCGAGTTTTTGCACCTCAAGTCCATTGTCATGGGCCGTATTAAGACGGTCGCGCACGGGCGCGTGGCGTATAGCTATGCCTTCCAGAGCGACCTTGAGGCCTGCGGCGTCACCTCGGATGAATGTGACGGTCTGGTCGATGTGGTACGTTCGGTGATGGGCGTCGAGGTCTGTCTTTTCTTAAAGGGCATTGACGGCGATACCAAGGTGCGCGGCAACCTGCGCTCCAAGGGTGACCTCGATGTGTCCGAGATCGCTGCCAACTTTGGCGGTGGCGGGCATCATGCCGCCGCCGGTTTTACCAACAACGGAACGATTCGCGAGACGCTCGCCGTGGCACTTCCCATGCTGGCCGAGCTGGTGGGGGAGGATCCCGCTTCGGTGACCGTCGAGCTCTAACTTATTGGATGGTACATGGCTCGTCGTACGCCTTCTCAATTGAATATGCTGCTCGCCGTCGATAAGCCGGTGGGCTGCACGTCCCATGACGTGGTCTCGCAATGCCGACGCGCTCTCCATGAGCGGCGCGTCGGCCATGCCGGTACGCTCGACCCCATGGCATCGGGTGTCATGGTTGTGGGCGTGGGTCAGGCCACCCGTTTGCTGGGTATGCTCACGCTCAATACGAAAAACTACGTCGCCGACATTTCGTTTGGCTCCGAGACCAATACCGATGATGCGGAGGGCGAGGCGGTCCGCACGGTGGCTGTTGCCGACGAGCTCCGCGATCCTGCCTATGCGCGTGAGCGCTTGGCCGCCATGCTGGGTCCGCAGATGCAGGTGCCGCCGGCGTTTTCGGCTATCTCGGTCAATGGCGTTCGCGCCTACAAGTCTGCTCGCGAGGGCAATGCGGTGGACCTACCTCCGCGCCCCGTCGAGGTCTATGCCGCCGACCTGATCGCCGTGGGCGGCGAGGGTGATACGTGTGTGTGGACCGTGGCGTTTTCGGTAAGCAAGGGCACCTATATCCGTGCGCTCGCTCGCGACTTGGGCCGCGCCTGCGAGAGCGCCGCGCGCATTTCCGCGCTGCGCCGCACGGCCTCCGGTGTTGTTTCCATTGGCGCTTGTCATGCGGTCGAGGAGCTTTCTCCCGAGTCCGCGGCTGGCTTTGCCCTGGATCCCATTGCGGCCCTGGGCGCCACACGTGTTGACTTGCCGGGCAATCTTGCCGACGACCTGCTCTGCGGCCGACGCATTCCCGTTGAGCGTGCGCTTGCCGATTTCGATGCCTCGAAGGCGCCGTTTGCGTTGGTGCTCGATGGGGGACTCAAGGCGCTCGCCCGCATTGAGGGCGGCCGCTTTGTCATGGAGCACGTGTTTCCGCAGGCAATCGGCGGTGTTCGATGATGTTGTCCGTTCGCGAGCTCGCGCGTATCTTTTTCGCGGGCGAGTCGGACGAGGCTCGCATCGTTACTGCCGATGTGTTTGATAAGTGTGAGCACCTGGGTGCCGCATCGATTGCCATCGGCGTGTTCGACGGCGTTCACCGTGGACACCAGGAGCTCATTGCGGCGCTTGTCCGTGATGCCCGTGCCCATGGCTGCAAGGCGGTCGTAGTTACCTTCGATCCCGACCCGGACGTCGTGGTGAGCCCTTCGCCCGCTCAAAAATTGATGACGACGGCCGACCGTCTGCATGCCCTGGCTCAAACTGGGGTCGATGCGGTGGTGGCCGTTCCCTTTACGCCTGAGGTTGCGGCGCTTGACCATGTTGATTTTCTCTCGCTGGTGTCGCGTCTGGTCGACATTCGATCGATTCGCGTTGGCAGTGACTTTAGGCTGGGTCGTGGCGGTGCTTCTGGTGTTGCCGAGATGCGCTCCTGGGGTTCCGAGCACGGCGTTGACGTGTATGGTCACGACCTGCTTTGCGAGGGCGGTGAGGCCATTTGCGCCACCCGCATTCGTCATGAGCTGGGACAGGGCCATGTGGAGCTTGCTGCTGGGTTACTCGGCCGTCCGTATATGGTGCGTGGCGGTGTTATTCGCGGCCGTCACGAGGGTTCTGGCATGGGCTTTCCCACGGCAAACTTGCAGGTTCCCGACGGCATTCAGGTGCCAGCCGATGGCGTGTATGAGGGTCTGGTGCTGGTCGATGACACCGCGTGGCCCGCTGCTGTGAACGTCGGCCTGCCGCCAACGTATGCTGACGATGCGGCATCTGCGCATCTCGAGGCTAATTTAATTGGTTATACGGGCGACCTGTACAGCGCTTCCGTTTCGCTGGCGTTTACGCGCTGGCTGCGTCCCTCGCGTGTGTTCGATTCGCTGGATGAGTTGATCGCGACCGTCGAGGGTAATATCGAGGATATTCATCACAACTTGGGCGATCAGGGGGTGAGCATCCGTGATTAGCGATGAGGAAAAAGACCAGGTACGCGCTGCGTCTGACCTGGTTGCCATCGTGCAGGAAACGGTCGAGCTCAAGCCTCGCGGCCATGAGTTTTGGGGATGCTGCCCCTTCCATGGCGAGAAGACGCCGTCCTTCCACATTATCCCCGCCACGCAGGTGTGGCATTGCTTTGGTTGCGGCGAGGGTGGCGACGTTTTCACGTATATCATGAAGCGCGAGAACCTGAGCTTTCCCGAGTCAATCCGTTACTTGGCCGATCGCGCGGGTATTGAGCTGCATGACACCGGAGATCGCCGCGAGCGCGGCACCAAGCGTGCCCGCATCTACGATCTGTGCGCCGAGACCGCCCAGTTCTACCACACCATGCTCATGCGCGGTAAGGACGGCCGTCCGCGCGAGTACTTTGCCAGCCGCGGCATGGGCGGCGACGTCTGCCGCCGCTACTGCCTGGGCTTTGCACCGGGCCGTAACGCGCTGGTGTCGCACCTGTCCCAGGCGGGTTTTACCCCGCAGGAGATGATCGACGCCAACGTTGCCGTGAGTCGCGGGCGCGGGCAGCTTGCCGACCGCTTTTACGACCGCGTGATGTTCCCCATCTTTGACGAGCAGGGTCACAACATTGCCTTTGGCGGTCGCATTATGGGCGACGGCCAGCCTAAGTATCTCAACACCGCCGAGACGAGCGTGTTTCATAAAAAGCGAAACCTCTACGGCTTTAATTGGGCCAAGGAGTTTATCGTCGCGCAGGATACCGCCATCGTGGTAGAGGGCTATACCGATTGCATCGCCTGCTGGGAGGCGGGGATTAAAAACGTTGTTGCCACGCTGGGCACCGCCCTCACGGAGCACCACGTCAAGACGCTCACTCGCTTTGCCAAGCGCATCGTGTATATGTTCGACGGCGATGCAGCGGGCCAGAAGGCCGCCCGTCGCGCGATTCAGTTTATCGAGCAGGATTCCATGGACCTGCGCTGCGTGGTGCTCCCCGACGGCAACGACCCCATGGAGTTCATCACCGCACATGGTGGCGAGGCACTGCAGACGCGCATCGACGCTGCCGAGCCGCTCATGGACTTTGTCTACCGTTCGCTGCAGGAGTCGAGTGACATCACCACGCCGGGCGGTCGCGCTAAGGCGCTGGAAGATGCGCTGACGCTTATCTATCCGTTGCGCAACAGCTATATGATCGACACGTACTTTATCCAGATTGCCGATCTGCTGGGTTTGGATCTGGAGACGGTGCGCGCGAGCTCGGGTCGTGTGTTTCGCGATGTCGCCAAGCGCGAGGATGCGGAACGACGTCGTGAGCAGAACTATGAGCGCCAACGGGCACAGACTGAGCGGTCCGGTAGCGCGGGCGGTCGGGCGTCGGGTTCTCGCGATGCCGGTCGCGGTGCTTGGGCATCGGGCGCGACGCCGCCGGTGTCCGCGCCGGCCGAAGAAGAGCCGTACGACTACGTCCCGCTCGATGCCTACGGCGCCGCGCCCGTGGAGGTCGTCGACGACCTGCCGCCGATCGATGTGCCTGATGGTATGGGCGCTGTGCCTGTGGCTGACGGTTCGGGCGCACCGGCTGCGGCGGCGCCGATGGTTCTTACCGATCTTGAACGCAAGTCCTTGGCAGGGGAGCGCGAGCTGTTGACGATGCTCACGAGCTACCCCGACCTGTTCCGCACGTATGCCGACCGCATCTGCTCCATCGAGTGGGTTGACCCGCGTCACGAGTCCATTGCATGGGCCGTTCTGGCAACGCCGCCGGGAACCGATCCTGCAGCCTGCATGGATGCGGCGCGCTCAGTGTGTCCCGATGCGGCAACGCTTGTGAGTGCCGGGCGCATCTCCGCGACGAGCAAGCACCCCACCGAGACGAACATCGTGTTTATGCTTGATACGCTTGAGCTCTACACCATCAAGCGTCGCATGCGTGCCGCACAGGCCAAGCTGCGCCAGGACCGTTCACTCGATGATGAGGCCCGTCGCGCGCTGACCGTGCAGGCCGCGCAGGATTCGCAACGTCAACGCGAACTGCAAAAGTCGATCGGCGGCGTGGCGGACCCGTTCCGTTTGATCGGCCTGGAGGCCGCGGGCACCGAACAAGCCTAGATGTTGTGGTCAACCAGCGTATTCTCGCCTATATCCAGTCTTCTTTTTGGGTATAGACGTCAATGTGTGTGCTAAAGTATTGAGTCCTGTGGACTATGAAGGGAGAATCTGTGCCAAAAAAGACTGAGAGCACGGGTACTGGGCTGGAATCCTACGTTGCAAAGCTCATGGGCAACGGCTCAAACAGGACTTCGGTAACCGAGGACGAGATTCAGGTCGCCCTGAAGGATATCGATGTTTCTGACGAGCAGCTCACCGCGGTGTATTCCGCGCTGCGCAACAGCGGCATCCAGATTATCTCCGCGAGCGGTAACGACGACGCCCCCATGGGTGTCGACGATGACGATACCGATACCGATACCGATACCGACGATTTCGATGACGACGACGAGCACGATTCCGGCTCGCTCGACGATCACGAGCTCAAGATGGCCCGTCAGGCCGACGCTGAGATGGGTTCTTCCAAGAACAAGAAGAAGCGCACCGTGCGCACGTCCCGTTCACGCTCCCGCGTGCGTGGCATCGATGCCTCCACGGTGATGCTGACCGGCGACCCGGTCCGTATGTACCTCAAGGAGATCGGCAAGGTCGACCTGTTGACCGCCTCCGAAGAGGTCGATCTGGCTATGAAGATCGAGGCCGGTCTCGAGGCTACCGAGAAGCTCGAGGCTGCCGATGCTGGTGAGCTCGAACTCACGCGTGCCGAGATGCGTCGTCTTACGCGCATTGAGAACGTGGGCCTCGAAGCCAAGCAGGCGCTCATCAGCGCAAACCTTCGTCTGGTCGTCTCCATCGCCAAGCGCTATGTCGGTCGCGGCATGCTGTTCCTCGACCTGATTCAGGAGGGCAACCTCGGTCTGATCCGCGCCGTCGAGAAGTTCGACTACCAGAAGGGCTTTAAGTTCTCCACGTACGCCACGTGGTGGATCCGTCAGGCCATTACGCGCGCTATCGCCGACCAGGCCCGTACCATCCGTATTCCCGTGCACATGGTCGAGACTATCAACAAACTCGTCCGCGTGCAGCGTCAGCTCCTTCAGGACCTGGGCCGCGACCCGACCCCCGAAGAGATCGGTGCCGAGATGGACATGAGCGCCGACCGCGTCCGCGAGATCCAGAAGATCTCGCAGGAGCCCGTGTCGCTCGAGACCCCCATCGGCGAGGAAGAGGATTCCCAGCTGGGCGACTTCATCGAGGACTCCCAGGCTATCGTTCCGCCCGATGCGGCCAGCTTCTCTATGCTGCAGGAGCAGCTCACCCAGGTGCTCGATTCGCTTGCCGATCGTGAGCGCAAGGTTATCGAACTGCGCTTTGGCCTTGTCGACGGACATCCCCGCACGCTCGAGGAAGTCGGTCGTGAGTTTGGCGTCACGCGCGAGCGCATCCGCCAGATCGAGTCCAAGACCCTGGCCAAGCTCCGCCATCCCAGCCGTAGCAGCAAGCTGAAGGACTATATCGAGAGCTAGTCAAGCAAGAGGCGCCCTCAAGCACATTCGCTTGGGGGCGCTTTCATGTAGTCGTTGGGGACGTTCTTGAATGACTAGTCGTTTAAGAACGTCCCCAATGATTAGGTCGGAAAATTTCTTAAAAAAGTTCTTGCCCTAAGCTGATTCGTCCGTATAATAAACTTCGTTGCTTGAGAGCACGCACCTATTCCTCGGTAGCTCAATGGTAGAGCACGCGGCTGTTAACCGCGCTGTTGTAGGTTCGAGTCCTACCCGGGGAGCCAGGTTACAAAACCCGTCGCATATGCGGCGGGTTTTTTCATGCCGCGATCGCCGTTCGCGAACGTTACCGTATCAACATTTCGTGTCGAGGATGTAATCCCGAGGCCCGCCACCTCAACATGGCGCGGTCGTTGTAGAATAATGCAATGATTGCTCCCACGACATGGTGCCGCGAGCACCAAGAAAAGGAGATTCTTGTGTCTGAGACCATTAACGGCAGCCTGAGCGTCTCGAACGACGTTATTGCCGATATTGCCGGTTATGCCGCGATGACGTGCTATGGCGTTGTCGGTATGGCTGAGCAGCTCCAGGGCGCCGAGAGCGTGCGCCTGCTTGCCGGTCAGCGCCTCCGCAAGGGCGTGCTTGTCTCCGCCGACGAGAACGGCCTTACGGTCGATCTTCACGTCGTGCTCGAGAACGGCGTCAACATGAAGTCCGTCTGCCACAATCTTTCGAGCTCCGTTGCCTTCACCCTGCAGGAGATCGCCCAGATCGATCCCGCCAGCCTTAAGATCGGCATCCATATCGACGCGCTCAAGAGCCGTCTGAACTAGCATCCGAAAACGGAGATTCAAATACCCATGATTGCAAAGACCATTCGCACCTGTTTTCCGATCGCTGCGGCTGCCGTAAGGCCGACAAGGCCGAGGAGATCAACAAGCTCAACGTCTTCCCCGTACCCGACGGCGACACCGGTACCAACATGTCGCTCACGCTTGCCTCGGTGACCAAGGAGCTCTCCGCCCTTCCTGCCGATGCCGATATGGAGGCCATCGCCGGCGCCATCACCCACGGCTCCCTGATGGGTGCCCGCGGTAACTCTGGCGTTATCACGTCGCAGATTCTGCGCGGCGTGGCCGAGGGCCTTGTCTCTGCCGACGAGCCTATTACGTCCGCCAACATTGCCTTCGCCTTCCGTCGTGCCGTCAAGGTTGCCTTCCAGGCTGTCCGCAAGCCCATCGAGGGCACGATCCTCACGGTCCTGCGCGATGTCTCGACCAAGGCCGATGAGTGCGAGAAGAAGAAGTTCTCGGCTGAGGATGCGCTCGATGCCATCGTCGTTGAGGCGTACCAGTCCGTCGCCCGCACACCCGACCTGTTGCCCGTTCTGAAGGAGAACGGCGTGGTCGACTCCGGCGCCTTTGGCTTTGCCATCTTCCTGGAGAACTTTGTTGCCGCTGCGCTCGGCCGCAGCACCGTTGTCGAGGATTTCTCCGCCACGTTTGACTCCGCCGGCTCTGCCCGCGATGCCGCTCTTGGCCGTGTTGAGATCGAGGCTAACGACGACTGGGAGGGCTCGGAGTTCCGCTACTGCAACGAGTTCCTCTTTAAGGCCGACGCCCCGTTTGACGAGGACGAGTGCCTTAAGTTCCTAGGCTCCATGGGCGACTGTGAGCTGCTCGTGGGCGCCTATCCCGACTACAAGATCCATGTGCACTCCAACACCCCCAACCTGGTGCTCGAGCACATGCTGCAGCTCGGTCAGATCTATGAGGTCTTTATCCACAACATGGAGATGGAGGCCCACGACCGTACCGCCAAGATCCACGAGGATCAGGAAAAGGCCGCCGAGCCCGCCAAGGCGCTGGGCTTTGTCGCCGTTGCCGCCGGTTCCGGCGAGGCTGACATCCTCAAGTCCCTTGGCGTCGACGTGGTCGTCTCCGGTGGCCAGACTATGAATCCCTCGACCGCCGACCTGCTGGGCGCGGTGGACCAGGTCAACGCGACCTCGGTCATCATCCTGCCCAATAACGGCAACATCCGCATGGCTGCC
>OAUQ01000291.1_pt1 | contig 20709 bp, 18 predicted proteins | sample 1476151 | NCBI WGS metagenome assembly OAUQ01 (sample SAMEA2580008, study PRJEB22360) | human gut metagenome | biome: human gut; feature: human-associated habitat; material: faeces | place: Denmark | collected 2008/2010 | reverse complement strand
CCAGCCGATCACGGGGCAAAAGTCCTTCTTTTTGAGAAGATGGATAAGGTCGGGCTGAAAATGGGGATCACCGGCAAAGGCCGATGCAATTTGACGAACAACGCGCCTATTATGGATTTCATCGCCATGACACCGGGAAACGGCCGTTTTCTTTTCAGCGCTTATAAGCGGTTTAATAACATGGATTTGCTCTCTCTTTTCCATACATGGGGGTTGGAAACAAAGGTGGAGCGGGGAGGGCGCATATTTCCCGCAAGCGATGATGCCCAGGAGGTCCGCCATCTTTTTGTGCGCCTTTTACATGAAAAGCAGGTCGATGTCCATTTAAGCGAGCCTGTTTTCCATATACAGACAAAGAAAGGATGCGCTGCCGGCGTGGTAACGGGCAAGGGAACCTATGAAGCGGATGCAGTCATTCTTGCCACCGGCGGCAAATCATATCCCCGTACAGGTTCCACGGGCGATGGTTACCGTTTGGCCGGAGAACTGGGGCATACGGTGACGAAAATCCGTCCTGCCCTGATTCCTCTTGTTTGCGCAGAACCGTATTGCAGAGAACTGCAGGGACTTTCCCTTAAAAATGTGACTTTGGCGCTGGCAGCAGGGGGAAGAAGGAAATCAGAGGCTTTTGGAGAAATGATTTTTACCCATTTCGGGATCTCCGGCCCCATCGTTTTGACACAGAGCGACGTGGTTACGCTTTGGCTGTCGCAGGGGTATCAGGTGACAGGTTATATTGATCTGAAACCCGCTTTGACGGAAGAAGTTCTGGATCAGCGGATTCTCCGTGATTTGCAAAAGTTCCGTTTGAAACAGATGGGCAATGCTTTGTCGGAGCTGCTTCCCCGCCGTTTGATTGATGCGGTGATGAAGCTGGCAGATATCCCCGCAGAAATTCCTGCGGCGGCGCTGAAAAAAGCACAGCGTATTCATCTGCGGCAGACAATAAAAAAACTGCCTCTCACTATTACAAAGGCAAGACCGATTGAAGAGGCCATTGTAACGGTCGGCGGTATTTCTACAAAAGAAGTTAATTCTTCCACCATGGAATCGAAGATTGTCCGCGGACTTTATCTGGCGGGCGAAGTACTCGATGTGCATGCGTTTACAGGAGGATATAATTTACAGGCCGCCTTTTCTATGGGGCGGATAGCGGCGCTTTCAGCAGCAGGAGATAAGACAGATGCGTAAATTAGCTATTGCGATTGACGGACCGGCGGGGGCAGGAAAGAGCAGTGTTGCCAAAATTCTGGCGGCAAATATGGGGTACGCTTACCTGGATACCGGTGCTATGTACCGTGCGGTGACTTACGAAGTCCTTCGGCAGGAATTGACAGAAGAAAAAGATATCGTCGCGCTGGCGGCAGGAATGGACATGACCGTGAAACCGGAAACCGACGCCATGCATGTGATTGTCAACGGACATGATGTAACGGACCATATCCGCACGCCCGAAGTTTCGGCGAGAGTGTCTGCCGTTTCCGCTTTCTTTGGCAGGCGTCCGCGCCGCTATGGTGGAAATACAGAGACGCCAGGCTGCAAAAGGCGGGATTGTTTTGGACGGAAGGGATATCGGGACGACAGTGCTTCCTCATGCGGATGTAAAAATATTTCTTACGGCATCCGTTCACACGAGAGCGCTCCGCCGGTTCAAAGAAATGACGGAAAAGAATCCGGGCATGACTTTGGAAGAGGTGGAAAAAGATATCCGGAAAAGGGACTGGCAGGACAGCCATCGTGAAGTATCCCCTTTGAAACAGGCAGAAGATGCGGTCCTTTTGGATAACAGCAGACTTACGCTGGAAGAAACGGCTAAAGCAATTATGGAAATCTGTGAAAAGAAATGGGAAGTCAGGCGGGCAAATGTTTAAAAAGATATTTTACAGCGTGGTGAGAGTGCTTTTCAACGGACTCTTCTTCGGCATTTACGGTCTCCACGTGGAGGGACGGGAAAATATTCCCAGGAAAGGCGCAATTATCGTGGCGCCGAATCATAAAAGCAATTTTGATCCGCCTATCGTTGGCGTGGCGTTTAAAGACCGCATCATCCATTATATGGCCAAAGAAGAGCTCTTTAAGAATCCGATTTTTGGGTACATTCTCCGCCAGTTCGGTACATTTCCCGTAAAAAGAGGCTCCATAGACCGTATGGCGATCCGCCGGGCGATTCTGGAACTGAAAGAAGGCAACGCACTTGGTATATTTCCTGAAGGCACACGTATACAAAGGGAAGGACTCGGCCGTTTTCATTCAGGCATGGCGTCCCTTGCCTTCATGAGCGGAGTTTCTATTCTCCCCGTGGCAGTGGTAGGTTCTGTAACTATGCCCCGCAAATGCGGCCCTCTTGCCGTGCTCATCGGGAAACCGATTGAAGTAAAAAAGCAAAGAGCTGATGATGAAGCAGTGGAGGCTTTGAATAAAAAAGTCAAAGAGGAAATACAAAAACTAACTGATGAGTATATGGAGAAGATAAATACTAAATAGATAAAGAACTTTTTTATAGCAAATGGTAGTTTTTAGTTATATGCAAGGGGAAGTTGGAAAAAATATATCAATGAAAATTTATAAAGCAAGAGTGATGGGGTTCTGCTACGGCGTGCGAAAAGCGATGGAAATCGCGGAAAATGCTGCTGTTTCAGGACAGAAGACGGTTACTTTGGGGCCGATTATCCACAATCCCCAGGTCGTGGCAAGGCTTGCGGGAAAAGGGATTTCTCCCGTGATGAGTACTGATGAGATAACCGATGAAACAGTGATTATTCGTTCGCATGGAATAGGGCCTTCGTGTTATAATAACCTCAAGCGCAAAAAATCAGTTTTGCTTGACGCGACTTGTCCTTTTGTGAAGAGGAACCAGGAAATAGCGAAAGGGCTGGCGGCGGAAGGCAAAAAGATTGTGCTTGTCGGTGAAAAGAAGCACCCTGAAATGCTGAGCGTAGCTGAATGGGCGGGTGAAGCGCCGTACATCGTGGAAACGATGGAAGACGTGGAAGCCTTGCCGGACCTGGACGAAGTCCATATTGTTATACAGACTACATTCTCCCTTTCTCTGGCAGACCGCTTGATTACCGCGATCAAACGGAAAGCGGGAAGCGTGAGCGTCCATAAGACGATCTGCAATGCCACGTCGGACAGACAGACGGCGGCAGGAGAGCTGGCACGGAATGTAGATGTGATGATCGTTATAGGCGGCCGCAACAGTGCCAATACCGGCAGATTGGTGGAAGTCTGCCAGGCGGAAGGAGCCGTTACCCATCAAATTGAAACGGCGGCGAAACTGAAAAAAGAATGGTTCCACAGTCAATGCAAAGTTGGCATCACCGCCGGTGCATCCACACCGGACTGGATCATAGAGGAGGTATTTTTTATTATGGAAGACATGAATGAAATGCTGGAACAGGAAGAAATGAACCTGGATGTACACAAAGGCAGCGTTGTAGAAGGGAAGGTAGTAGACCTGACCGATGACAAAGCCTGGATCTCTTTCGGATACAAGACCGAAGCCGTACTTCCGCTTCATGAATATTCCTATCCGGAGCCCGCATCCCTTAAAGATGTACTGCAGATAGGAGACTCGCTTCGTGTGCAGGTTGTCAGCAGTGTGAAAGAAGACAGCACGATTTTTGTTTCCAAGATCAAGGTTGACCGCCTGGCAGACTGGGATGTGGCTAAGGAAGCCTTTGACAAGGGGGAACCGGTTGAATGCGAAGGTATCGAAGCAATCAAAGTCGGCCTGCTTGTACAGCTTAAATCCCTGCGCGGCTTTATCCCGCTTTCCCAGGGGGATCTCCGTTTCGTTCATTCTCTGCAGAGCCTCGTCGGACAGAAATTTAAAGCCAAGATTCTGGAAGTGGATCCTACAAAGAACCGCCTCGTCCTTTCCCGTAAAGCCGTTCTTGAAGAACAGCGTACGGGTGAGCTGGATGTCATTGAACAGGCTTATGAAAACGGCGAAGTGCTGAAAGGTACCGTGAAGAAAATTATGCCTTACGGTGCGTTTGTTGCGCTGAACGGTATTGAAGGCCTGCTTCATATTTCCGATGTGTCCTGGAGAAAGATTTCCAAGGTGGAAGATGTTCTCCAGCCGGAACAGGTGATTGACGTTAAGATTAAGTCTTTTGACAGAGAAAAACAGAGAATTTCTTTTAGCCACAAAGACTGCCTTCCGAATCCATGGGAAACTGCTGTCAAAGACCATGAAGTGGATGATATAGTCGGTGCAAGAGTGGTAAAAATCCTTGAATTCGGCGTTATTGTAGAATTGGAAGACGGGCTTACCGGCCTGCTCCACATCAATGAGATGACACAGGATCATAACAAGAAACCGGGCGATATCTGCCGGGTTGGCGATGATCTGACTGTCCGTATCATCGGTATAGATGAAGCCCGCAAGAGAATCAGCTTTTCTCTGGTAGAAGCTCCGGTTCATGAAGAGGCGGAAGTCGAAGCGGAAGCGGAAACAGAAGAAAAAGTTGAAGAATAACTGATGTAAAACCAATAAGACCCTGAGAGGAATTTCCCCGGGGTCTTTTTTACTGCGGAAAATAGGCAGAAACTGAAAATATAAACCTTGCTGAACACATGCCGTTGACATATAAAGGATGGCTGTTTATAATAAAACATAAATTATAAAGCGAGGTCATTATGAATAACAGTAATATCCGTATGCAAGTGCTTTGTGCACTTTTTGCCGCCTTTTGCGCCGTGTGCTCCCAACTGACGATACCGATCCAGCCGGTGCCGATTACGCTGGGAACCTTTGCCGTTTTACTGGCGGGCGGATTCCTTGGCTCCAGGTATGGACTGATGAGTATTGTTATTTACCTTCTTCTCGGCGCGGCGGGAGTCCCCGTTTTTTCCATGATGCGTTCCGGTGTTTCCGTTATAGCGGGACCTGCGGGCGGATTCATTATCGGTTTTGCGGTGATGGCTTTTGTTACAGGACTGATTTCCGAGAAATATGGATATAGTTTTAAAACAATGCTGATTGCCTCCGTATGCGGTACTCTGGGCTGTTATATTTTGGGGATCGCTTGGTTCATATTCCTTACCGGTACAGGCGTATGGTCAGCGTTTCTGCTCTGCATGTTTCCGTTTCTTCCGGGAGATCTGGCAAAGATTCTGTTGGCTTCTTTTCTTGTCAGTAAATATAGAGGCCGTTTGATTCAGGGATAGGAAGGTTTATATAAAGGCAGGAAGTCCTGCTTTTATATTTTTAAAAAAGTAAATCGAAATATTTGCATAAATCGATAAAGTAAGATATAATGAAATCACAGAAATTTTAACCGCTTCCGATGGAGGAAACTGCAGGAGGCTGTTGTATATGAAAAGGAGTTTATTATGGCTTTTGTATTACCGGACTTGCCCTATGCGTTTGACGCTTTAGAACCGATTATTGACGCAAAAACGATGGAAATCCATCATGGCAGGCATCATGCGGCTTATGTGGCAAATTTAAACAAAGCAGTGGAAAATTATCCGGAATGGGCGGAAAAGTCCATTGAAGATGTTATCATTCATCTGAATGAGGTGCCGGAAGCGATTCGCACGGCTGTCCGTAATAATGGGGGCGGCCATTACAATCACAGCCTTTTCTGGAAGATGATGGCACCTGTCGGGCAGACAAAACCGTCCGCTTTTCTTTTGGCAAAGATCGATGAGTCTTTCGGCTCTTTTGATGAATTTAAGAAGCAGTTTGCAGCAGCTGGCCGTTTCGGCAGCGGCTGGGCATGGCTCGTGGCAGATGGCGGCAAACTTGATGTCCTATCCACGGCCAATCAGGACTGCCCGCTGGAGGACGGTAAGAAACCGATTCTCTGTCTTGATGTGTGGGAACATGCCTATTACTTGAAATATCAGAACCGCCGCGCCGATTATGTGGATAACTTCTTCCATGTCATAAACTGGAACTTTGTAGAAGAACTTTTGTCAAAAGCTTAAGTATAATCATTGAATAAAAGAGGACTTCCCGACATGTGGGAGGTCTTTTTGCATATATGCTATTTTTTCAAGGACAGTACTTATATCAATGAAATATAAGCATAATCAGATACGGGGGATGTCTTATTGAAAGTGTAAGGGCGATGTATTATACTGAAATCGAACTTAAAGAACTTTTATGCTATGCGGTAAAGTAGGGGATAAGGGTTCTATTGTGATAGGGAGGCGTATTTATGAAGGCTAAAAAAGTATTGGCGGCAGGGGTTTTATGCGCATTGGCTATTGGTCTGACTGCTTGCGGCGGCGGATCTGCCGTACCGGGATCTCCACAGGATAAAAAGGCGAAAGCCGGAGGAACGAAAACCGTTATGCTGTACTCTTCCATGCAGGAAGATCAGCTGAACGCCATTAAACAGGCTTTTGAAAAGAAATATCCTGATATTAAGATGGACTACTATTTCGCAGGTACAGGAAAAGTTATTACTAAAATTGCCACAGAAGCCAAATCCGGGCAGGTAGCAGCTGATGTTATCTGGGTAGGTGATCCGGCTGACTACATCGGATTTAAGAAACTGGGAATTCTTGAAAAATATGAATCTCCTGAAGCAAAGAATATTGAAAAGGTATTTATTGATCCGGAGGGTTATTATACCGGTGCCCGTATGATGAATATGGGTATCGCTTATAACACGACAAAAGTAACAAAGGAAGAAGCGCCGAAGAACTGGAATGATCTCCTTGATCCCAAATGGAAAGGACAGATTGTTATGACGGATCCGGGGACAGCAGGAACGACGAAGTATGCTGTCGGTGCACTTATGGCAAGCAAGGATTATGGTCCGGAGTATTTCCGAAAACTGAAGGAAAATGGTACTGAACTGCAGTCCGGCACGACAGCAACCCATAACCAGATTGCTGCTGGGGCATATAAGGTAGGTATGTGCCTTGACTATGTAACGGAAAACCTCAAGACGAAAGGGTCTACAATTGAATTCGTTTATCCTGAAAAAGACGGCATTTCCATTTACAGTCCGATCGCGCTTGTTAAAGGCGCAGCCAATATGGATAATGGGAAGCTTCTTTATGACTTCATCCTTTCCAAAGAAGGACAGGATGTGCTGGTAGCGAATAATTTGCTGTCTGTGCGTAAGGATATCAAACAGAGAGATGTAACGATTGAGGAAATCGCGGCTCATGCAATGAATATAGATTTGGCAACGCTTGCAGCAAATGCTAATAAGGTTCTTGATGATTTTGATGCTATTTTCAAGAAGAAATAACAGCATTGCGGATTTATTGATGGTGAAGGCAAACCGTCGGGAATGTCTTCACCATTCTTTTATGGAGGTAGTGTATGGCAGATGTCCGTTTTGAAAATATAACTTTCCATTACGGCGATAAGTGTATTTTGAAAAATTTTTCTCTGTCTGTGGAAGAAAGCCAGATCATGTGCCTTGTCGGTCCGTCAGGCTGCGGCAAGACTACACTGGTGCGTTGTCTGCTCGGTTTCATTAAGCCGGAGACCGGGTCTATCTATGTGGGAGATAAATGTTTGTTCAGCGCGGAGAAAAAAATCAATGTGCCGCCGGAATATCGGCATATTGGCGTCGTATTTCAGGACTATGCCGTATGGCCTCATATGACGGTGCTTGAGAATATTCTTTATCCAATGAAAAAGATGCGCATGAATAAGGTGGAAATGACGGAAAAAGCGCGCCATGCTTTGGAGCAGGTACGCATGGTGGGGTATGAAAAGCACTTGCCGAGCCAGCTTTCCGGCGGCCAGCAGCAACGTGTGGCCATCGCAAGAGCTTTGGTGAGCAGTGATGATGTTATCGTTATGGATGAACCGATTACGAATCTTGACGCGAAACTTCGTGAAGAGATGCTTGAGGAAATACGTATCATTCAAAGAGATATCGGAACGACGATTTTGTATATTACCCACGATCAGGAAGCGGCTCTCCAACTCTGCGATAAAATGGCAATTATGGACAGGGAAGGGAATCTTTGCCAGATTGGGCATGATGAGGATATTATCCTTACGCCGGCAAACCGTTTTGTCTTTGAGTTCATTGGTGTTTCCAATTTCCTGCCGATGATTCATAAGGATGGGCATACCTATATTTCTGCAGGGAAAGAGTATCTCTATGATGACTGTCCGGCAGATATCTTTATGACAGGAAAGGCTATGGAAATGGGAATTCGCCCGAATGATATAGTTTATGATAATTCTTCTTCTGTCAGGGGGATTGTGAAGAGTTCCGTTTTTCTCGGCAGCGAGTATACCTATTTTGTCACTTTAGGAGACCGAGAACTTCGTGTCCAGGCGAACGCGCTGGAAGTCATGAAACGTGGAAATGTGGAAGAGGGGCAGGAAGTGGGGCTCAGATTCTTGCAGCCCCGTTATTATGAATCGAAGACCGCCGAGTAGGCGTGGTATGGCTGGAGGTGGACTATGAAATTTGGAAAATCGTCAGGAGTGCCTTCCGATCTGGCCGCGCTGGACGGGAAGACGCTCAGCCTGGACAAAGCAATGACTATGGTCAGCTTTGTGCTGCTTTTCTTTATTGTTTTTATTCCTATTTTTATGATTGTATACAATGCCTTTTTTTATGAAGGGCAGTTTGATACGGAAATGTTTAAAACGGTCGTGTTCAGTGCGGATAATATAGCGGCAATGACAAACACGATCATTATCGGTTTCGCCGTTACGATTTTTGGTACGATTGTAGGGCTGTTTTACGCGTGGCTTTTGGGTCGTAGTGATATTCCCTGCAAAAATTTGATGCGGGCGCTCTTTATGATTCCTTACATGTTCCCACCGTTTTTTGGAGCTATGGCTTGGGATATGCTGTTATCCGGCCGCGGCGGCTATGTGAATACATGGCTCATGAATACCTTTGGCATTGAAACGTCTCTCTTCAATATCAATTCTCTTGGTGGGATCATATTTGTGGAAGTTTCTTATTATTTTCCTTTCGTATTCATGCAGGTCGTTTCAGCGCTGGAGCGTATGGATCCCACTTTGGAAGAATCGGCCCGTATTGCGGGGGCCTCCCAGAAGACAGTTATCCGTAAAATTACGATACCTCTCGTAACACCCGCTATTTCTGCCGGAGCGCTGCTGATACTTATTTCTTCACTGGCTCATTTCGGCGTTCCCGCTATTCTCGGGTTCTCGAAACAGATTTACACATTGCCGACGGTTATTTATGCTTATATTGACAGGGCAGGTGGTAGCTTTGACGGGATCCGTCAGGGTGCGGCGCTGTCCATTCTGTTGGTTTTTGTCGTAGCAATGGCTCTGATTTTGCAGAAGGTCGTTCTTAGCTCCGGCTCCTTTGATATTATCAAGGGAAAGAGTATGCGGCCGACGCTGATTAAGCTGCGCGGTGCGAAATATCCGCTTCTTGTACTGGCAATCATGACATTGGCGGTTATCGTCGTTGTGCCGCTCCTCATGATTTTCTTAGAAGGGCTGGTACGAGCCTATGGCCTTCCGTTTACGCCTGAAAATCTTACATTGGATAATTTCAGAAATATTCTTATCAGCAAAGCAACCATGGATTCTATTACCAATTCGCTTTTCCTTTCCGTGACGGCAGGGGTGCTTTGCATGTTCCTCGGTGTTATGGTGGCTTATGTTGTTATCAAAATTAAGCCGAAGGGCAAGGAAATACTGGAAATGCTTTCCGTTCTTCCGTATTCCATACCGGGAACGGTACTGGCTATCGGTGTTATTCTTTCGTGGTCAGGCGCCTTGGAAGTAAACCTGTATAATACGATCTGGATTATCCTTGTGGCATACCTGGCGCGTTACCTGTCGTTCTCCATGAAGAGCGCTTCAGCGTCGTTGCAGCAAGTCCATCCATCACTGGAAGAGGCGGCTAGAGCGAGCGGCGCTTCTCATACAGAATCGTTGAAGGACATTACGCTTCCGCTGATCCGTCCGGCCATGGTGGCGGGTTTTTTCCTTATTTTTCTTCCATCTATGCGTGAATTGACGACGTCTATCCTTTTGTATGGGCCTTACTCCCGTACATTAGGGGTGCAGATCTTCGCACTTCGTGACAGCGGACAGATACCGCAGGCATCCGCTTTGGCGGCTATTGCCATCGTGATCATCATTGTGTGCAATTTCATCGTGACACAGATTACGAAAGATAGAAAGGGCGTGTAACCATGGATGACCAGATCATACTGAAACATGTAACAAAGAGGTTCACGACAAAAACGCTGGGTACGGTGACGGCAGTCAATGATTTTAACCTTTCCATTAAAGAAGGAGAATGCTTTTCTTTCCTCGGACCTTCCGGCTGCGGCAAGACGACGACACTCCGGATGATTGCCGGATTTGAAGATTTGTCGGAAGGGGAAATCCATTTGTGCGGACGCCCTGTTTCCATTAAATCACAGAATCTTTATGTTCCCCCGGAACATCGCGGACTGGGTATGGTATTCCAGGCTTTTGCCGTATGGCCCCATATGAATGTATTTGAAAACGTGGCGTTTCCTTTGACTATTAAGAAAGTGCCGAAAGATGAAATTGTGAAGCGTGTCAATGAGGCGCTCCATCATACAAGCCTCGATGGGCTCGGAGAAGTATATCCGTCGGATCTTTCCGGCGGGCAGCAGCAGCGTATTGCCCTTGCCAGAGCGATTGTGACCAATCCGAAAGTTATGCTCCTGGATGAACCGTTATCCAACCTGGATCCGAAACTGAGAGAAAGCATGCGTTTTGAAATCAAGGAACTCCAGCGTAAATTCGGGTTCACCATCATCTTCGTTACCCATGACCAAAGTGAAGCCATGGCGATTTCCGACAGAATGATGGTCTGTGATATGGGCAATATCATGCAGGTGGATACGCCGACGAATTTGTACAACCATCCCTGCAATCGTTTCGTCCACAGTTTTCTTGGACAGTCTACCTTTCTTCATGCAGTGCTGGAACATGGAAAAGCCTATGCAAAAGGAGATATGGAGCATCCGCTTCCCGTGACCGCACCGGAAGGGGTGGACAGGGAAGTGGTTATTGCTACCCGCCCCAATGCGGTGGATCTAAATCGTGATCATGGATATGAAACTACCATTTTCAGCCGTATTTTCCTGACGGATTCCACGGAATATGAAGTTAAGATAGGAAACCAGCTCCTGAAAATACAGACGCCTCACCGCATTACTTTTGCGGTGGGAGAAAAGTGCTTTGTAGATTTGAAGCATGTTATGTGGTATCCTGAAGGAGATTTCGATGAAGAGGCGGAAAGGGTCAGGCGACAATTGGTGTAATCAAAAAATGACTTCCTTCGATGTGAGGGAGGTCTTTTTGTATGGGGATGGAAATATTTCTTTTAAACAAAATAAAAGTCTGAAAAGAAAACTTCTCAGACTCAGATGACTGGAGCCGACAACAGGATTTGAACCTGCGACCTACGCATTACGAATGCGCCGCTCTACCAGCTGAGCTATATCGGCATTGACAAGTTATATTCTACTTATATAAAAAGAATTTGTCAATATAAAAGGAATAGGAACCGCTTATTTCTTTTTGCTGACCAGGAAACCGGTGCCCTGCTGGTTTGCCATAACGACGATGTCGCTGATTTGGACACGCTTCGGGCGGTTCACGGCAAAGACGATTATATCGGCTATATCTTCCGCCTGAAGGGCATCGATACCTTCATAAACGGCGGCAGCTCTTTCCTTATCGCCATGGAAACGGACTTCGCTGAACGGCGTTTCCACGATACCCGGCTGGATGGTAGTGACTTTGATGTCGCTGTCTATGACTTCGATACGGATGCCGTCACTGAAAGTTTTTACTGCCGCTTTGGTAGAACAGTAGACCGCGGCTCCGGCGTAAGCGTAGAGTCCCGCCGTGGAACCGAGGTTTATGATATGCCCCGTATTCCGCTTGAGCATGGCGGGAAGGAAAGCGCGGGTCACAAGGAAGAGTCCTTTGATGTTTGTGTCGATGGTTTGGATGATATCATCGACATCGTTGCTGCTGTACGGTTCGAGACCTCTGGCGAGTCCTGCGTCATTTACGAGGACATCGGGGGTGCCCGTTTCGGAAAGGCAGCGGCCGGCAGTGTTTTGTACGGCATCCCGATCTCTTACATCGAGGGGATACGGTGTAACTTTGACTCCATAATCTTTTTCAAAGCTGTTTTTGATGGCGTAAAGTTTTTCCTCGCTTCTTGCGGCAAGAGCCAAATCATAGCCATTTTCCGCAAGTGCTTTGGCGGTAGCCAGTCCGATGCCGCTGGTCGCTCCTGTGATAAATGCAAGTTTATTCATACTGCCTCCTTCAACTGTTTTCTTTTATTATACTATGTTTTGCGCCAGAGGATAAATTCTTTTACAATAGGGGCAGGAGGCGTTTATGAAAGAAATAGGATATGCATTATTGGCTGTGTTATTATTGGCGGGGTGCGGGTTGGACAGCGGGGAGGAAAAAGCGCCTGCTGCAGAAGACATTCCGGCGGCACAGGAAATAAAAGTCCATGAGATTCCGGCGATATCGGAAACACTGTACCATAAAGCGGCGCAGGCTTATGGGAAAGGACATCGCACAGAGGCGCTTCGTCTGGCTAATCAGGCAATTAATGAGGATGGAGAAAATTATAAGGCGCTTTCTCTTAAAGGAATTATTCTTGCCTTCGATATTTCTCCTGATGAAGGGATTCCTTTTATTGAAAAGGCGCTTTCCATTTCACCTTCCTATGTACAGGCTGATTATGACATGGCCGTTGCTCAAAAATTAGGCAGGCATTATGACGAGTCTATCGTGTATTTTCAAAAGGTTCTGAAAGCAGATCCGCAGAATACATGGTCTTACTACGGGATCGCTACGAATTTTGCGGATAAAAGGGATAGGGAAGAGGCATTAGATTATCTGGAGAAAGCGGTCATCCTTGGAGGACAGGATGTCGTTTCCGCGGCCTCTGTGCAGGATCACTTTGCTTTCCTCCGTGAGGATGCGGAGTTTAAGAGAATATTGCAGATGAAGCAGGAATAAAAAAACAAAATGCCGACCGACAGTGGTGAGGCATTTTGTTTTTTAGCTGTCATTCTTTAAATGCTTCGGCCAGCTGATCCAGCCCTTTTTCTAAAACGGATTTTGGGCAGGCGATGTTGAAGCGGAAAAATTTATTTCCTTCCGGACCGAACATGGAGCCCATGTCGAGCCAGAGTTTTGCGTCATAAAGAAGTTTATTTTCTAATTCTTTATCGGTGATGTCATACGCGTTGCAGTCGATCCAGAGAAGATAAGTCCCTTCCGGCTCGATGAGTTTCATTTTCGGCAGTCTGCTGGCAAGGAATTTTTTAGTAAAAGCAAGATTGTTTTCGATGTATTCCCAGACAGCGGCAAGCCATTCTTCCCCGCCGCGGTAGGCGGCCTCGGCAGCAATGATACCCATGACATTCGGACGTTCATAGCCGAAAGAATCAAGGACGGCTTTAAATTTATTTCTGATGGACTCATTGGGAATAAGGATGTTTGACGTCTGGAGTCCTGCGATATTAAAAGTTTTACTGGGGGCGGTGCAGGTGACAGACCTGTCCGCCGCGTCTTCGCTGACAGAGGCAAAGGGGATATGTTTGTGCCCTTTGAAGACGAAGTCGGCATGGATCTCGTCACAAATAACAGCGACATTGTACTTTCTGCAGATTTCCGCATAGGCATGCAGATCCTCTATTGTCCACACACGGCCCACGGGGTTGTGGGGGGAGCAGAGGACAGCCGCCTTTACATTGTGGGTTTTAATTTTTTCTTCCAGATCGGCAAAATCAATTTCATAATGGCCGTCTTTAAGAATAAGGGGGCTGTTAATGAGTTTTCTGTTATTTTGTGTGACAGCGGCATGAAAAGGATGGTAAACGGGCTGATTGATGAGGACGGCGTCATTTTCTTCTGTCAGAGCCTTTACGGCGATGTTGATGGCGGGAACGACGCCGGGAGTTTTTATGAGCCATTCCGGGCGGATATCCCAGTTGAAATGTTTTTTCTCCCAGCCGGCAAGCGCCCGGAAATAAGAAACGCCTGTGTCGGAGTACCCGTAAATACCATGTTCCACGCGGTCACGAAGAGCATCGGTGATGCAGTCCGCCACTTTAAAATCCATGTCTGCGATCCAAAAGGGGAGTGTATCTTCGGGTACGCCGTATTCTCCGGCGAAATCGTATTTAAGGCAAGCCGTGTTTTTTCTGTCGATGACGGTATCAAAATCAAATCGTTCCATAAAGTTCTCCTTTCATGAGAATCCATGCCCTTATGATAGCATGAACGGTTCTTTTAAGCACAGTCCCGCGAAAGGAAATATAGAAAGGCAAATGAAAACCAGGCAGCCCATGGTCAGCAGGTAGCCCGGTTTTGTGCATTATTTCTTTACTTCCCCGCCTTCCACGACAAGATCGTCAGGATTGACAGCACTGCCGTAAACGGGAGCCAAGGTGGCTTCGTAGTTTTTGTGGAAAAAGTTTTCTTTGCCTAATTTTTTTATTTCATCATTGATATAGGCGAGGAGTTCTTTATTTCCTTTCTGTACGGCAGGAGCGATGGTGTCCAGATCGCCGAGGGAAGTGATGCCTACCTTAAAGTCCGGATTTTTCATTGCCCAGGCAAGAACTTCCGTATTGTCCGTGGAGAAGGCTGCGCCTCTGCCGTCAAGGAGGGCGTTGAAGGTTTCTGTATACTGGTCAAATTTCAGCAGTTTTACTTCAGGGTGGTGCTTGTCGAAATAGGTTTCCGCTGTCGTTCCTTTGGCGACGATGAGCAGCTTGTCTTTCAGCTGGTCAATGGATGTAATGTTGTCTTTTTTGGGGGAAACAACGCCGAGGGCGACTTTCATGTAAGGCAGGGCGAAGTCTACCTGCTCCGCTCTTTCTTTAGTGACAGTGAAATTGGCGAGGACGATATCTACTTTTCCCGTTTTCGCGTATTCTACACGGTTCGCCGGTTCAAGGGAGATATATTCCGCTTTTACGCCCAGGTCTTTGGCGAGACGCTCGGCGAAGTATACATCATATCCCTGATAATTTCCATCCTTGTCAATGTAGCCGAAAGGCGCTTTGTCACTGAATACGCCGATAATCAGCTTTCCACTTTGCTTAATGTCCGCGATGGAACGGAAAGAGGCTTTCTGCGCAGCCTGTTTATCATCGGAATTTTTGCTTCCGCAGCCTGCGGCAAAGGCCATGGTACATATGAGCGTAATGACGGTGAGGATGTACGATAGTTTCTTTAACATGGGGATCCCTTCTTTCTACTGATTTCTTTCATATCTGAATGAATGTAAAAACTGTTTCGTCCGCTCCCGTTTCGGGTGATCAAAGAGTTCAGACGGGGTTCCTTCTTCTTCAATGACACCCTGATCAAAGAAAAGGATACGGTCTGCCACGGCACGGGCAAATTGCATTTCATGGCTTACGATGAGCATGGTCATGCCTTCTTTTGCCAGCTCCATGATGACGTCTAAGACTTCCCGCACCATTTCAGGGTCAAGGGAAGCGGTGACTTCATCGAAAAGCATGATTTCCGGCTTCATGATGAGAGCACGTATCATGGCGATGCGCTGTTTCTGCCCGCCTGATAATTCTCCGGGACGGGCATTTTCTTTGTCTTCCAGTCCGATTCGTTTCAGCAGCTGCCTTGCTTCGGCGGTGACTTCTTCTCTCTTCCGTTTCTGCACTTCCGTGGGGGCAAGGATGATATTCTCCAGAACGGTCATGTGAGGGAAAAGGTCATAGCTTTGGAAGACCATGCCGATGCGCTGGCAGATGGCGGCTCTTGAGACGGAGCCGTCGGAAATATTCTGCCCATCCAGTTCCACTTTTCCTCCAGAAAGCGGCTCAAGGCCGTTGATACATCGCAGGAAAGTGGATTTGCCGCAGCCTGACGGGCCGATAATCACGACGACTTCACTTTTCTTTACATCAAGAGAGATATCTTTCAAGATAAATTGTTCTCCGAATTTTTTGCTGAGATGCTCTGTGTGGAGCAGGATGTTTTCTGCCATATCAGTCTGTCCATTTCTTTTCCAAATATGCCGCCATTCGGGAAAGCGGATAGCAGGCGAGGAAGTAAAGAAAAAATATTGCGGCGTAGATCCAAAGCGCCGCGTCGGGAGCGGTGTATCTGTTTGCTTCAATGATTTGCTGGCCTGTTTTCAGCATTTCCACGACACCGATGAGGACGACGAGAGAAGTGGTCTTAATGATCCGCGTAAACAGGTTGATCGCCGGCGGAAGCAAGCGTCGGAGCGACTGGGGGATAATGATGAAGCGGTACATCTGCCGGCGGGAAAGCCCTAAGGCTTCCGCGCTTTCGTACTGGCTCTTAGGGATAGAGATGAGCGCGCCTCTGACAAGGTCGCCCATTTCCGCTGCTCCCCATAAGATGAAAACGATGACAGAAGCGGCAAATCCGGACAGGCTGATACCAAACGCTCTCGTGATGCCGAAATAGGCGATGAAGAGAAGGACAAGCTGCGGCATGATGCGGATAAACTCCAGGTAAAAGCGGGAAATAAGTTTTGCCGCTCTGTTTTGGAGTGTCATGAAAAGACCGGTGAAAAGGCCGAAAATCACGGAGCCGATTACGGAAAGAAGGGATATTTCCACGGTCGTCCACAATCCGGAAAGAAGGCGCAAACCGTTGCTGCCCTCAAGCAGGATCCGTATCCCTGTATGGTCCATGACGGAGCCTCCTTTCCAGTAATGACGCTCCCGCCGAAATAGGGAGAAGGATGATGAGATAGGAAATGACGAGCATCCAGAGAGTTTCATCGGTCTTATAGTAAAGCCCGATGAGGTCTTTGGCGATGTACATCAGGTCAGGCACTGCGCAGACGCTGAAAACAGAGGTTTCTTTGATAAGAAATAAGATGTTTGCGCAGAGAGGCGGAAGGGAAACGGTAAAAGCCTGCGGGAGAACTACGAAACGGAAAATCTGATGCTCCGTAAGGCCGAGGGCGGCTGCCGATTCATATTGAGAGACGGACACAGACTCAATCCCGCTTCGGAGGGCTTCCGCCATGTAGCTTCCGCCAAGGAAAGTGAGCCCTGCGGCGGCGCAGGTTTCACCGGAAATATGGATGCCTGCCTTCGGAAGGCCGAAGTAGAGGAAAAAAAGCTGGACCAAGAGAGGCGTATTCCTTGACAGTTCCACATACGCCGTGGAAAGGGGAAGAAGAAAAGGGATTTTCCTGTATCGGATCACACTGATGACAAGTCCAGCAAGAAAAGAAAGAAAAATACCGGCTGCGCCGATGCCAAGTGTCGTCCATGCCGCCTTTGCGAAAAGGGGAGCGTATTTCATCATAAAATCAATATCCAAGATAAGCTCCTTTAGAATAGCGCCGCCTTTTCTTTTTGGCGGCAATCTGATGGAAAATATCCAAAATAAAAACGGGAAGCCTGCGCTTCCCGCTGATCCGTTCCTGCCATTCAGTTAGTCATATCATTGACAGAAAGTGTATAAAAAGGAGCGCACGCAAAACGGACATGACAGCAACATGCCATGTTACAGCAAATCACCATTGCACGTGCCTGATAGTCCATCGTGGTACTTCCTTTCCGCATTTCTGCTCAATTTAAAGTCATGGTAGCATGATAAATTTGAAATGTCAAACCGATGTTTGAAAAAACTGAAATGCTTACTGTACGGTACATGTTTTCATAGAAAAAATGTCTCCGGTCTGTCATAATAAAAACAGCAAGCTAAAGGAGGAATGATTATGGAATTTGATGAAGTGCTCGCTTTGCGCAAATCTGTCCGCCGCTATACAAAGGAAATCGTTTCACAGGAAGATGAAAAAGCCATGCTTGACGCGGCCATGGCTTCATCCGTGGGAAAACATAATGACGGCGGATACAATCTTGTCGTAGTAAGAGACAGGGAAATACTTGGCCTTATTGCAAAAGAAGAAAAGGAAGAAACCGGAGGCGGGGATCCGCTTTTTGGCGCGCCCCTGCTGTTTCTGATCTGCCGCACGAAGGAAGCGGTGGATTATCTCATGCGGTATGATGCGGGAATCATTGCGGAGCATATCCATCTTAAAGCCGCGGAATTGGGGCTGGGGTCTGTTATTCTCTTCGGCTTTATCCGTCATTTAGGTGAAAATGCGGAATATATCAAAAAGATGAATTTGCCGGAAGGCGTTTATCCGCTTCTGGGAGTCGCTGTCGGACATGGTCCGGGAAGCGCGGTGAAAAGGAAAGATGACAGACATTTCAGGGTACTCCGTGTGGAATAATTGATTTTTTGTTGACAGAATGGAATATTGATGGTAGAGTAAGGGACAACTTAAGGCAATGAAGAAAAGAGTAGGCAGTCCGAATACGGCAAAGCGAGTCCGGAGAGTGCAAGCGGATACGGATAGGGTGCTGAAGTGCATTTCTGAGTCCGGCGGATCGAACGTGCAGTAGATCTTCCCGGGTACTCCCGATACAGAGTCAGGGTATAGAGGATTTTTCCCGGTACCCGATGAGGTGTGTGTGGTGACATATGCACAAAATTAGGTGGAATCACGGGTCTCTCGTCCTATATGGGCGGGAGATTTTTTATTTACGGAAAGGATGATGAAGATGGGCAGATTGACCGCCAGAGAACTGGACAATATGAAATGGGGATTTTACAGCTGTCTCCTCTTTATTGGAATTTCTTCGCCCGCGTTTCATCAGTTTTACAAAAAACAGTAATTCAATTGTATTTAAAGGAGGATTACATCATGAGAAAAAGTTTGAAAATTATTTCTGCATTAGCTGCTTCCGCAATAATTATAGGCGCTTTCGCCGGCTGCGGCGGTGAAAAGAAAGACACGCCGAAAGCGGCGGATGCGGGAAATAAAACAGCAGTAAAATTAGTCGTATCCAGCACGGAGCGGCCGATTGCCTGGCAGGATGAAGATGGAAAAATCCAGGGATTTGAATATGATATATGGCAGGAAGTGAACAAGAATCTGAAAGATTATACGCTGGATATTAAAGCAGTTCCGCCTGAAACGCAGGACGTCATGATGGAATCGGGCGATGCGAAAGTCGCTTCCGGCGGTTATTACAGGACACCCCGCCGCGAAAAGGACTATATCGTTCCGAACACGCCCATAGGTGCAAGTTCCGTCATGATTTATGTACTGAAAGAGAATCAGAATAAATTTTCCGATCTGGAAGATGCGGTAAAGAATGGCAAACAGGTACCTAATACACCGAACGGCGGCATTTATAAAGTCCTCACCGACTGGAACGCTGCCCATGACAATATCATGAAAGAAGTACCAATTCAGGACGGACTTACCGTGGCGGATCGCCTGCAGTCCCTTAAGACCGGCCAGTATGATTTCATGGTATACCCGGATAACTTCGGTGTGGAAGAAACAGCAAAAGCGATGGGGATTGAAATTGTGACAGTAGGCAAGCCGATTAAAGTCAATGAAATCGTTGTTATTGTCAATAAGAAAGAAGAAAAACTGGCAGCGGAAATTGACGCGGCGCTGAAAAAACTTACTGATGACGGTACGATTGCCAAACTGTCGGAAAAGTGGTACCACAGAAACCTTCTGGACAACCTGAAAGAATTAAAGAAATAAAGACGGAGTTTATAAGCTGGAAGCCGTTACCGCGATATAAAAGCCGGTGAGACATCATCAGAGTGACAGATTCTTCGCTCAGTGTCACATTGCCGCTTTCCTGCTTTCTCATACAGCATTCTTGCCTCCGCTCAGAATGACGATTGGATGAAAAAGCGTCATAATGAGGGAAACGTTAATCGTCATCCGAAGCGAATGTGAAGGATCTGCTACTATGGTGAGGGAATCGGTAAGATATCATCAGGGTGACAGATTCTTCGCTCAGTGTCACATTGCCGCTTCCCTGTTTTCCCATAAGGTATTCTTGCGTCCGCTCAGAATGACGATTGGAGGAAAAAGCGTCATAATGAGGGAAACGTTAATCGTCATCCGAAGCGAATGTGAAGGATCTGCTACTATGGTGAGGGAATCGGTAAGACGTCATCAGAGTGACAGATTCTTCGCTTAGTGTCACATTACCGCTTCCCTGCTTTCTCATAAGGCATTCTTGCGTCCGCTCTGAACGACATTGAAGAAAAAGGAACGGCAGATCCGATTGATAAGGGGCTGCCGTTTTTGCGCGGTGTAAACAAAGTATAAAGAGTATTTCATTAGAGCGGGAGAAATGGACTTTCCCCGTTTGGCAATATGATAATATAATATAACTGCAAACAATTTGTGACAGTAAAGGAATAGGCATGGGATATCCACGGATTGGAAATATACAGCTGGACGGGTTTGCCCTGCTTGCCCCCATGGCGGGGGTGAGTGACCTGGCGTATCGTGTCATTGCCCGCAAGATGGGCGCTGCCCTTACGACGGCGGAAATGGTGAGCGCGAAAGGGCTTTATTATCATAATGAGAAAACGAAGGATATGCTGAAGATTGCGGAAGAAGAACACCCTGTATCTCTCCAGATTTTTGGCAGTGATCCTGCTGTTATGGCACTTGGGGCGAAAGTGATGGAAAAGGCCGGCGCTGATATAGTGGATATCAATATGGGGTGTCCCATGCAAAAGGTCGTAAAGAATGGCGACGGTTCAGCATTGATGAAAAATGTGCCGCTGGCGGCGGAGATTATTTCAGCTGTAGCGGCAGCGGTGAAGATTCCTGTTACCGTAAAAATGCGTCTGGGCTGGTCGCGAGATACGATCAATGCCGTAGAATTGGCAATAGCAGCGGAATCGGCAGGGGG
>OAUQ01000279.1_pt1 | contig 21387 bp, 10 predicted proteins | sample 1476151 | NCBI WGS metagenome assembly OAUQ01 (sample SAMEA2580008, study PRJEB22360) | human gut metagenome | biome: human gut; feature: human-associated habitat; material: faeces | place: Denmark | collected 2008/2010 | reverse complement strand
AAAACCTTCGTTGGTTCTCCAAACCAATTTCTTTTCAAAATCAGCGCCTTTCAATTCTGCTGTAATCTTTCCCATCCACTGTTCCGTAGAAACGGCTGGGAAGTCCGAAAAGAGTTTCTCTTTACTATCTGCCATAGTTTATTCGGTATTAATATTTAAGAATTATATCACATACTTTTTCAATAGTACGGGCAAATATACTAAAACCTTTTAAATAGAATCCTTTTTTTAGCTATTTTCATAAAGGAGAAAGAGAGGTTTCTGTCATTTTGTTAAGTGACGAAAACAAAAGATGTTCTTATTGCAAAGTGGATATTGCAAAATAAATAGGAATCATGAAATAATAGTTTTCAAATTGTTGGGCTGAGTGAGGGGAATTCATTAATTTTGCGGCAATTTATAAAAACATAGTATTATATCATGGACTGGTTACAAAATCTATTATTTGATGAAAACTCAATAGCGCATATCGTGCTGCTTTATTCCTTTGTGATTGCAGTAGGAGTGTTGCTGGGAAAAATTAAATTTTTCGGGGTATCGTTAGGTGTTACTTTTGTTTTGTTTACCGGTATTGTCTGCGGACATTTCGGCTTAACGGGGAATACACAGATACTTACATTTTTACAGGATTTCGGACTGATATTGTTCGTGTTCTGTATCGGACTTCAGGTAGGTCCTTCTTTTTTCTCTTCCTTTAAGAAAGGAGGGATTGCCATGAATCTAGTGGCAATGGGGATTGTCGCATTGAACATTGTTGTGGCTGTGGCTTTGTATTATGGCTTGAACGGTCGGATAGAGCTGCCTATGATGGTGGGTATTCTTTGTGGTGCCGTAACGAACACGCCGGGACTGGGTGCTGCCAACGAAGCGTTGAGCCAGCTGAATTACAATGGTCCGCAGATAGCGATGGGATATGCGTGCGCTTATCCGTTGGGAGTGCTGGGTATCATTGGTTCCATTATTGCTATCCGCTACATTTGCCGGATTAATTTGAAAAAGGAGGAAGAGGATATCGCTAAAGAAGAAGCTGCAAATCCTCATCTGACTCCTCGTATGATGCACCTGGAAGTACATAATGAGGCGTTGGCAGGAAAAACGTTGCTTCAGGTCAGAGACTTCATGGGGCGTGACTTTGTTTGTTCACGTATATTGCAGAACGGTCATGTCAGTATTCCTAATCGTGATACTGTCTTCCATCTTGGTGATCAGTTGTTTGTGGTTTGTGCAGAGGACGATGCGGAAGCCATTATTGCTTTTATCGGTCCTAAAATTGAAGTGGATTGGGAAAAGCAGGATACTCCGATGGTATCCCGCCGTATTTTGATTACACAACCTAAAATGAATGGTAAGCAATTGGGTGAGTTTCATTTCAGTAGTATGTATGGTGTGAATGTGACCCGTGTCAACCGTTCAGGTATGGATATTTTCGCTTCACGTAACTTGACCTTGCAGGTAGGTGACCGTGTAATGGTGGTAGGTCCTCAGGATGCGGTGGAACGTGTTGCCAATTTGATGGGTAACTCATTGAAACGTTTGGATCATCCTAATATCGTGACTATTTTTGTGGGTATTTTCCTGGGTATTTTCTTTGGTAGTCTGCCTATTGCGTTTCCAGGTATTCCTACTCCGGTAAAATTGGGTTTGGCCGGTGGTCCGTTGATTGTATCTATTTTGATAGGTCGTTTCGGATATAAATTGAAATTAGTGACTTATACCACTATGAGTGCCAATTTGATGTTGCGTGAAATTGGTATTGCTTTGTTCCTTGCCAGTGTGGGGATAAAGGCTGGTGCGAATTTTGTGAATACGGTTGTCGATGGAGATGGTTTGTTGTATGTGGGTTGTGGTTTCCTTATTACAGTTATACCTTTATTAATAATGGGAGCGGTTGCACGCTGGCATTACAAGATGAATTATTTCATGTTGATGGGGCTTATTGCAGGTAGTAACACAGATCCCCCCGCATTGGCGTATTCTAATCAGACAGCAGGTAATAATGCTCCGGCGGTAGGTTATTCTACTGTGTATCCGGTGTCCATGTTCCTTCGTATTCTGACTGCCCAATTATTGATATTAATATTGGCAAGCTGATATTGGTAAAAAGTATAAAAACAATAAAGTATAAAACTTGTAGGAGGGGGTGTCAAAAAAATGGTAGCTTGAATCATTTTTTTGACGCACCCTCTTGCTGATTAAAAGAATAAATATGATTTCAGTAGATGGATTGACCGTTGAGTTTGGCGGTACCACCTTGTTTAGTGACATATCTTTTCAGATAAATGAGAAAGACCGTATTGCCTTGATGGGGAAAAATGGTGCGGGCAAGTCTACCTTATTAAAGATCTTGGCTGGTGTGCGGCAACCTAGTCGTGGAAAGGTGTCGGCTCCTAAGGATTGTGTGATAGCTTATCTTCCCCAGCATCTGATGACAGAGGATGGGCGTACTGTATTCGAGGAAGCTTCTCAGGCATTCGCGCATCTTCATGCTATGGAGGCAGAAATAGAAGCCATAAATAAGGAACTTGAAACACGTACCGATTATGAAAGTGATTCATATATGGAGTTAATCGAGAAGGTTTCTGCCATGAGTGAGAAGTTTTATTCCATTGATCTTACTCATTTTGAAGAAGATGTGGAAAAGGCTTTGCTGGGACTTGGTTTTATGCGTGAGGACTTCAATCGCCCTACCAGTGATTTCAGCGGTGGCTGGCGTATGCGTATTGAGTTAGCTAAATTATTGCTCCAGAATCCGGATGTATTATTATTGGATGAGCCCACCAATCATCTTGATATTGAATCCATCCAGTGGTTGGAGGATTTCTTGGTCAATAGTGCCAAAGCGGTAATTGTCATCAGCCACGACCGTAAATTTGTAGATAATATCACGACCCGTACCATTGAAGTAACGATGGGACGTATCTATGATTATAAAGTGAATTATTCCCAATATCTGATATTGCGTAAAGAACGTCGCGAGCAACAGATGAAGCAATATGAGGAGCAGCAGAAGATGATACAGGAAACCAAGGATTTCATAGAACGGTTCAAAGGAACTTATAGCAAAACTTTGCAAGTGCAGAGCCGTGTGAAGATGCTTGAGAAATTAGAATTGGTTGAAGTGGACGAAGAAGATACCTCAGCATTGCGGTTGAAATTCCCGCCTTCTCCGCGAAGTGGAAATTACCCGGTCATTATGGACGGGGTAGGAAAGACCTATGGTGATCATGTGGTTTTCAAGAATGCCTCATTGACCATCGAGAGAGGGGATAAAGTGGCTTTTGTGGGCAAGAACGGTGAAGGTAAGTCTACTTTGGTAAAATGTATCATGCGTGAGATAGAGCATGAAGGGACTTTGACGCTGGGACACAATGTGCAGATTGGTTATTTTGCTCAGAATCAAGCCTCTTTGTTGGACGAGAACCTCACGGTCTTTCAAACGATAGATGATGTGGCGAAAGGGGAGATCCGTAATAAAATACGAGACTTGCTGGGTGCATTTATGTTTGGCGGCCCCGAAGCTTCCATGAAGAAGGTGAAAGTGCTCAGTGGTGGAGAACGTACTCGTCTTGCCATGATCAAACTATTGTTAGAACCGGTGAATCTGTTGATTTTAGATGAGCCTACCAATCACTTGGATATGAAAACCAAAGATATCCTGAAACAAGCTTTGATGGATTTTGACGGTACATTGATTGTTGTATCTCATGATCGTGACTTTTTGGACGGATTAGTGACGAAAGTGTATGAATTTGGGAATAAAAAGGTAAAAGAACATCTTTGTGGTATCTATGAGTTCCTGGAAACAAAGAAAATGGAAAGTTTGCAGGAGTTGGAAAAATAAATTAGCTTTGTATCTGTTAACTTTGGATTGGATGTGGAGATGCAAACAATTTCTATAGATATAAATAAAGTACAAAAAGGAGACGAGACGGAGTTTCGTCTTCTTTTTAATCTTTTCTATCCTCGTCTGATGTCTGTAGCTTGCCGTTTTGTGCCTGAACATATTGCCGAAGATATTGTACAAAGTGTCTTTGTCATGTATTGGGAGCAGAAGTCCGCTTTGATACCCAATGCCATTCATTCTTTCCTTTATAAATGCACACAGAATAATTGCCTGAATTATCTGAAGCACCAAGCTGTTGTGCTGGGGCATGAGGAGGAGGTACGTCTGGCGGAAGAACGCATGGCCTTTCAGCTGGCAGGATCGGACGCCAACGAATTGTGGAATGAGGTGGTTGAGCGTGATATCCGGAAATTGTTGAAAGCTTCCATCTCTAAATTACCTCCTAAATGTCGTCAGGCTTTCGAATTGTCTTACTTTAAAGAGATGACTTATAAAGAGATAGCGGAGGCTATGCATATTTCATCCCGTACGGTGGAAGAACATGTACAGAAAGCCACAAAATTCTTGAGAGAGGATTTGAAGGAGGTATTGTTCTGTCTGTTGTTTTTGCTTCGTTAATACCTTCATGCAGGCTTTTTCTGGAGTCTGTAAAAAATAAAATGCAAAAAAAGCATTTTTTTTTCTTTTTAACCCCGTAGTTCCTTCTAGGTTAATTGTCTTAATAATGAAAGACAATAAAGAAAGTAAATGAAGGACGAAATTTTAATTCGATATATCAATAAGCATTGTACTGCAACCGAAGAAAAAGAGATTTTAGAGTGGTTGAAAGAGAAAGATAACCGTCAGCGTTTATTTGAGCTGGAGCAAATCTGGGGACTGAAAGCTGAAATGCGTTTTTCGGATAAAGGACGTATGGATGAAGCTTATCGGCAACTGAGCAGACAACTTGGCTTGAGTGGACAGATAGAGAAAAGAGAGAAACCGATACAGAGATTTACCGTCAGGGAATGGTGGAAGTATGCGGCTGTGTTGGTTGCTGTTTGTCTTTTTGCGACAAACTTGTTCTATATCACGAAAGAGGAACCGGAAGCATACAATACGGTAGTGGTTCCGAAAGGCCAACGGGTTTCTTTATTGCTGAGTGACGGGACAACAGTCTGGCTGAACGCTGAGAGCCGTTTTTCTTATCCGGCTAAGTTCTCGGAAAAATATAGAACGGTCACATTGGAAGGAGAGGGCTATTTTGAGGTGGCACATAATCCCAAATGTCCGTTTACGGTGAAATTGCCGATGTTGAATATCAGGGTGTTGGGTACAAAATTTAATGCAAAAGCCTATTTGGATGAACCGAGTTGGATTACTTTGAAAGAAGGTTCGGTAGAAGTATCAACCTTAGATGACAGAAGTAAGGAAAGAATGTCGCCCAATGACCAGGTATATTACACCGTTAGTGATGGCTTGGTGTTAATAAGGAATTCGGCGCAGGCAAATGTGGATAGTTGGACTACTGGTGACCTGAGATTCGACAATAAGACTTTGAAAGAAATGGCAAAGGTTATAGAACGTCGGTATGATGTGAAAATCAGGATTATGGATAGTTCGCTGGTTGAAGAATATTTCACTTGCCATTTTAGGAAAGACTTGACCATAGCCCAGGCGATGGAATTGCTGAAAGAAACCAGACGGGTGGATTATAGAATTGAAAAGAAAACGGTATACCTATATAAAAAATAACAGTATGTGAAACTTTGAAAAACAACGGATGCCTATGAAGTAAAACCTTTGCAAAAAATGAAGGGTCGAAGACGCACCACCATCTTTCGACCCGGATTAATGAGTAACCTTATAATTTATTACAAACTAATCAATTACAAATGTATGGATAATATTATGAAATGCACGCCATTGGGTGAGCAAAAATCACTATGGCTACGAAAAACATTGTTAATTATGAAATTCTTTGTTCTTTTTCTATTATTGGGAACTGTCCCGTGTTGGGCAGGCATCGCTTATTCACAGAATGTGAAGATGTCTTTGGACATGGAAAATACTACGGTGCATGACGTGATTAATGCTATTGAGAAAAAAGGAAATTTCTATTTTACCTATAATCTGAATCAAGTCAATGTCAATAGAAAAGTATCCATTAAAGTAGAAAATAAAACGATTAACCAGATTTTAGATCGGTTATTTTCAAAATCAGGTATCGATTATAAAATAGAAAATCGCCATATTGTATTATATAAGCAAGCAACTCCCGAAGTAGAAGCTGTGAAACAACAGAAATCTATAAACGGTATTGTAGCCGATGAGCAGGGTGAACCTATCATTGGTGCCAGTGTATTGGAAAAAGGTACTACAAACGGTACGATTACTGATTTGGATGGTCGTTTTACTTTATCTATCGGTAAGGGAACTGAATTGATTGTTTCTTATGTAGGTTATACCACAAAGACCGTGAAAATAGGTAATCAGTCTACTATAAAAATTGTATTAATAGAAGATACCAAGACATTGGATGAGGTGGTTGTAATTGGTTATGGTACACAGAAAAAGTCTGATGTTTCAGGTTCGGTAACATCAGTATCGGGTGATAAACTGTCTAAGATTCCTACTGCAAATGCAGAGATGGCATTGCAAGGTATGGCTCCAGGTTTGTCGGTAAACTTTGGCAGTGGTGCTGCCGGTTCTTCTGCCACTTTGCAGGTACGCGGTGTGACTTCTTGGAAAGATGATGATGGCGAGAACAGTGAAAGTAACGGTCCACTAGTGATTATCGATGGTGTTCCGGGTAATATGTCTTATCTTAATCCTGAAGATATTAAATCGATTTCCGTATTGAAAGATGCTGCTACTGCCGCTATCTATGGTTCACGTTCGGCAGCTGGTGTTATTTTGATTGAAACACATCGTGGTACGATGAATTCAGCTCCGAAGATTACTTTTTCCGGTTATTGGGGGTTGAGTGCCATGCCGAAGCGTCTGGAAGTTTGTAATTCAGCTGAGTTTATTAAAGTACGTAAGATGGCATTAACAAATGCAGGTACGGATGAAAGCCGCTGGCCTAAATATATCAGCGAGTACGAGAGAGACCCGAGTCAGTTTGCTGATACTGATTGGCAGAAAGAGTATTATCAACGTGGTTTTACACAAAAATATAACATTGGTTATACGGCAGGTAGTGCTAATTCCAATGTGTCTCTTTCTGCTTTCTATAGTAAGACGGACGGTGTGACTATTGCTACCGGAGATGAAAAGTTCGGTTTCCGTTTAAACTCTGATGTTACCCGTGGTAAGTTTAAAATGGGTGAATCTGTAAGCTATAGCCGTTGGTCGGCCGATTTGGAATCCAATTCGGGTTTCTCTTCCATTTATCAGGTGACGAATATGGAGCCGTTAGCGTTCCTTTATGATGAGAACAACGATGGTGGTTATGGTGGTGCCATCTCTGGTATGGGTATGTCTGATGCCGGTAATCAGGTTGCTTTTAATAAATTGATTGATAATACAAGCTCTACCGATTATATCGCAGCTTCCGGCTATTTGCAGTACGAGCCGATTAAAGGGCTTATCGTGAAATTCAATGCCAGCCGTAATATGTACTTTAGCAAATCTCGTCTTTTTACACCTACCTATGAGATTGGGGCGGCCAAACGAAACACGATGGCTAGTTTATCTGAATCACGTTCGCAGACAACCAACGATTTGTTGGAATTGACAGCTAATTATGACAAGACCATTGCTGAAATACACAATCTTTCTCTTTTATTGGGACTTTCTCAGGAAGAAAATAAGTATGAAGACCTTAGTGCTTCCGGTTCTGATTTTGAGAATAACAGTATGAGCTTGATGGGACATGCTAAAAGTAACTATTCTGTAGGTGGTACCAAGACCCGCAGTGCCCTCCGTTCTCTCTTTAGCCGTGTGAACTACAACTACATGATGCGTTATATGATTATGGCTTCTTTCCGTTATGATGGCTCTTCACGTTTTGCTAAAGGTAACAAGTGGGGGTTCTTCCCTTCTGTATCATTGGGTTGGAACATTGCTAATGAACCATTTTGGGAAAATTTGAAAGAAACTGTTTCCATGTTTAAACTCCGTTTGAGCTACGGTGCTTTGGGTAATCAGAACATAGGTCTTTATCGATATATTCCTACTTTGAGCTACAATACCCATGCATTGAACTATCCTTTTGATGGTCGTGAAACTTCCATGGGATATGCCATTACAGCTTTTCCATCCAGTAACATCAAGTGGGAAACGACGGTGTATAAGAATATCGGTGTAGACATTAGTTTATGGAACAATAAACTGGAGCTTTCTGCGGAAGCTTATATTAAGAACACCAGGGATATGCTTTCTAGCCGTAACATCAGTTTAGCTACCGGCTATAATTCTTCTATCTTGGTGAACGATGGTAAGTTGCGCACAACCGGTTTTGAAATGCAAGCCATTTATCATGGCAAAGCCGGAGGATTGAAGTATGATTTGGATTTGAATTTATCTCATTATAAAAGTGTGTTGAAATCTATGGCCAATCCTGACTATCTCTATGAATACGGTGCTTTGCGTACTTATGTAGGTGGTGAAATCGGTGAATTCTGGGTATATCAAACTGCCGGAATCTTCCAAAATCAAGCAGAAGTGGACGAATGGAACACAGCTCATGGCTATAAGGATCAAAACGGCAACTGGCAGCCTCTGCAGCCTGTGGCTAAGCCGGGTGATATCCGTTTCATAGATCAGAATGGAGATGGTATGCTTGATACAAACGACCGCGTGAAAGTGGGTAGTGGTACACCGAAGGTGTCATTGGGATTCAACATTAACTTGACTTATAAAGACTTTGACTTGGTAGCCAATTTCTACGGTGACTTTGGTGCTAAGCGTTATAACTATACTAAATATCAGTTGGAGCGTATGGACCATGTGTTCAACTATGGTAAGAATGCCTTGAATGCTTGGACACCTGAAAATCCTGATACTGATATTCCACGTGCCGTGTCTGGTGACCCTAATAAGAACTCTCGTACTTCCACCCGTTTTGTGGAGAATGGTGACTATCTGCGTCTGAATAACTTGCAGATAGGTTATAATCTGCCGGTTAAATATTGTAAGAAAATGGGCTTGAGTAACCTGCGTATTTATGTAGGCGCTACCCGTTTGTTCACTATTACCAACTACAAAGGATATGATCCTTCAACCGGTTCTTCAGTCGGACAGATGGGATATGACTATGCAGCCATTCCTTTGAGTCGTGACTTTATGATGGGTCTTAAATTCGGTTTCTAATTAAATTTAATACGAAGATTATGAAATTCAAAAACATATTATTATATGCAGCTCTTCTGAGCGGAATGTCTTTTTCCTCTTGCACAGATTTCTTGGATGAAGACTCTAATCCCAATGCTTTATCACCTGGTATTTTCTGGAAAAGTGAAGGGGATATTATGAAAGGATTGACTAGTGTATACGGAGCGTTGCAGCCGAATGCATCTTGGGCGATACCGTTTGAACGCTACATAGTAATAGACGGATACAGAAGTGATGAGATTACCCACAGAGATGATGTGACGAGTTGGATGAATATTTCATCATTCAATGTGGAACCCACTAACTCCGTAGTCAAGACGGAGTGGACTAATTTGTATAAAGGTATTAATTATGCCAATCAATGTTTGACCAACATTCCCACTGTACCTGGTGACTCGGAATCACTCAATGCCTTGAAGAAGCAGTCTATAGCCGAAGCCCGTTTTTTGCGTGCTTACTTTTATTATCGTTTGTATGTGAATTTTGGCGAGAGAGTTCCTATTTATAAGGAGGCATTGGCAGAAGAGTTCTATCCGCCACAAGCCAATCCGGGAGAACTGGTAAGTCTGATTGAAACTGAACTGAAAGAAGTACAGAGCGACCTTCCCGAAAGTTATGAGGAAAGTGAAAAAGGACGTGTCACGCGTTATACGGCAGCAGCCCTTTTGGGTAAGTTCTATATGTTCCGCAAAGAATTGGGTAAAGCCGAAGTTGAGTTCAAGAAAATCATTGATAAAGAAGGAAGTCTTTTTGGCTTGATGGAGAATTGGGCTGATAATTTTGACGGTATGCACAAGAACAATAAAGAGTCTCTTTTTGAGATTCAGTTTACCGGAGACCGTTCAGGCGGACAGTATGAATATAACTTGTTTACTGTTCATTTGGGACCTATGGCTGGGCTGGATGCATATGAAGAAGCTTATCCTACGGATTGGATGTGTCAGACGTTATTGGCTGATAAGACTATAGACGGTAAGTCTAGCGACCGTGCACTTCATACGCTTATTTTTGACGATCCCGAGTGTCGTCCCTTTTATTATAAGAATGGAAAATCCTTTAAGGATTACCACAAAGAAGGAGAAATCTTCTGGCACAAATATGTTACTTATACCGAGGGTATGAGTGATTATTGGGACTATAGTTTCTTTAATGTTTCCGTTATCCGTTATGCCGATGTATTGTTGCTTTATGCAGAATGTCTAAATGACAAGGGTGAAACAACAGAGGCCATTAACATAATAAATAAGGTTCGTGCACGTGTCAATGTACCGGCATTGCCGCTTACCATGAGTAAAGCCGAAGTCTTGAAACATCTGCAAGACAAAGAACGTCCTTGCGAGCTGGCATTGGAAGGTTCGCGCTGGTATGACTTGGTTCGCTGGGGTATTGTAGAAGAAACGCTGAAAGCTCACAATAAACCGTTTGTTGAGAATTATGTAGATACCAAGCACCAGTTGTTTCCTATTCCTCATAGTGAATTTCTGTTGAATCCCGATTGGGAGCAGAATCCGAACTATAGCAAGTAATCTTGTTTGTATAATTTTGGAAGAACCGTTTATGAAACATTTATTTCCTATATATGGAATGTGTAGCATTCTTTGGCTGGGGGCATGTACCCCGGTCGCTACACAGCCGGAAAAGTCCCTGTTTACGACACAGGAAGATTTTCCCAATTTGTTGAATGTGAAAAATGTACCGGAACAACCTGTAGATGGGGATCTCAATTTGTTCTCTGATCTGGGTGCATGGAGTGGCTATGCATTGCCAGTAAACCAAAGCAGGGCATTTGCGGGTGCCTTCATCGGGCCTATGACGATGCATGGAAGAGGATGGATTGCCCAAACGTTGGCACAGCCTACGTTGGTGGTTAATGGTGAAAAGTACGACTTGGTCCGTAATATGCAGACAGCCAAGTATCTACCTGGAAAGTTGGTACAACATTTTAAAGATGCGCGGTTGGAATTCACTACTGAGTTGTGTTTTGCCACTTCACGCACTGCTTTTGTACGTTCTGTTATTACAAATCTTAGTGACACACCTTTGAATGTGTCGCTGACTTGGAGTGGCGGTGTTTTTGAAGAGAATACTACTGCCACTAAGGTGGATAAGGGCGTTCGGTTCCATTATCCGTTCTACGGTCGCCGTTGGGGAACCAATCGCCAGATTATCACACTGCGTAACGAACCGCCGGTAGACGAGGTGACGGCTACCGTGCTTTTCCATACAGCCGATGAAGTGATGACTGTGGGGAACGACAGTTTGCAAGTTGTTGAGAAGAGTGACTATTTGCTGCAATCCGGCAAAAGTTATACTTCGGAATACAGCCAGACACTGACCTTGAAAGGCGAAGAGGCAGATAAGGAGTATGTTGCAATAAAATCCATACCTTTTGATCAATGTTTTGCCGAGAATGCGCAGCGTTGGAATCAGGGGCTTCAACGGATACTGTCTGCCGACAGTCCTTATATGAAAGAAAACGCTTACAGGAACATTGCTGTGAAAGCATTGATGACGTTGAACTCCAATTGGCGTACTCCTGCCGGTGATATCTTCCATGGTTGTAGTTTCCCTTCCTATACAGGATTCATCGGTGGATGTTGGTCGTGGGATGCTTGGCAAATTGCATCGGGTAATGTGTACTATAATCCCGAAGGGGCCAAGAGTGAAATGCTTTCTTTGTTCGATTATCAGGCAGAGAATGGTATGGTTCCTGATTTTATCGGTTATAATAAGGCACGTAACAATTGGCGCGACTCCAAACCTCCTGTAGCATCATGGGGAGCCATGAATGTCTATAAGGTTACAGGAGACAAAGCGTTCTTGGACGAAATATTTGATAAATTGTATAAGTTCCATCAATGGTGGTATGCTGAGCGTGACCACGATCACAATGGCATTTGCGAATATGGTTCTACTGATGGTACACTGATTGCGGCGGCTTGGGAGAGCGGCATGGATAACGGTGTGCGTTTTGATGACACCCGGATGCTAAAGAATGAGATGGAGAAAGCTTGGTCGATGGATCAGGAGAATATTTGTTTGAATTCCTTCCTTTATGTAGATAAACTGACACTTTCGGAAATGGCTTCTATCTTGGGAAAGCAGGAGCTTTCTGAACAGTTGGCTAAGGAGGCTGAGGTAATCAAGCTGTATGTACAGACTAAAATGTATGACAGCGAGAGTGGTTTCTTTTATGATATTCGTTTGAATGACCGTACACCTGTCAAGGTGATGGGGGCTGAGGGGTGGTTGCCTTTGTGGGCAGGTATTGCTACCCCGGAACAAGCCGAGAGTGTGAAGAACATCATGATGGATGAAAAACATTTCAACTCTTACCTGCCGCTAGGTACTCTTGATGTAAGTCATCCTGCATTGCGTCCTACTTTCGGTTATTGGCGTGGTCCGGTTTGGTTTAACCAGGTATATTTTGGTATAACCGGATTGAAGCGCTACGGATATGTGGAGGAAGCCGACTTGCTGACTCGCAAGTTCATGGCACATGCTCAAGGACTGATGATCGACGGACCGATTCATGAAAACTACAATCCACTGACAGGTGAAGTGTTGAATGCACCCAACTTTGGTTGGTCTTCTGCTTTGATTTTGCGATTGTTGTTGGATCAATGATAGTGGAAGTAAAAATCAGTATGCGGATACTCCGAATTTATTAAAAGATATATTTATGATGAAAATTCGTTCTATATTGACAGGGATTGCCATATCTTTGTCGTTGGCAGGTATGGCACAATCCCAATATGACGGTGCTCCGGTAAACAGGAGCGCTAATGAAACAAGCACAGACAATGTAGAAGTGCGTAGAAACAAATACCCCCGTTCGGATAATGATTGGGAGAATTTTGATGTGCTTCATATCAATCGTCTGCCTTCGGCGGCTAATTTTATGGGATACCCCACTAAAGAATTGGCATTGCAGGGTGATAAATCACAATCTCCTTACTTCCAATCCTTGAACGGAACATGGAAATTTCATTTTGTACCCCGTTCGGATGAACGACCGATGGACTTCTTCCAAAAAGGATATGATGTTTCAGGTTGGGATGATATTAAAGTTCCTTCCAATTGGGAGCTTCAAGGGTTCGGCTATCCTTTTTATGTAGGCAGTGGGTATGGTATAAAGAAGAATCCACCATTGATTGCAGTGGAAAACAGCCCGGTTGGCTCTTATAGACGTACTTTTACTATTCCTGCCCATTGGAATAAACGCCAGATTATTCTTTATTTCGGAGGAGTGGCTTCTGCTTTTTATGTGTGGGTGAATGGTGAAAAAGTAGGTTACTCTCAGGATTCCAAAACACCTTCGGAGTTTGATATTACGCCGTATGTAAAACAAGGGGAGAATGAAATAGCCGTACAGGTTTTCAAGTTCAGTGACGGATACTATCTGGAAGATCAGGATTACTGGCGTTTTGCCGGCATACAGCGTGATGTTTATGTGTATGCCCGGTCTGAAACTCATGTGCGCGACTATGAAGTGGTGACCGATCTTGACGGGGAATACAAGAATGCTGACTTTCATCTTTTTGTAGAGTTGGGCAAAGCAGGAGAAGGTAAAATAAAAGGGGCTGAAGTGGAAGTAAGCCTGTTGGACAAAGCAGGCAAAAGTATCTACAATGAGCGTAAGCGTTGGAATGCTGCCGGTCGGGAACTTCATTTTAAAAAGGAAGTGAGAGAACCTTTGTTATGGAGTGCGGAGAAACCAAATCTGTATAGATTGCTGATTGCTTTGCGTGTAAATGGCAAACCGGAACAATATATTTCCCAATACATAGGTTTCCGTAAATCCGAAATCAAACATGCTCAACTGCTGGTAAATGGCAAGCCGGTCTATATAAAAGGAGTAAACCGACACGAACACGATCCTTATAACGGTCATGTGGTAGATGAGGCGTCCATGCTGCGTGATATTCAATTGATGAAAGAGAATAATATCAACAGTGTACGAACCTCTCATTATCCCAACGATCCCCGCTGGTATGAATTATGTGATATTTATGGTATGTATGTGGTTGATGAGGCCAATATCGAGAGCCATGGCATGGGATATAAGCCCGATCAATGCCTAGCTAACCAGCCCGAATGGGAGAAAGCTTTCATAGACCGCACGGAACGTATGTTCGAGCGTGACAAAAACCATCCTTGTGTCATTATCTGGTCATTGGGTAATGAAACCGGTGAGGGATGTAACTTCGCGGCTACCTATAAATGGGTACATGCCAATGACCGTTCACAGCGTCCCGTGCATTCGGAAGACGGAATAAAGGGACCTTATACCGATATTTTCTGTCCAATGTATAAAAAGATAGATGTATTGATCAATCATTCTCTCTATCTTCCGACCAAACCGCTGATTCTATGTGAATATGCCCATGCTATGGGCAACAGTGAAGGAAATCTTCAGGATTATTGGGATGTGATAGAGAAATATCCCTCTTTACAGGGCGGACATATCTGGGACTGGGTAGATCAGGGCTTGTATGCAAAGACGCCGGATGGAAAATTCTATTGGGCATACGGAGGTGACCTGGCTCCGAAAGGTACTCCAAGTTCTGCCAATTTCTGTATGAACGGTCTGATTGCCGCCGACCGTACCTTGAAGCCGCATATCCATGAAGTGAAAAAAGTATATCAAAATATAGCATTCTCTTTATTGGATTATCATGAGGGATGGGTAGAGTTACGTAACAAGTACTTCTTTACGGATTTAAGTGATTTCAATTTTACTTGGAAGCTGGAGGGGAATGGTGAACTTCTGGCTACCGGAACTATTGATAATGTATCCCTGGCTCCTCGGCAGACGGGTAAGTTCAAGACTTCTTTTCCAGCCATACAGGTAAAACCCGGTGTGGAGTATTTCTTGAATTTCTATGCCAGTTTGAAAAATGAGGATGGTCTGCTGAAAGCCGGAACAAAACTGGCTGATGCCCAGGTGAGTCTTCCATTTTATCAGCCGTTTGTTGCTGAGGTTCAGTCTTCACCGGTGATAGCAGATGATGCGGCTTCGTTGTTGACACTTACAGCCGGTAATCTGAGCGTAGGTTTTGATAAGGAAACCGGTGCCTTGACTTCTTATAAAGAGGGAAGTACGGAGCTGATAAAAGAAGCTTTACGTCCTAATTTCTGGCGTCCTGTGACGGATAATGATATGGGAAATGGCATGAATAAAACCTTGCGTCCGTGGCGTGATGCGGGGCGTCAGGCAAAACTGTTGTCCATGAAACAAAAGGCGTTGGGTAAAGAAGCTTATGAGGTTGTTTCTCATTATAAGTTGCCTGTAGGAGAGTCTGATTTTATCGTTGCCTATCATTTTTCGGGAAAAGGGTATTTGGATGTGAACTGTACTTTCATTCCGGGTAACGATACATTGCCTTTATTGCCCCGGATGGGGGTTAGTATTACACTGAACAAGCAGTTTAGTCAGATGGAATGGCTGGGACGTGGTCCTCATGAGAATTATATAGACCGGAATACTTCTTCTTATGTAGGTCTGTACAAGGGAAGTGTGGCCGATCAGTATTTCCCGTATGACCGTCCGCAGGAAAACGGTAATAAGACTGAAGTCCGTTGGATGAGCCTGACAGATACCGCCGGACAGGGATTGATGGTTGTCGGACAGCCTTATGTCAGCACCAGTGCTTATCTGTTCCCTACAGAAGATTTAGATGAGCCGGGCCTTCGTAAATCGCAGCGTCATTTATCCGATATCCAGTTCAAGGATATGGTGACATGGAACATTGACCTGAAACAGATGGGAGTGGGTGGTGATACCAGTTGGGGGGCTTATCCTCATCAGCCTTATTTGATTCCGGCTGAACGTATGTCGTTCTCCTTCCGTTTCTGTCCTGCAAAGCAGCATGGAGTATCAGGAAACCGGCAATATTTGAATTTTAAGTAACATAGGTTCGTTCAAAAAGAAAGAGGGCTGATAATTATTGTTTACTTATTTGCGGTAGCCCTTTTGTGAATAATTTAAGGTCAGAAGGGGGATGGTTCAGTAAGTGAAGTATCCCTCTTAAAAAAGCAGCTTGGATAGTGAATTTTATCCAAGCTGTCTTTTTATTTTTTATATTTGTCATACCGGTTAATATCCCGGATTCTGATATTCATTAGCGTTATCAATCAACAATAATTCGGCTGTGGGAATGGGGCGCAAATAGTGAATGTTCTTATCGAATTTTGTGATTTGCGGATTAGCTTTTGTGATACGGCTTTCGAAAGCACGGAATCTCTTCAAGGTCATCCAGCGGTTCCATTCACCAATCATTTCGCGTGCATACTCGTCCAGCAAGAAATCCTGGGTAACTTCCGAAGCTGTGATATCCATACTATGGTCATGTCCTTTACAGGCACGGTTCCGAAGTGTGTTCAGTCTTTCGGCAGCACTTTGGTTGTTGCCTAATCTCCAGTCAATTTCGGCTGATATCAGGTAGGTTTCTCCTAAACGGTAGACAATACAGTCTGCTGAGGAATAAGGTTTGGAGGCATTTGAACCGGCATATAGGCTAGGACAATCTGCTTTCTTCAGACTTGGGAAAAACTTCAGAGGACTTTTTGTGTCGGCATAGTTGTCTTCCAAGTTGAAAATGGCATAGCGGCAAGCGTTTCTTTCGGCTTGTGTATAGGTCTTACGAGATAAATAGACAGCCGTATCTCCTAAAGTGATATCATAGGCAGAATTACCGACCCTGCTGGTGGATAGACCGTATCTTTGTGCATCGGCCTCGTTCCACGTATATCCGTTCTTGGTACTGTTCGTAGCGTTATTCACATAATAAGTGTCTTTGAAGAAGGCTTTATAGCGGCCGTCTTTCTCTCCATATAAATCAAGCATATACTTGCTGGGTTCCATATAGCAGTTACCTTTTGCCAGTTTGGGAACTTCGTATCCGTTGATGTTCGTAGCGTAACTGGGTGTCATGCCCGAAAGATAGATGCCTGAGGTATTGTTATTGTATGCTTCGGAGTGTTTCCATACACGGTTGAAATAGTTTCCACGAGGATTATAAGCCGTAATGGTAGAGTGGCAGACAATGAAAAGTGCTTCTTCGTTGTTTTTATTGTTGTTCTCATCAAAAACAGCTTCTACATCATCATAAAGCTTGACTCCCAATGAAGCGGCGTTCTGAATCAGGTAATCTGCCGCCGCCTTTGCTTTTTCCAAATAGGTTTTGCTTTCGCTGTCCGTCAGGGCGGTGGTATTACCCAGACCGTCTGTATAGGTGGAGAAAGTGAGGCAGGCTTTGGCATATAAATGATAAGCGGCTGCACGTGTCACGTGTCCTTTTACTTCCTGTGTGATAGGAAGATTTTTCATGGCGAATTCCAGATCTTCCAGAATTACTTTATAAAAATCATTAACCGAACTGCAAGGAAGAACGGAAATAGGACTGTTCATAGGCTCCAATGGCAGGTATTTGCCTCCCCATTGCTCTACAATATTATATAAGGCATGGGCACGGATAAATCTTGCTTCGCTGACCAACTCGTTGATTCTTGTTTCGCTTAGCCCTTCCACTTTGTCGGCATAATGGACAGCTGCATTACATGCACTCAATATACCATAGAAACCCGCATATCCTTCATTCAACATACCGTTGGAAGCACCGTAATCTTCATAACGGAGTAGTTTGCTCCAGTTACCGTTGGTACCATCGGGATTCGTATCTTGCCAAATGTCTGTTCCACCTTCTGCAACCATTAGATAGGTGTCTTCTGCCTGACCATAAACTATGCGGACCAGGTCAAAGTAACAGTCGTTCACTTTCTTTTCATAGCCTGCCGGGGTAGACCATTCTTGTTCTGTGGAGATGCCGGAGGGATTAAATTCATCCAGGCTGCAACCGTAGGCAGACAACATCATGATTACGGCTGATATAGAGAGTAATTTATGTTTTTTCATCTGTATAAGTTTTTAGAATGAGATATTAACGCCAAATACATATTGTTTAGACAACGGTGCGTCGTCATCATTTCCTCCCTTTTCGGGGTCGTAGTTTTTCAAATAGTCACATTTTGTAAAAATAAACGGATTGTTTGCAGTAAAGTATACACGCATTCTGTCAATTTTTACAGCATTCAACCATTTCTTGGGGAATGTGTAGCCCAGTGAAATGGTTTTTACTTTCAGATAAGAACCGTCAAAATAGTTAGCCCATTGTTGATACGGGTCCTGTCCGTTTGTAATACTTGCATCCGGACGAGGATAGCGGGCACTTTGATTTTCAGGAGTCCAGTAGTCACATACGGTAGGTGAAGGCGTCAGACCGTCTGTACGATACCATCCGGTCAGACCGTAAGGGATTGTCCAGTCCCACCGGGCAATCAACAAAATGCTCAGGTCGAAATTCTTATAATTAAAATTATTAAGTAAACTGCCCGACCATTTCGGTGTGGCGCTTCCTAGAACATAATAGTCATCCGCATTCAGCTTGTAATCGGGAGTACCATTTTCTGCAATATGAACTTGTCCGGGTTTCTGACTGTATTTGGCTGCTTCTTCTGCTTCGGCTGTACCCCATATTCCGGCATACTTGTATCCGTAATAAGTCTTGATTGCCTCACCGGGAATCAGGTAGTAGTCTCCGAACTGAAGCGGGCCTTCGCTGGTTGTTTTTATCACTTCTTCTTTGTTGGTTGAGAATGCCAGTGTGGTGCTCCATTGGAATTCAGGTCCGACAAAGTTACGGCTGGTAATGCTTAATTCCACACCTGTATTGCGTGTTTCGCCTACATTAGACCATATTTTGAAAGGAGAGGAGCCGTAACCTCCCGTTGCATAGGGCAGGTTTTTCTCGAATAAAATATCTTTGGTGTCTGTCCGATACCAGTCGAACGCCACGTTCAGTCTGTCACTGAATAATCCCAAGTCGAATCCCAGATCTGTCATATAAGATTTTTCCCATCCCAGACTCTTGTTGGCGATGGATTGGGAATAACCGCTATAAGGGACTCCTACATCTTGAAATCCGATAATGCCTGTGCGGCTGTAATCTAATGTGGCGTATTCTGAAGCACCGGCATTACCGGTGACACCGTAACTGGCGCGTAATTTCAGATTGGAAACAGCTTTTACATTCTGCATGAAGGGTTCATCACTGATGCGCCAGGCAATAGCTCCTGCGGGGAACATATCCCACTTGTTTCCATCTGCCAAGATGGATGAACCGTCCCAGCGGCTGCTTAATGTCAATAGGTAACGTCCTTTATAGCTATAGTTGATACGGGCGACATAGGACATTTTTTGGCTACCTACATAAGAAGAAGAAACTGTGGGTGTACCGGTTGCAGCACCTAAATTATGGTATAGATAAGAATCCGTATCAAATTTGTTGGCAGTGGCGGTCGCTTTTTCTTTTTGGTCTTTTGACCATTCAGTGACTCCGGTTATTGTGAAATCGTGATCCTCTTTTATTTTGAAGTTATATGTCAGGATATTCTGCCATTTATAATTATAAGTGAAGGTGTTGGGGATAGTGGCTTGCACTAGCCCGCTTTCCAGTCCCTGATATGATTTTGTGCCGGTATACTTACTTTCTTTCATATTCCGGAAATATCCGCCAAGCAGACTCTTGAATGAAAGTCCCTTTAACGGGGTCAATTCTACATAAATCTGTGGGGCTACGCTCAATGTCTTTACATTATTTACATATTGGTCTTCTCCCATATCGGCCAGCGGATTCATGTTGCCGTCTCCCAACGGGTAGTCTACCAGATTGCTGTCTTCATCATAAGGAGTACCCAATGGCGGCATACAGAGAATACGGTTCCATATACGGCTGTAACGCTTGTCATTTTCAGAATACATGGCATATAGGTTTAGTCCGTATTTTACCATTTCATTGGCTTTAAAATCTATTTTGGCACGTGCCGAGTAGCGTTCCAGTTCGTCTCCTTTCAATAATCCTTCCAAATTGTAATATCCTAAAGAAAAATAAGAGGTGACCCGGTCATTAGAATAAGATGTGCTTAGATTGTAGCTATTGGTGATACCGGTTTGTGAAGCTAAATCAAACCAGTCCACCCATTGATTGTTGTCTATATATTTTTGCATATAGCTGGGAAAAAGATTCCCGTCATCGGCCGGGCTGTTCCAGGCACCTACCGTTCTTTGTGCTTCTCTGCGGAAATTAATGTAATCCTCTCCACGATTTACTTCGGGGAAGCTGGAGATGACATTCCAACCATAGTAGGCATCCAGATCAATGGAGAATTTATCTTTTTTAGGAGTTTTGGTGGTGATGATGATAACTCCATTTGCTCCGGCAGCACCATAAACAGCTGTAGAGGAGGCATCTTTCAGTACTTCAATAGAAGCGATATCATTCGGATTCAATTCATCGTAAGAGCCTTCCATTCCGTCAATGATGAATAACGGGCTATTGTCACCATTGATGGAGCGTGTGCCACGTAGGGTCATGTTCACTCCGGAACCGGCTTCTCCGCTACTGCGAGTGATATCCAAACCTGCCACCTGTCCTTGAATAGCTTCTAGTACATTGCTGGTTGGCATTCGGACAATATCCTCACTTTTTACGGAAGCAACAGCTCCAGTCAAATCTCTTTTTTTTACAGTACCGTATCCTATCACCACCACTTCATCCAATGTCTGGGTATCAGGCTGCATTTTGATATTCAATTGTGTGTTTTTGCCAATGGTTATTTCCTGGGTTTTATATCCTATATAGGATATTTCGAGAACATTTTTTCCGGCAGGAACTTCCAGTGCATAATTCCCGTCAAAATCCGTGATGGTTCCTATGGTGCTTGCACCTTTGATTATGACGGATACCCCGATTAAAGGTTCATTGTTCTCATCAATAATTTGACCTTTGATGGTACGTCCTTGCAGGATCGATTGAACCGATTCATTTTTCACTATGTTACTTGACTTTGCATGCGAATAGGCAACCGGTATGCATAGGACTATTGACAATCCTAAAATAAGGGGACTACGCATAAGGCTGCTTTCCCGGTTTTGTTTTGGATTTTTCTTCATGTTTTTCATTTTTGCTTCTTTATTAATTCACTATTTGTTTTTAAAGGTTGATTGTTATATCAAGTTGTTGAATCAGTTTGGTTTCAATCGTAAACTTATTATGTTAGATTAATCTTTTGTTTTCTTTCTTTTTTTCATGTTTCTGCCTTTTAATACTTTGGAGATTTGTTTGTGTTTTTTTGTTTTATTTCTTTATTCTTGCTATTTTATGATT
>OAUQ01000255.1_pt1 | contig 22794 bp, 19 predicted proteins | sample 1476151 | NCBI WGS metagenome assembly OAUQ01 (sample SAMEA2580008, study PRJEB22360) | human gut metagenome | biome: human gut; feature: human-associated habitat; material: faeces | place: Denmark | collected 2008/2010 | reverse complement strand
CCGAACCGAACTTTAATTAGCAAGATTTTCAAAGATCTCTCGTGCTTACAGCGTACAGCTGCTTAGCACATTATTGAATTATTAACGAACTATTGTTATATACAAAGGATTTTAAAACTCACAAATTGGAATCTAAGTTATTCTTTGTTTGTTCTCGTGGAAAGTGTGATTTCTCTGGAATAAAATTAATTGGAGTAAAACCAGAGAATAAAATAGAAAAGCGTATGTTCTATGAATGGAGTGAAGTGGTCAGATACCAAAATCCAAAGACCTGCAGTCAATTGGAATTTACTGAGCATGAATTGAAATGCTATTTGAATGATATCAAAGTAATGTTTAAACAAATTAGAAATAAATTTTACGTATGATAAAATTGTTTGCGAATATAGAAAAAATTAATGATACTTGTTCTTCTCTTGTGGAACATAAGAAGATCCTTGATTATAGGATTATATTAAATGTTAATAACGCAATAGATGTCTATGTAGTTTTAGATAATATGAGCAAACCTTCATTTGAAAAACTCCTTGAATCTTATGAAGATGTGAATATAAACTGCTACAGTAAAATAGAATATGAAGACCCTGAATTTATGGAGTCTTTTATCTTCGAAAAGGAAGAAAAGGTAAATATTGCATCTACCAGAAAACGTTTGGCAAATTTGTTAGATCCGATGTCGAAGGTAACAAATGATATTCCGATAATTACTTTTTACAGCTATAAAGGAGGAGTAGGAAGGTCAACGACTCTTGCTTCTTGCGCTTCTTATTTAGCTATCAACAATAAGAAAAAAATAGTTATATTAGATTGTGATTTTGAGGCTCCTGGTTTTACTAACTTTTATTTGACAGATCCTTCTGTACCAATTTTCTCAAATGGTTTGATTGAGTATTTGACAGACGAAAATAATTCGAATAAAGCCATAACTAGTTATTATTGGGAAACTTCAAAATTATATTCAGGAGAAGGTGAAATTTTTGTGTTTCCTGCTGGTAATCTTTGTGATGATGACTCAATTGGAACTTTGTTTCCTACAGATTTGAATCATTATTTAAATGGTTTAACTCGTTTGGATTTTTTCAATCCTGATGTAATTGTTGGGCAATTTAGAAAATTAATAGAAGATATTAGGCAAACGCTTTCTCCTGATGCGATATTAATAGATTCAAGGACAGGTTTCAATGATATTTTTGGAATATCAGCATTCAGATTATCCGATTTAGTAGTTGGATTTTTTGGTAATTCTGCACAAACTAAACCAGGAATGCATTTTTTCTTAGATACTCTTAAAAATGAAAATTGCCCTCGACTTTTAGTAGTTAATTCTATTATTCAAGCACAGGGAAAGAGAGGAAAGTTCGAGTCGTTTAATAATTGTATTGATAGTTACTTAAGTCATATATCTTCTGAATATGAAGATGAGGATAAGAATCCAACATTGTCTGTAGAGAGATTCTATATAACCTATAATGAAGTTTTAGCTGCATTGGGTACGCCAGATGAAGATTTTAGAGATTTTGTTGATATGATTTCAGAAAAGAGTTTCCCTGAATATAATACACTTTTTGAGAATATCAATACCTATATTGATGACCATAATCGAAAAAATGACTCTTGTGTTACAGAAAAGGTTAAGTTAGAATCAACAATTAAGTTAAGCAAAGAAGAAGAGGAAATCAGTTCTAATATACCTAATACTGAAAAAGGTAAACTTAAGAAGATTATACTTTCCAACTTAAAGAACAAAATGCCTCAGTTATATGCAGAAAATATAAAGGACTTTAATGATGAATTGACATCTGGTAGATATTTCTTTAGAACCTGCATGGAGGATTTGTTCAATCCTGACAAAATCTTAGTATTAGGCAATAAAGGTACTGGTAAGAGTTATATCTATCGTTCACTTCGTGAAAAAAGTATCGTTAACGCTCTTCAGGAAAGAGCAAACAAAAAGTCTTTAAATTGTCAATTTATACATATTATAGATGATAAAAAACGTATTGATACTGTAAAATTTGACAATATAGAGTTTTCTAATGATTTTTTCTTCGAGCGTTTTTGGACGGTTTATATATGGAATGCAATAATGCTTGATAAGCCGTATGGGTATATTTCTCACCTTGAAGTTGAACCAATCTTGGATACTACGGAAACTGCATTGCGCTTGAAAAAGCTAATAGCTTCTGATGAATCAATGGTTGAGATAGAGAAAGATTTATTAAATTTGAATTCATTTTTAGGTGATAATAATAATAAGGTTATAATCATATTCGATGAGTTGGATAGTATTGTAAAACCATATAAATGGTCTGAAAGAATATCACCACTCATTAATCTTTGTCGTAGAATGAAATATAATTCGATATCACCTAAATTGTTTCTAAGAAGCGATTTATATGAAAAGATTACGAATCTTAATAATAAAAATGAACTCTCTAATCGTTCTATTTCTATAGAGTGGAATCAGGAAGAACTATTTGCTTATTTCTTTAAATTGGTTTTGTCTAAATCATGGAATGAATTTTTTGATTTGATGCGATTATATCAATATTACCCTAATTTTTATATAAATAAGGTAATTAAGACGTTAAAGGAACTCAATGGGCAACCTCCATTGGATGATTATGTATTGCGCCATTTGTGTGCTACTTTTTTTGGGCGTTATGCAGATACGAATAATTCTGCTCGTTTTGGGGAAAGTTATGAATGGTTTTTTAAGAATCTAAAGAATGCAAACGACACTATTAGTCTTCGTCCTTTTATTGATCTAATATCAGAAGCATTAGATCATGCATTGACGGAAGATAAAACAGATACTCCTATACTCCCTCAATATTTCTATACATTCGGTCAAACTCGATCGAAAGCTGTTGAAAATCATTTCCATGATTTAGCAAGTGAAAAAGGTAATGAAGATTTGGAACCAATATTCGAGTATATCCGTGATAAAGCACCCTTTTATTACAAATGTGAAAAATTGAGTCAAAAAGATATGTTTTCTTTGCTTGATTTAATCATAGCAGAAGGTAAACTAAAAGAATGCAAGGATAGAGATAGTATTATATCTTTATTGGTTGTTAATGGTATTATTCATATTGTGTTTGTGCGTATAGGTAATAGCGTACATCGTAATTTTCATTTTGCCTTATTATATAAGTACTATCTTGGTTTAAAGAATAGTTCTACTTTTAAACGGAAAAAATAAGTTTTGGGGATATGCAGAATGGTATTTGAAATAAAATATCTAGAATGTTAATAGTTGAATTACATTTCTTCTTCCTTTTTTACGAGATATTTCTTCGGGAGCCTTAAGTAACAATCTTTGTTTCAGTTGGAAGAATGTTGTATAACTAATTGTTTGGAGGAGATTTTTAAGCTGTTAAGGTAGTAATCCCGGCGGTCCCATCCCGCACAATTATGGCGTAGACCTTTGATGGTTCGCCAACCTTAGAGCGTAGCGATTCCGAGCACCGAGTAGGGCGGTTTCCTCCCTCGCTCCTGAGGAGAGAGGGCAGGGATGAGAGGTGGAGCCTTCTTTAATGGTAAAGAAGGACGGGTTGATTTTAGAAATAACACTATCATGATGAATGATTTAAAAAAATAAACTTTAGAATTATGGCAAGTTATGATGTATTGCATGTTTTCTAAGTGCATTACATAAATTGGTACAATTTAGCTTTATGACAGCAAAAGAATATTGTATAGCCTTTTGTGAAGGCTACTTCTCCGCCCAATTAGGCGAGAAGCTAACAAATGGAAAAGTAACAGAACATACCCTGGACTTAGCTAAGGAAACGGCTCAGACATGTATAGAGCAACAGATAGCCTATTCCGGTTTTGATGAAAAGCAAAAACAGGTGATGAAAGAAAACGTTCATGAATGGGCAGATATTGTGATGCAGGGTTTCAAGAAACGTTTGCGTGAGAGCGGCAGAATGATAGAATCTTGATGATGCGCCAGCCGACAAATAATCGCAACTTGTTGCGTAAACAAATATCGGCAGCCCTTTAGGGCAGAGGCTCCCCTACTTATGACAAGCATGTGGCAGTAGAACTGACAGAAGAAAATCATCGCCAGTTCTTCATCCCAAAGGGGTTTGCTCATGGTTTCGCCGTACTCTCAAAAACAGCCGTCTTCCAATATAAGTGCGATGAGTTCTATCATCCAGAGGCTGATGGAGGTATTTCAATTCTCGATGACACCCTCGGTATTGATTGGAAAATCCCTACAGAGCATGCCAATCTCTCAGAGAAAGATACAAAGCATGCAATGCTGAAAGACTTCGATTCTCCATTCGATATCAATGTAGATTTATACAAATAAGTGTCTTATGTCAGATAAAGAATTTTTAGATTAAGGTTCTCTATTGTAAAATGAGTATAATATTTTCAAACTATGAATACTATCAGTTTAAGTGTCTACTGTATTACTTTATATAAGCGCTTTAAAAATAAAGATTTGGAAAACTTATCTAGTTTTGATCATGGAAAGGACTTTCTGAGTTTAGTTGATCAGCTATTTTTGTCTTGGAAGCAAGATGTTGAGTTAGCCCTTTACAATGATGAGCAAGCTAAGAAAGTGAGTAGACTGCGGAGAATAGGTGATGCCTGCTGGGAATATCATCGCCATACGACATTTATTGATGGAATTATAGAAAGCGGTGAGTATGGAACACAGGAAGATATAATAGAAATCAAAACTGGTCGATCTAAGTATGTTAAGAAAAAAGAAGATGCTAGCTTGAGACCTTTCTACTTTATGTTTTATCATAAGCCTAATACAGAAAAATGCTTTCTGTTAGTGGAAAGAATAGGTCAAAATGGTATTGTCACCGTTTTGGAAAAAGCATTAAGAGAGTTTTTGAGCAATGCCCTGTCTGAAGAATATACGCTTGTGCTTAGACCTTATCTGATGCCAAAGGTCTTGAAGTTAAACATGGAGTCTGTTGGTGGTGCTAAACGAGTTATCTTGAAAGGGATAAAAAATAATGCAGTAAGTGGTACTGCCAAGCAGCAGATGTTTGCAGGCTGTGCAACAGAAGTGTCTTTCGTCGCACCCAAGAATAACTATATTCCTGGATTTGAAACACTCTTTGAAAAACTGAAAAAAGAAAAAGATAAGGGTGAAACTTGCAAGATAGATGCTTATGAATGTCAAGATGTAGCCTTTGAGGTATCATTCAATGGAAAAACAAGAATGTTATCTGTTGCCAATATTACCAATATGGGTATGAATGTAGATGTCACTAATAGGGTTAAATATGAAGGCGCTACAGGGTATCCAACTTATGCTTCTCTTAATGGGCAAGCCCATCAAGTTTTATCATATTTAGATTCATAGAGTTATGGGAAGAACATATAAGATTATTTTATGGGCGGCTGGTATTCTAGGATTTGTATGTGTTGGAATTTTCTGCTATTACATATACCTATATTCTACATTTACTGGCGTGCAGGCAGCTGTGAAGTCCCAGTTGTCGTCTAATGTTGGTGACTTTATTTCCGGAACCATTGGCACTATACTTGCTTTTATATCAACATTGTTTTTGTTTGTTACCTTCCGTGTGCAGCAAGTTCAATTTGAAAAAAAATCAGTCAGATGCCTATCGTCAAAGATTTGAAGGAACATTCTTTAATATCATGTCCATGCTCTATCAAGTAAGAACAGAGGTGAACCAACAAATTTGCCTTAATTCTAAGCTACAGTCTAAGAATCTTTTTGAGTTTTATCATTCGTTTGTTGATTTCTATGATCACAAACTAGATAAAGAGCATGACTTTAAAGAAGCAATGACGATTTTGTTAAAAGACAATTATCAAAAGACAGAATTAGAAACCGCCATGTATGATTTAGGTCATGCTTATGATGAATATGTGGAGAGTCAAGGCTGTAATGCAGGTTTCTTCTTCCGTTATATTCATAATTTGATAACTTTTGTCATTCATCATTGGGGAGGTGAAAAACAAAAGGATGTTGCCATTGGTTATTTGAATTTTATCCAAGCGCAACTGACCAATGAGGAATTGGCTTTGTTGTTCTATGATAGCATCTCTAGAAATGGCATGGATAAGAAACGGGTCTATACATTCAAGGAAAATATGGATGAGTATTCTTTCTTGGAGAATATTCCCGAGTTCATTTTGGCAAACAGAAACCATTACAAGATATTCGCTCATACTATGTTTAAGTTTCTGAATGATGATGAGAGAAAAAATGTAGTTTCGAAGTTTAATAAAAAAAGTTGAATATAAAATATGCCTTACTTGTTAAAGTAGGGGTTGGCTGATAATTTAAAATGATAATATGAAGATTTCTAGATTGGATAAACCTATATCTTATTGGTCAGACAATAAGAATGAAAACGTTTTTTATGTTCTATATCAGTCTTTTACGACTTGGGATAAAACATTGCTAGGTGTGATAAAACTGCACGAAGAATCCCTTGATATTTATAGTGGAGAGTCAAAAGAGGGTAGAGAATTCATTTCTTCTTTTATGACAGAAGCCTATAGTCCCATCTCCGTACGCTATTTGAATGTAGGCGATAGCTATATAGATCATCAAATCAAGAAGCATTTACACGACATAGTTACCAATATAAGTAATGACAATTCTCAAAAATATATGGTTAAACAATTGCTTTTGCATATGGAGAGTGATGACTGCCAATATACTTATACTGAGGTTAAAGGAATTTCAGCTGAGGAAATTGCCAAACTGATGGAGCAACATAGATACATATATTTTAAATCTGAAGATTTGAATAAATCATTTTATTGTGGAATAACAAACGATGTTGATATACGCATGGATCAACATCGTAGAGATGATTTCCCTATCGAAGATGACCATGTTCGGGCTTATGTTTGTGCAAATGTTGAAGTTGCAAAACAAGTGGAGGGTTTATTAGGTGCCAAAGGCTATGATATAGGAGGACAAAATGCAGCAGGTAATGGAGCTGTGGAAACATCATGTATTGTTTATTTTCTAAAGAAAGGGGAGTTGATGTAATATGGATAATTTGCAAGAATGGATAGTTACGATCTTGTCATCCATGGTTGCTATTTTTGTAGCTATAATGACTTGTAAATGGCAAATGCGGACAGAGTTGAGAAAAATACTTGAAAGCTATGTGTCTGACAAAAAGTACAAGGCTTATTATGACGCTGTAAATATAGTTTTTACGCTATTAGAAGAAGGAAGACAAAATAAGATAGTAAGTTCGAATGACAGGTTCCATGAGTTGTTGAAAGTCAAGCAAGATTTATTTGTATATGGTTCTGATGATGCGTTTAGATCCTTTACAGAATATCTTTGCTCATGCACTCCAAATTCAGATGGTAGTGATGTTTTTAAACCTTTGCTTGATTTCATGTTGATTGTCAGAAGAGAAATCTCAGGAGGTAAGAGTTCTATCTCAATAGATGACATTATGTTGAACTTAATGCAGAGCAAAGAGGAACTTCGTAAATATCATGAATTTCTAAAAACGAATGGATATAGTATTTGAAAATCTTATCATGTCCCTAATCCCATGTAATTATAACTCGAACAAAAAGGTGAATGTCAAGGCTGCCTAATTGGCAGCTCTGGCAATACCAATTAGTGATATGCTTTTTTTTGAAAAATGTTGGATGTGCTAACTGCTGAAAATCAGTAGTTACGTTCTAACGTTGATTTACCAATAAATGTATAAGACACGATGATAGCACCAACACAGATAATGAAGCCAAAGAATTGGCAAGATTTTGAGAAGTTATGTAAACTTTTATGGGGAGAAATCTGGAACTGCTCCGATAGCATTAAGCAACATGGTAGACAAGGTCAAGCCCAACATGGGGTTGACATATATGCTTATGTGGAAAAATACGTTGGCTATTGTGGTATTCAGTGTAAAGGCAAGGATGATTACACTAATGCTCAGTTGACCGAGGTAGAAATTGACAATGAAATAGATAAGGCAAAAACATTCTCTCCAAAACTTAAAAGATTTATTTTTGCAACTACGGCAAATAAGGATGCAGTTATAGAGCAATACATCCGACAGAAAGATATGGAATGCATTGGACGAGGACTGTTTCATGTTGATGTTTTCTCCTGGGAAGATATTGTTGATCTATTGGAACGTGAACGAACAGTATATAATTGGTATTTGAATAATTGCCAATTCAAGGAAGCTACAGATGTAAAAGTTGTTTTTCAAAATGAGACGGAGAGTTGCATTATAAATCCTCTCTATCTCAGAGTGACCAAGAAATACAAGCATAAGAAACCAGAACAAAATCAATTTGGTATCAATGGGGAATTACTTCAACAGTTATATGCCAATACACTTAATGTGTCTTCTATACAAGATGTTCTCAATCCAAAAACTAAGGTAAACAAGTGTTGGTGCAAGATATCTATAAAGATAGTGAATGTAGGCAATACTGTCATTAAATCACCCAAAATGACCATTTGTTTTAGAGAAGAAGATATAGACAAAATAAGTGATAGGTTTTCTTATATGCAACCTTCTGTATTTCTTGATCAAAATGCTGTAGCAACCATCAATGCAGAGAGAGCACGTAAGAGAGAAGTTTATCAAAAGTATGCAAATGGTGTAGAATACAAGCCTTTGGATTCTGTATTTGTTCAGAAAGATGAACGCTGTTTCTCTATTTCTATAATTCCGAAACAAGGTGTCGAATCATTTCCGCTATTTTGGCAATTTTTGTGTGAAGATTATAGTGAAGATGGAACACTAACAATCAATGTTTTACCTGAATATGAAGATGTAGTCGAAGTTATTGATGTGGAGAATAAGGATGATGAACGAGAAGAAGTATTTGTAAAACCAAAGATTATTGAAGAGTAAAAAAAAAGAAAACCATATCAATTTTATGTTAATAAACTATTTTTATGTCACTTCAATCAAATAATAACAAACGAATAGCGAAAAATACATTGCTGTTGTATGTGCGAATGCTCTTTACAATGGCTGTAAGTCTTTTTACATCACGAGTGATATTGAATACACTTGGTGTTGAGGATTATGGTATTAATAATGTGGTTGGAGGAATTGTAACCATGTTCTCTGTACTGAGTGGGTCTCTCTCATCATCTATCAGTCGCTTTATTACATTCGAATTAGGCAAAGGTAACATTGAAAGGCTTAAGACGATATTCTCTACATGTGTGAATATACAGTTAGGAATGTCTGTATTGATAATCATCATTGCCGAAGCTGTTGGTATTTGGTTCTTGAATACCAAGATGAATATACCAACTGATAGAATGGTTGCTGCCAACTGGGTATTCCAATGTGCTATCCTCACATTTGTACTCAATCTTTTGAGTGTGCCTTATAATGCAGCTATCATTGCTCATGAAAAGATGTCGGCTTTTGCATATATCAGTGTCGTTGAAGTCTCATTGAAATTGATCATTGTTTATATGCTTATGATTTCGCCCTTCGATAGATTGGAAACCTATGCTGTTTTATTACTCTTAGTGGGTGCTGTTATCCGATTCATTTATGGCTATTATTGTAAACGCCATTTTGAAGAATGTACTTATCATTTTGTCTTTGACAAACCGGTTTTGAAAGAGATGACAGGATTTGCTGGATGGAATTTCTTGGGTAATGGTGCTTATATGCTTAATACGCAAGGTGTAAATATTCTCATGAACCTGTATTTTGGTGTCGCTGTAAATGCAGCACGAGGCATAGCAACACAAGTTGATGCAGCCTTGAAACAATTTGTTAATAACTTCACCACAGCAGTCAATCCTCAGATTACTAAGTCGTATGCTCAAGGTGATTTGGATTATATGCATAAGCTTGTATGTCGTAGTGCAAAGTTCTCTGCGTTCTTAATGTTGTTTTTTGCGATACCAATCTTGTTGGAAACGCAGAGTATTCTAACAATATGGCTAAAAACGGTTCCGGAGTACGCTGCGATATTTCTACAATTAATAATTATTTCATCCTTTGTAGATACGGTCCTTGCTAATTCTTTGGTGACTTCGATGTTTGCAACAGGTAATATAAAAAGATACCAAATCATAGTTACAACAATAGGATGTCTTGTGTTTCCATTCTCATGGATAGCATTTCAATTAGGATTCCAACCTGAAATCGCTTATGTTCTATACTTTATCATTTATACAGTCTTACTTGGAGTACGACTATACCTCTTAAAAGATATGGTGAAACTTCCTGTAATGATGTATGTTCGTGAAGTATTATATAGAGTATTGCCTGTCATGATAATCTGTTTTATTATACCAATGATGATACGTTATTCTATGCAGGAAGGCTGGATGAGATTGATATTGCTTAGTTTGGTTAGTACTATAGTTACGGCTGTCGTAGAATACAGTATAGGCTTAACTAAAAATGAGCGTAAGTTTATTGTAGGTAAAATAAATAACAAAAATATAAAGGATAAATATCTAAAGATGAAAGAGTTGCTAACTAAAATGGGGGGGGGTAAAAACCGATAATTTTTACCAATATCCTTGTGCTTTCTGTTTGTGTTATAACAAACAAGTGATAAACAATAAACAGGAGGCATGGCGATGAAGATATACAATTTGAGAATAGAGCGCAAAGAGGGTATGTCATACTTGATTTGCGATATGGAAGCTAAGTTCACAGATGTTAAGACCGTTTGGTATTCTGTTCATCAGGAATATGAAGACTGGTTAAATACTGATGTATATGACTCATTTTTGATTGCAGCTTTGTACCCTGCAATGTTCTATAAAGAGGATATCATTATTGAAGGTAATGTTTCAGAACGTCTGTTTTTCAATGTAAAGAACTATGTTCAAGACATTATTCGAGCTTTTCATCCAGAGTTCAGAAAGGCAAATGTAAAGGTTCAGGGTTTTTCAAACCCACAGCAAATAGCAAAAAATGTGGGTACGGGATTCTCTGCAGGAGTAGATTCTTTCTCTACCATTTATGACCATTTAGAAAGGGAAACTGATGAAAACTATAAGATATCATCATTGTTCTTTTTCAATGTTGGTTCACATGGTGGAGGCGGTGAGATTGCCCGCCAGCGTTTCCTGAAACGATTTAACTATCTGAAATCATTCCCAGAAAGCAAAGGCTTACCTTATATTGGAGTAGATTCTAACTTGTTTGATTTCTATTTGAAGCCATGGGAATATCAGGCGGGAGCATTCCTGCGTGCATCAGCTATTTTGTTGTTCCAAAGAAAGGTATCCAAGTATTTTGCATCAGGTTCCAACTCATATTGGGAATTGATGTATTTCCCTTTCTCTAAGAGAACGGAGTATATGGAAGTGACCTTCTATGATGTATATGTTAATACGCTGCTCTCTACTGAATGTACAGAGATTATTGATGATGGTAATCAATATAGCCGAACACAGAAGACAGAGTTGATTGCAGATTATCCTCCAGCTCATCAATACCTGAATGTATGTGTCGATCATGCGGATGATTATCTTTCAGCACAGAACTGTTCTATATGCTCCAAGTGTTTGAGAACATTGATTACTTTGGAGTCGTTGAATAAGTTGGAGGCATTTTCACAGGTATTCGATATTGAGAAATATAAAAAGATAAGTTATAAATACAAGTGTGAGTGTCGCTTATTATATGATACAGACGAATATGCCAAGGATAATGTAGATTTTGCCATAGCTCATGGCAATCCAATTCCTTCCTATGCAGAGGCTCGACTTTACCTTCTCCCTTCTCATGCAAAACATTTTGCAGGTAGAGTGTTGAGGAAGATGGCAAAAATAACTCATTTGAGATAAGAACGTATATGGCTTTAGATAGTGCTTCAAACAATAAGCGTATAGCTAAGAATACGATTCTTCTCTATTTTCGAATGTTTGTGATGATGGCTGTCGGCTTGTTTACAAGCCGCGTCATCCTCGATGCTTTAGGTGCATCAGATTATGGTATCTATAATGTAGTTGGAGGTTTGGTTACCATGTTCTCTGTCTTGACAGGAGCTATGTCTGTGGCCACAAGCCGATTCCTAACCTTTGCTTTAGGTGTCGGAGATAGCAAGCAGTTGAGAAAGACTTTCGTAACAGCAGTCAATATCCATTTATTGATAGCTGCTGCTATGATTGTTATTGCAGAGGTTGCGGGTATTTGGTTTTTGAACAATAAACTTAATATTCCTGCTGAACGTATGGGGGCAGCCAATATTGTGTTGCAATTTTCCATCGCTACCTTTGTAATCAACCTTATCAACGTACCCTACACTTCATCAATCATCTCTCATGAGCGTATGGGTATTTATGCCTATTTTACGTTATATGATGTGTTTGTCAAGTTACTCATAGTTTATGCATTATATGTATCACCTATTGACCGACTGGTGATTTATGCGCTTTTACTGTGTTTGGCAAATTTGACGACACAGATTATTTATTGGATATATTGTAAGCGCAAGTTTGAGGAATGCAGATATTCCTTCTGTATGGATAAGACCTTACTGAAGAAGATGTTTGGTTTTATCGGATGGGCCTTTTGGGGCAATGCTGCAGTAGTGGCCAAAGACCAGGGAATGACCTTGTTGTTAAACATATTCTGTGGAACACTTGTAAATGCAGCTCAGGGTGTGGCAAACCAGGTAAATGCGATGGTCAATCGCTTTGTCACCAACTTCATGACAGCTGTAGAACCACAAATCACAAAGCAATATGCAGCCGGTGAATATGAGTCAATGAATAAACTCATCATTCGCAGCACCAAGTTTTCTGCTTTTCTCATGCTTCTGTTGATAGTACCTATTATTGTGAATATAGATGATCTCTTAGGATTATGGTTGGTAGAAGTTCCTCTTCATACAAGTAGCTTTGTTTCACTCATTCTCTTTTATTCCTTTGTAGATTGCTTTACCACAGGATTGATAACGGGAATCTTGGCAAATGGAAAGATAAAGATATATGAGATAGCATTGACTATCATATATGCTGTAAATATAGCATGTGCTTATGTAATCTTAAAGTTAGGTATGTCTCCTGAGGCTCTTTACGGTCTGCTTATCTTCTTTAAGGTAATTGTGTTTATTACTCAATTAATACTTGGTAGAAGAATGTTCGCCCTTCCGTTAAGTGTCTATATTCGTTCGATGTTAAGATTTGTTTTGCCGGTATTGGCATTGGGTATTATGCTGATTTTCATTCCTTGGCATCTGTTTGATAATATTATTGCTAGAATGGCAAGTTCTGTTGTTATCGTAGAAACAATTCTGTTGTCATCGGTAATGCTTATAGGTTTAGAGAATAATGAACGAGCTTTTATATATAATAAGGTGAAAGAAATAACCAAAAAGATAAAGAAATAATGGGAATAAAATCTAAGTTGAAGCATACAATTTCTTTTTTGCTTCATGGCGAGGCCAAGCCTATTTACGCCAATATTCACTATCTTGCCCCAAACGAACATTTAAAGGGCAAGAAGATAGTCATTACTGGTGGAGGTAGAGGCTTGGGATTTGCTATGGCAAAGAAATTCGTATCTGAAGGAGCTAAGGTCTTAATTGCTGGACGTAATGAACAGACATTAAAACAGAGTGCATCAGAAATTAATTGCCTATATCTGCCTTTGGATGTTCAGGATACAACATCATTTAAGGAGTTTATCGACAAAGCCGATCAAATGTTAGGAGGTATTAATTGCTTGGTCAACAATGCTGGTATATCACTCCATGAAGAAGGATTCTTGGCTGTTTCAACTCAACAGTTCGATTCACAGGTTGATACGAATTTGAAAGGATGCTTCTTCTTAACCCAGACTTTCATTGAAAAATGTAATGAAACTCATGTAGAAGGAACTAAGAATATTCTCTTTACTTCATCTGAGACTAGCATGACGGTTGATGAGCGACCTTATGGCTTGACGAAAGCTGCATTGAATAGTTTGGTACAAGGTCTGGCATATCGTTATGTCAACGAAAATTTCCGTATCAATGCTGTAGCTCCCGGTGTTACCATATCAGATATGGTAGGAGGTGATGCCAATGGTGATTTGCGTTTTGGTAATATTACTCATCGCTATTACCTGCCAGAGGAAGTCGCAGAAGTTGCCGCCTTCCTGCTCTCTGATGCTTCAAACTGCTTGAATGGTCAGATACTAGTATGCAATGAAGGAAAAACAATTAATGCACGTTGGAAATAAATTGAAGAAACATGTTTGGTATTATCAAGAAATATAAGCTATGGTATCCTTGGCAAATGCTAAGGGTTATCTATTATAATTTTATGAGGATAAATAGGGTAGGTAAGTCTTATCTTATTCCGGCTCCTCAAGCTGTTTTTGACATTCATAAGACTGCTTCAATTACGTTAAAAAATAATTTGATATTTGGATGGTGTAATATGAAATCTTCAAAAATGGAGACAGCTCTATGTATGGGTAAGAATTCCCAACTCGAATGTGGGGGGGCAAATCTGGCTGCCTTAACATGGTAGGCTATGGTTCTTATTTGCAGGTTGGAAATGGTGCAAAATTAAAAATTGGTGATAGCTTTATCAATCGAGAAGTAAAGATTATCTGTAATAAAAGTATAACCATAGGTGATGATTGTATTATTGCAATGGGTACGGTTATTAGAGATAATGATGGTGGCAATCATCAGATATTTGCACCTGGATACGAAAATGCTAAGCCTATCACAATCGGAAATCATGTATGGTTGGGTGAGAATGTTATGATACTCAAGGGAGTAACTATTGGAGAAGGGGCTATTGTTGCAGCATCCTCTTTAGTTTTAAAAGATGTTCCGCCACATACTCTTGTTGCTGGCTCTCCTGCGAAAGTAATAAAAGATAATGTTAGTTGGAAAGCATAAAATGTTTTGTAGAATATGAATAGTCCAATGCATAGAGATTACTGCATAGATGCTCTAAAGATGTTACTGATTGCACTTGTGATATATGGGCATATCCCATTGCTTGATGGTTTGATAAATGAAGGTGTATCTATAGAATGTGATTCAATTACATGGTCTGCAGTAAAGGGGGTATATGCTTTTCACATGCCATTGTTTGTATTGATAAGTGGCTACTTCACAAAAAGAAGAATCTTTAGGGAACAAGTAACAAAATCTTTGAGCCTATTAAGGTTGTTCCTGATTTTTCACAGTCTTGATTTATTCTTAAATTGGTGTTATAGTGGAGTAATACCAGGATGGCATGAGTTAATTTATCCGGGTTTTGCATTATGGTATTTACTATGCCTATTTTATTGGAGAATATTAGTATGTTTGATACCGAAGAATTGGGATGACAGAAAAGTTATTGTCATGTCTGTTGTAATTTCCCTTTTGATAGGTTTTGTACCTATCTATGGAGAATTTGGATTACATAGATTTTTTAGTTTTATGCCATTCTTTTTAATTGGACATTATTATGGAGGCTGTTGCTTGCGACAATCGCAGATAATTGCTAGGAAAATTACCCCCCCATATACATATTATTAATAATAGCTACAATATTACTGGTACTTGTAGTATCGTTTAATCCAAGATGGCTAGATGTAATCATATCACCTTATTCTGATTATAAAGGATTACCATTACGAATAGCGTATTTGTTATATTCACTACTTATATGTCTTGGTATTATGGTTATATTTAAACGTAAGAATAATTGGTGCAAAAACAAATTTTCAACATGGGGTGCAGATACTCTTTTCTTCTATTTGTATCATCCTTATGTACTATATTCAGTAGTCTATGTATGGAGTTGTTATAATTCCGAAGTTAATTTTGGGGCTTCATTGCTGATTACATTTCTAACAATAGTTCTTCTTGCTTTATTGAGAAATATTAAGCTAATGCATTATATATTAAGATAGATGGAATCAAAATTTAAATATACCAATGAACGGAATGTTCAAATCGTCATAGCTTTGTTGAAGGCTCATGGTATTCATCGAGTGATAGCTTCACCTGGAACTACCAATATGACCTTTGTGGTTAGTATCGAAAATGACCCATGGTTTCAGATATGGTCATCTGTAGATGAACGAAGTGCAGCCTATTTGGCTTGTGGCATGGCTGCGGAGACTGGCGAACCTGTGGCTATCAGTTGTACTGGTGCTACAGCTTCCCGAAACTATATGCCAGGATTGACGGAGGCATATTATCGAAAGTTGCCAGTCCTTGCTATTACTTCAACTAGAGGTAATCACAAAGTCGGTCATTTGATCGATCAGCAAATCGATCGCCGAAACATACCAAATGACATCGCTATGGAAAGTGTAACCATACCAATGGTTAAAGATTCAGAAGATGAACGTTATTGTGAGATAGAGGCAAACAAGGCTATGCTGGCTTTGACATTGAATGGCGGTGGCCCTGCACATATCAATATGTACACAAGATATAGTAAGGATTTTAGTGTTAAAGAATTGCCACACGCAAATGCGATTTATCGTCATACTGTTTTTGAAAAGGAATGGCCAGAACTTCCACAAGATGGAAAAATCATGGTTAGAATAGGTTCTCATGCAGATTTTTCTGAGGAGTTAACCCAGGCAGTGGATGCATTCTGTGCGACTTATGATGCTATTGTTTGTTGTGATCATACCAGTGGATATCGTGGCAAATATGAAGTACATTCGCAAATACTTTGTGCTCAAAACCAGTGGGCATCACCATTAACAAAAACAAACTTAAGTATTCATATAGGTGAGGTTTCGGGTGATGGATTTATTTGTTCTGCCAATCATGTATGGCGAGTTAACCCTGATGGTGCTCTTCGTGATACTTTTGGAAATTTGCGGAGAGTATTTATGATGCCAGAGATAGAATTCTTTAAGCACTATGCTAAGGAAGCAGCTTCTCATCATGAATATTTGGATAGTTTGAATCAGAAAATTGAGAGTGTAAAAGCGCAAATCCCTGAGTTGCCATTTAGTAATATTTGGATGGCACAGCACATGGTTGATAAAGTTCCTGCAGGTTGTGAAATCCATTTTGGTATTTATCATAGTCTTCGTTCTTGGAACTTCTTTAAACTCCCTGCTGGTATTCAGGCAAAATGCAATGTAGGTGGTTTTGGTATTGATGGCGGCGTCTCTACAATGATGGGAGCGTCTTTTGTCCATCCCGAAAAACTGTTTGTTGGAGTATTTGGGGACTTAGCATTCTTCTATGATATGAATGTTGTTGGTAACCGTCATGTTGGTAATAATGTCCGCATCATGCTTATTAATAATGGCAAGGGCAATGAGTTCAGAAATTATCGTCATCCTTGTGCTTTCCTTGGCGAAGAGGCTGATGAATATGTTGCAGCAGCTGGTCACTATGGAAATAAATCTCATAAATTGGTAAAGAATTATGCAATTGATTTGGGATATGAATACCTTAGTGCAAGTAATAAAGAAGAGTTCCTTGCAGTTGTTGACAAGTTCTTATCATCAGAAAAGAATGAGAATCCAATTTTGTTTGAGGTCTTCACTGAGACTGAGAATGAAAGTAACGCCCTAGAGATGCTTTGCAACATTGTTGTGGATCCTAAGTATGTTGCTAAACAAGCGATTAAGGGTGCCGTAAAGCAAGTCTTAGGCGATGCTGGCGTAAAGGCGGTAAAGAAAGCGTTGGGAAAATGATGTGAATAAACAAAGAAAAAATCCCAACCCATAAGCTTTTTAGGACTTATAAGCTGGGATGATTTTGAACACGAATAACTCGAATAGTACGAATTTCTGGGAACTGTTTGGGCTTTCTAGAGATGGAAGTCGATTTCCTTCAGCCATTCCTTGACATCGAAGCAAGGACAGCTCTTGCGAACCCAGGGAAGGTCACGATGACCTAGAATCTCGGCATCGGGATAGTCGAGGACGAGACTGTAGAGGAGGTCTTCCAGAGATGCTTTCTGGGCTGGAGTGCGAGTGTCGGCAGGCTTGCCTTTCTCATCGAGGCCACCCTCGTAGCAGATTCCGATGCTATGGGCGTTGTAGTGGCGGGCGTGAGCACCCTCTTCGCTTTCTGGACGACATGGATAGACCACGCCATCCTTCGTAATGTAATAGTGGTAACCGATGGAGTGGAAACCACGGGCCTTGTGGCAGGCTTCTAAGGCTTCTACTGGGAAGTCCTGGTTAATACGTGTGGCACTGCAATGTACCACGATCAAATCGATTTTTCTTTGATTCTTCATTGGATTCTTTGGATTTTAAAGGGTTAATGTTTGTCTCCCACAGATTCCACAGATTTTCACAGATTTTTAACTCCTTCGGAGTTTTTCTATTGAGGTTTGGTGATAACTGTTGCTTGCAACAAGATTATCTGTGTATATCTGTGAGATCTGTGGGAGAACTAAAATATCACTTGCAGCTCTGCACACAGAAGGAGCTGAGAACGGCAGTGAGGACGGTGATGACGAAGTTGATGACTTTCTGGATTGTTTCCTTTTTCATTTTAATTAGTGATTAGTGATTAATGTTTAATTTTCCCACAGATTACACAGATTTTCACAGATTATAGACTCCTTCGGAGTTTTTGCAGTGAGACCTGATGAGTATAAGACCGTTGCTTGCAACGAAGAATTATCTGTGTAAATCTGTGAGATCTGTGGGAGATAAAAGAGAGGAAGCGGGCAGGATGAGCAAGTATCCGTTTAGGGCGATGATTTGACAATGTTGAATGGTGAGTGATGAACTCATTCCTGATGGGGCCCTCGGATTACTCCGGACTGCATCCTGCCGATGCGCTTTCTCTTGTTTCAGATGCGAGGCGGGTAGGGCTACTCTAAGCCGTCGCTTCCTCCTTCTCCAGTGGTTCCGCTACCGCCCTGGTCGGTGTTGTCACCACCAGGGGTATCCTTCCCGGGATCCGGGGTGGTATCCGGAGTGGTGCCATCACCTAACAGAGCAGAGGCCTTCTTCAGCGTAGCTCCGAGGTTGATGGTCTTGGCGCTGAACTCACCGGTGCCACGAGCACGGAGACGGAAACCTTCGATGTTCTTGGCGATGGTGAACTCCTTCTCTGAGGCGGCTCCCTCCTTGTTGCGGATGCCGATGGAGAAGATGGCGAGGTCGTCAATCTTCACAGCGAAACCTTGCAAGGTGAGTTCCTTGACGCACGATACCATATCGGTAATCATGCCCTTGATGGCTCCCTTAGAGAAAGGAGTGTTGTGGCTAGCCATGTGTTCGGCCAGGCCGTCGATACCTACCGTCTGAGTGATGACTGGATAGGCGTAATACTTGCCGTATGCCTCTGGCATCTTGGCGTTCTGATTTAGTTTTAGTACGTAAAGCAACATAAGTTTTAAAGTTTTAAGTGTTGAATGTTGAATGTTGAATGTTGAGTGGGCGCTGCGCAGTGCCTGATTCTTGAACACGAATCTCACGAATCGAACGAATCTTTGACTCCTCGCGGAGGTTTTGTTTTCCCACAGATCTCACAGATTTTCACAGATTTTTGGCTCCTCGCGGAGTCTTTGCTGTGAGCCTTAGTGAGTACCGTTGCTTGCAACGAAGAGAATCTGTGCAAATCTGTGAGATCTGTGGGAGACTCTTTCTGAATCACAATGCAAAGATACAACATTTCATTTTCCCAACTCACCGATGCTCATCGTTGTTCACCGATACTCACCGATTATCACTGATAAATATCAGGGTTCTCCCAAATGGAAGAAAATATAGGATACTTGCAGAGGATTGAACTCCTTGCAGCTCTTGTTGTATCCACTCTTCTTAAGCTGCTCGTAGAGCTGGGTGCATCTTACTATCCATCTCATCAGATGGGCTCTTGCCACGTCCGGGTCGGAATCCGGAAAATAGAGCAGGGCTAACTCCTGCTTGGTGTAACTTCGTAAATCCATTTTCTTGTAATGTTGAATTTTCCCACAGATCTCACAGATTTTCACAGATTTTTACTCCTCGCGGAGTTTTTGCTGTGAGCCTTAGTGAGAGTACCTGTTGCTTGCAACAAGATTATCTGTGTAAATCTGTGAGATCTGTGGGAGACTAAGAATAATGTTGAATGTTATCTATTAGGGTTATGCTTCGTAAATATGATACTTAGCCATCGTAACTATGATACTTAGCGGTCGTAACCAAGATACTTAATCCTCCACGGTATCGTTAGGATCGATGAAGGCATCGTTGTTGATTTCGCTACCTTCCTTCTCTATCACAGCCCAGCCGTTGCCGTTCTTCTTGTGAATCTTCTTGAATCCAAGACGCTTCATCACGTTACCGATGTTCTGGTTGTTCAGGTTCTGGCGAAGGGCAGGGTTCACACCTATCCTCTCCAGTATCTCAGCACTGTAGCGGAACTTGATAAACTGTAGCGGCGTATCTGGCTCCGGCACCCGGTAGTAACGGAGTATCTGCTCCTCGGCATAGTTGGCTACCATGAAGAGGCGGTTGTGACTGCGCATCAGTTCGATGTCATCCCTCGTCAACCAGTATGTCCACTCCAGGGGCTCGCCCTTAGGATGGCTCATCACCTCCTGACCCAGTGCCACTGCCTCGGCAAACACGTGGTCGTAGTCTATCGGGTGCTCTATCGGACTCTCGATGCTCTTTACCAGCCAAGGACAGTAGCGGCGGTTCTCCTCATCGGTGATGAACTGCTGGTTGTTGGTGGTGCCGCAGAGCGATCCGCGGTGGGGCATCTCCGAACGGTACTTGTCGTAAGGTCGGCGGATGGAGAATGTCACCTTGGTCATGTTGCTCTTGAAGGCGCTCAGGTTCTTGCCGAATACCATCTCAAACTCGTCGAGACAGAGCAGAGCCTTGCTGCTGAAAGCCTCCATGAAGTCCTTGTCGGTATAGGCGCCCGTCGAGTCGTTGAGGAAGTACTGGCGCAACTGTGGGGGCAACAGCATGTGGAAGAACGTGGTCTTGAAGATGCCGCCCTTGCCCACGAAGATGAGTATCATCTGGTTCACCACCTTCAGCGTTACCCACGCCACCACCATCGCTACCAGCCACTTCTTGAAGAAATAGCGGAAGAGGCTCTGCGTATGCTCGTTGTCGGGCAGATTCTCCACCTCGATGCGGTCGGCGAGCTGGTCGATGTAGTCGGGATCCTCTCCCTTCTTCCATTTCGGCAGACTGCGCAGGTAATCGTCCAAGGGGTCGAAGGGCTCGCTGAAGTCGCTGTTGATGATGTTGTGCAACGTCTTCTCTGAGAGATGCAGTCCCGACTCGTCCATTTCGCTCCAGATGGAGTTCTCGATATTGTCGTCGATGCGTACCCAGTCAGGATACTTGCCGTCTAAAACGAAGCGGCTCTCCACCTCGTAAAATCCCGTCAGCACGTTTCGGCGGAACAGATAGTGGGTGAGTAGCCACTGCTTGATGCCCCTTACCGATGGCTTGGCGCTGCGCCCCTCGCCATGGCGATAGAAATTCCAGATACCAAACTTGTTCAGATGCTTGTAGCGAGACTTGATGACAGAAGCCGTATCTTCGTAGCTGGTGCCAAACTCACGGTCGGCATAGGTCAGAACTTCTTCCTGCGGGATGCCATAGTAGATGCAGATGTCGGCAAAGTGCCATACATACTCGTTGTGATGCTCAGGCTCGAACCGATAGCCCCACAGGTCGAGCAGTTCCTTGATATGGGAAGCTGCCTCCTCGATGGTAGGCGCACCCTTGTCGCCTGACTTCGCCTCCTCTTTCACCTTGCTGCTTCGCTTTCCTCCCTTGGCGTTTCGCCTGGCAGAATACTTCGCCTGCAATGCTTTCTTCGTGTAGAGGGGGTTCAGATCCTTCGGCCCCAAGGCAAAAGGTTCGGCATCCCAACGGAAATAGGCATCCGGGTCGTAGGCAAGACCGGCGCATCGGGTGATGTCTACACACTGCTTGTCGGGAGCGATACCCAGGAGCTGGGTGTAGTAAGCCATCGCCTTCTGCAGCACGGCATCGAAGAGTTCGAGCACGCTGATGTCGTCGTCATCTACAGGATGGTAGGCACAGAATACTCTGAATCCCCTGCCGCTCACGGTGATATACTCTACCATCGTATGATTGTCGCCTCTCACCAGTTGGATAAGCTGCTCCATATCTTCCTTCTTCACATGGTCGAAGTCGAGCTGGAGCATGTAGGTAGGTTTGAGGAAGTCGGCAAGTTGTCTGCCGTAGCCGTTCATGAGTGCCGAAACCGTGATGGCAGGCATCTCTGGCTTGTACTGGTCGGCAAACTGCTTGCTGATGGCGAGGCGCTTGCGGTAAGTCTCGGTCATCATTCGAAGCTCAGGGCTAGAGGTAATCACGCTCTTGAGATACATCCAGTCGGCGAGTGGATGGCTCTCAGAAGATTTGATACAAGGGAAGTACGATGGCATCGTGGCTGTCCCATTCATGCTGTTGTTAGGGTCTTTTTTCATTTTTTAAAATTATCAGTTGTTAATATACTAATCTGTTGTTTGCAACGTTCACTAACTAAGAGTGTGGGTGAACACTTGGCGATGAAGTCGGTGAAGGGGGAACCCCGATGCCAACCTTTAGCGTTAATAATGTGTTAAAAACACCCCATAACCCATTATAATAGAGATTCTTATATTTCTAGCATGCGCTGTATATACAAAGTTCTTTTTACTAGGGTTCACCCCTGAGCCGAAAAGGTGAATGCTTGGGGCAAGTGTTCACCCCGCTATTCACCAATCGGTAACTTAAGATTGCTTCAGCTCTCGTTCTTGAAAGCTGCTGCGAATTTAAGAAAAAAGGTTGAGACCGCCAAGAATCCTGTACCTACATATATAGGTACAAAAAGGCGATGAATTTATAATACAATACTGCGTTAAATTAATATTTAATCGTCTGTAAATCAATAACTTATATTAAG
>OAUQ01000253.1_pt1 | contig 22933 bp, 19 predicted proteins | sample 1476151 | NCBI WGS metagenome assembly OAUQ01 (sample SAMEA2580008, study PRJEB22360) | human gut metagenome | biome: human gut; feature: human-associated habitat; material: faeces | place: Denmark | collected 2008/2010 | reverse complement strand
TGTACTTATCTAATTTTCTGCAAAGTTAACAAAAGTTTGCAGATATAAAGATTTTTACCTCTTTATTTTTCCAAGTGCAAATATAATAGAAAGGGCAAAAGCTTTATATTCTGCAAAATGTAGAAAAAGTGTCAGAAAGTTGTTAATTTCCGTTTCTTTTGTTCATTTTTGCTTGATATATATCAAAAAAATGCAAAAACGTCACACTTTCTTGGCTAAATATTTGGTGGATAGCCGAAATAGTAGTAATTTTGCAGCGTCAAAAGGTTAATAGATTGTTTAGGTTAGTAGTAATAGATTTAGGTTTTTAGTTATTAGGTTTTAAGGTAGATTGTTTAACCGATAATTGAGAAGGTCGTGAGACTATTTTGATTAGATTTTTTAAGTTAAACATATTGCATGCCACAGCTCGTTGAGAGTTGTGGTATGTTTTTTTTATGCCCCTTTCTCCCCCTTCCGTTTCCTCTTTTCCGATTTCCTCGAAAAAAACATGCCTTTTTATTTTGTTTTGTCTCCGATTTGTGCTATCTTTGCAGTATCAATCAATATACGCAGCTTTTTGCGGTATCAAAAATATACGCAGATGAGAGTACTCATAGTAAATACAAGTGAAAAGACAGGCGGAGCGGCAGTAGCAGCCAACCGCCTGATGGATGCCCTTAACAACAATGGCGTTAAGGCAAAGATGTTGGTACGCGACAAGGAGACAGAAGACATCACCGTGGTCAGTCTGCCCCGTTCGCTCAGGTTGCAGTGGAACTTCCTGTGGGAGCGCTGGTGCGTGTTCTGGCATCTCCATTTCTCCCGTCAGCGCCTCTGGGAGGTAGACATGGCAACATCGGGCACCGATATCACTAGGCTCCGCGAGTTTCAGGAGGCAGATGTCATCCATCTCTCCTGGATCAACCAGGGCATGCTCTCACTCAAGAACATCCGCAAGATAATCCGCAGCGGCAAACCGGTGGTATGGACCATGCACGATCTCTGGCCAGCTACCGGCATCTGCCATTATGCCCGTGGCTGCAACCGCTATGCCTCCGCCTGCGGCAACTGTCCGCTTCTCCCCAATAAAGGCAGCAAGAACGACCTCTCAGCAAAGATATTCCGCCGTAAGAAGGAACTCTACCATCGCGGCGCCATCTCCTTCGTCACCTGTAGCCGTTGGCTCGAACGGCAGGCAAAGGGCAGCAGTCTCTTCGTAGGTCAGCGCATCACCAACATCCCGAATCCGATAGATACCCACGTGTTCTGTCCGCAGGATCAGGCAGAGGCGCGTCTGCGTGCCGGTCTGCCAGCCGACAAGCATATCATCCTCTTCGTATCCCAGCGCGTAACCGACGAGCGCAAGGGCATGCGCTATTTCATCGAAGCCATCGACCGGCTGGTAGCGCGCTATCCCGAGATGAAGGAGAATACCGCCATCGCCATCCTGGGCGGCCATTCCGAGGAAGTAAACCTCACCCTGCCATCCTATTCGCTCGGCTATGTCAGCGATGAGAAGCAGATAGTGGCAATCTACAATTCTGCCGATGCCTTTGTGCTGCCATCGCTCGAAGATAACCTCCCTAACACCATCATGGAGTCGATGGCGTGCGGCGTGCCGAGCATCGGGTTCAGGGTAGGAGGTATACCGGAGATGATAGACCATCAGCAGAACGGCTACGTAGCTAACTACCGCGATACCGAAGACCTGGCGAGTGGCATCCACTGGGTACTCGAAGAGGCCGACAGGGCGGCGTTGAAGCAGGCATGTCTGCAGAAGGTGGCACAGAACTATTCGCAGCATGCCGTAGCATTGAAATATATTGAAGTTTATAACGAGGCGATGGCCTACAAAAACTATAAGTTATGATTAAGTTCACCATCGTAACCTGTACGTACAATGCCGAGAAGGAGTTGCAGCGTACCCTCGACAGCGTGCAGCGCCAGACCTACTGCAACATCGAGCACATCATCATGGATGGCGGTTCCCGCGACCGTACCCTCCAGCTGGTGAAGGCATATCAGCATCGCAATGCAGTAGGCGAGAGCTCGCACGAAATCGTGGTCATATCAGAGCCCGACAAGGGACTTTATGATGCCATGAACAAGAGCATCGACCGAGCTACGGGCGATTACCTGGTGTTCATGAATGCCGGCGACACCTTTCCTACAGCCGATACGCTGGAGTACGTAGAAGGCTGTGTAGGCGAAGGCGAATTACTGCCCGGCGTACTTTACGGCGATACCGATATCGTGGACGAGATGGGCCATTTCCTGCGCCATCGCCGTCTAGCCCCACCCAAGAAGCTCACGTGGCGTTCGTTCATCTGGGGCATGCTGGTATGCCACCAGTCATTCTATGCCCGCACAGACATAGCCCGTGAGATTCATTACGATCTGCACTACCGTTATTCGGCAGATGTAGACTGGTGCATCCGCATCATGCGGGAGTCATCTCGCCGCAAGTTGCCGTTGCGCAACGTCCATGCCGTCCTCACCCATTTTCTGGATGGTGGCATGACCACGCAGAACCACAAAGCCTCCCTGAAGGAGCGTTTCCAGGTGATGCGCACCCATTACGGCCTTCTTCCCACCCTTGCAGTTCATGTCTGGTTCGTGATAAGAGGGGCTGTAAAAAAGTAAAAAGGTAAAAAGAGCCTTAACCCCTTTCGTTTAGTTAATAATTTATAGTTAATAGTTGATAGGGCAGCCTCGCTCGACGGCGTTAGCCCTCTATAAACTATCAACTAAAAAAGCGGCCCCGTTCCCAGCGATTCCATCGCTGGTCCCCTTAAGTCTTGAAAAATAGCCCCTGGTGTGTTCTTGCATCAGGGGCTTTTAACTTTACGGGGACCAGCGATGGAATCGCTGGGGACGGGGACGAACGGGGGTAGGCCTTTTTTACCTTTTTACCTTTAAAAGCCCCTTCAGGTCGGCGATGATGGCCTGGGTGTAGGCTCTTATCTGAGATTCTGACAGATCGCTGATATGCTCGGGAGCGAGGGCGGCGATGTGCTGGCGGGTCTCCATCTCTATCATCGTGGCGATAGGGAGGAGCTTGTGGGCTGTCTTGCCGATGGCTTCTATCGATAACTCGCCTTCTGTTGCCTGCTGGAGGTTCTGGAGATGGGATGCCAACTCCTGCTTGACGGTGCTGAGTATCTCGGCTTCTGCCTCCGGATCGCCTTCTGCAAAGGTCAGGAGGGGTGCAAAGCGGGAATTCTTATTGGTTTTCTCTGCCATATCCTCTGCTGCTGATGCAGTATCCCTTGTTTCCTCTGCCATATCCTCTGTTTCTGATGCTGTATTCTCCAAACCGAGGATTTCTTTCAGCTTCTCTGTGCTGAACGGCTTGAAGAGGCAATCGTCGAAACCGGCTTCTTTCAACTCTCTGATGATGCTGGCATCGTGGGCGGTCATCGCTACTACCTTCATGTGGCTGTGGTTGATGTGCTGAATCATCCTGATGCCGTTCATCTCGGGCATTTCGATATCCATCATCATCAGCGCAGGATGCTCGTTGTGGAGCACGGTGAGCGCCTCGGCTACATGCAGACAGGCAAAGACTTGCCAACTGTCGCCTATCAGCTTCTTCAGCATCTCCTGAAGCAGACGGAGCTGCAACGGGTCGTCATCGAGCAGCAGTATCTTGTGGTTTTCGAAATGGGGCTTGGTTGGGGCGAGGGGCTTCTGCTCTTCTGCCTCTTCTGCTGCAGGAGCGGTACCTAAGGCAAGCGGAATGGTGACGGTGAAGGTGCTGCCCTTGTCCTTGACGGATTCCAGACGCAGGGTGCCCTGGAGCAGATTGACCAGTTCCTGGGTGATGTTCAGTCCGAGACCGGTGCCCTCGATGCCCTGGGCACTCTTCAGACGGGTGAACGCCTGGAACACCTTCTGGCGCTCTTCGGTGGTCATGCCCTTGCCGGTATCCCTTACCGAGAAGGTGAGGAGGTGCTGGGGACTGATGGCTGCCTGGATGGTGACGCTGCCCTTATCAGTATACTTGATGGCATTGCTAACCAGGTTGTTGAGTATCTGACGGATACGGAAGGCATCGGCACGGTAGTAGGTCTGCGGACTGCTGATGCCATCGAGCTCCAGATGCAGTTCCAGTCCCTTCTCCTGGCTCAGGATCTGCATCTCTCCGGCACACTGGCGGAACATGTCGGCAGGCGAGAAATCTACAGGGTTCAGCTTCATCAGTCCGTTTTCCAACTGGTGATAATCGAGCAGGGCGGCAACGAGCCGGGAGAGATGGGTGGCAGACCCCTTGATGCTGTTGAGGCAGGAGATGGCCTGCGGGTTGTCGACATAATCCTTCATCAGGTCGATGAAGCCCGAGATGCTGGCAGCCGGAGCCTTGATGTCGTGGGTGATGGTGAGGAGCAGGCGTTCGCGCTGGTTCATGATGCGCCTGATTTCCTCGTTAGCTTCTTCGAGATTCTCGCGGTAGATGCGTTCCTTCTGCGTATCGCGGTAGATGTAATAGACGAGGATGACGGCGGCTGTGATGGCTACGATGGCAAGCAGACCTATCTGCCAGAGCAGATTCTGGCGCGCCTGCATCGCCTGGTTGATAGCCTGCTGCATCGCCTGACGTTCGCGCTGGTGGATATCGTTGAGCTGCTGGGAGGAGCGCAGGGCGAGGCGGGCATTGGTTATCTGCAGGTCTCTCACCTCGCGGTTGATGGCATCGTGGTTATCGCGCGTAGACAGCTTCTCCTTGCGGTCAATCTGTTCCAGGATATCGGCTACGTTTCCGGCTAAGTTGACCGGGGTAGAGAGGGTATCGGTGACAGCCTGGTTGCTGTCGCGTCTGATGCTGAGCGTTTCGGCATGTTCCTTCTTGAAGGCATCGGCAAGGCGGCGGAAGAAGCCCTTGCGGGTTTTCATCACCTCTACGGTGGTGTTCTTTGCCACATGAGTCTTGGGTGCCTTGGAATGCACGACAACGGAATCTTCGCCACTGTTGAGGCTGTTCATCTTCTCGTGCAGATAGTTGTGGGATGACTTGCCCTGCATGGCGCGGGTAAGCTGCTGCAGATTGGTCTGTTCCTCCTTGAGCAGGTTGGACATGGTGCTGTCGGCTGCCTGTCGCTTTTCGATATAGTCGCGGGTTGCCTGGTTGATAGCGAGCACGGTTGTGGTGTTGCGATATACCAGCCCTATCGCCAGAATCAGTACGATGGCGACGATGATGTAACCCAGGGCTACCTTGAAAGGAACGTTTGTTTGCTGCATCTTCTTATCTTTTAATGTTTTGAGTCTTTTTGCTATTTGCGTGCAAAGTTAATCAAAAATGCGATATAAACCAACAAAAACAGGAGATAAATGCCAAAATCTGGTCATCTATCTCCTGTTTCATTGAAAGCGACGCGTAATTACTATTTTCTGAAGGTGGATTTACTTTGCTACGGTTGAATCCACTGTTGTTGCTGGAGTCTCAACAGGTGTTGCTGTTGTGTCGGCTGGAGCTACTGTGTCTACTGGTTCTGAACCTGCAACGCTTACCATTCTGTTACCTGCAAATACATTGCTAACTGATACCATTGCTACTGCTGCGATAACTGCAAATACTAACTTTTTCATAATTTTTTTGTTTTTTAATTGTGAATATTATTGTTTATTAATTCTCTTGCTGAAACTCATTTGCGAGTTCGCTAAATAATATCACAATAGGCGTGCCAGAAATTGATGAATTGGTTAAGTGTTTGATAATCAGAGGAGATGATGTTTTGTGCCAGAAATGGGATGTGGGGAAAGTGGGGAAAAGGTGTAGAAAAATTCCCCAATATAGTGTGGAATATATTGGGGAATCGGGGTGTGGCATGTTTTACTCCATGCCGTATTTCTTCATTTTGTTGTAGAGCGTCTTGCGGTCGATGGCAAGCAGTTGGGCAGCCTTGCTCTTGTTGCCGTGGGTGGCTCTCAGGGCAGCGGCGATGCTTTCCTGTTCCGACTGTTCGCTGTGCAGCTGCATATTGATTGGTCGGGCTGTGGAGGTCTGTGCCATCGTCTTCTCCAGTTCCTGGGCACCGATATACTTGCCCCGGGCGAGCAGGGTGGCGCGCTTCATCACATTGTTCAGTTCGCGCAGGTTGCCCGGCCAGTCGTATGAGGCAATGATTTCGGAGGCTTTGGCATCCAGTCCGAGCACATTTTTGCCTAGTTCCTGGTTGGCATGCTTGATGAAGAGGTTGGCAAAGAGGAAGATATCGGCACCTCTGTCCTTGAGGGCAGGCATGTAGATGGTAAACTCGTTGATGCGGTGATAGAGGTCCTCTCTGAATTTGCCTTCGGCTACCGCCTGCGCCAGATTCTCGTTGGTGGCACAGATGAGTCGGATATCCACATCAGTCTCCTGTGTGCTGCCCAGCGGACGGATTTTTCTCTCCTGCAAGGCTCTGAGGAGCTGCACCTGTACTTCGTAGTTGAGGTTTCCCATCTCATCGAGGAAAACCGTTCCGCCGTTAGCTATCTCGAAGGCACCCTTCTTATCCTGTTCGGCTCCGGTAAAGGCACCCTTCTTATATCCGAAGAATTCAGATGCTGCCACCTCCTTAGGAATGGCGCCGCAGTCGATGGCATAGAAAGGTTTGTCCTTGCGCAGACTCTGTTCGTGGATGCTGCGCGCCACATATTCCTTTCCGGTGCCGCTGGCTCCGAGAATGAGCACTGACATCGGGGTTGGGGCAACGAGCGAAACGAACTCGTAGAGCTGTTTGGAAGCCTCGCTTTCACCTTTTATATATCTAGGCACCTCCGTAGCGCCCTGCTGCTCTTCTTGGGGCGCATCCTGCATGGCGGCAGATTCCGCACGCTGAGGGGCTGAAACCGCAGAAGCAGCCGATTGGATAGCCTCACGGATTTTCTCTAAGAGGATTTCGGGATGGAAGGGTTTAGCCACGTAATCGGTAGCACCCGATTTCATGGCACATACAGCATTCTGAACCTCTGCATAGCTAGTCATTACGATAAAAGGCAGGTGGGCATCGGACTTTCTGATATGCTGGAGCAATACCAGTCCGTCATGGTCGGGCAGGCGCAGGTCGGAAAGAACCAGATGGAATGCATCGCCGGCTCCCATCGCTTTGATGGCAGCGCCTACGGATGTTACCCTTTCCACATCGAATCCTTTCTTTTTGAGCCAAGTCTGTATCATTGTTCCGAATGCCAAATCGTCTTCTACAATCAATATCCTCTTCATAATGTTCTGTTTTATCCTCTTCTATAATATCGTTATATATAACTTTGTGCAAAGGTACGGAAAAGTTGTATGGAAAGCTATTTAATTCACATTATTTAGCAATAAAACCGACTAAAAATCTACAAACCCTGTTCTATTATCTTATTTTTAGTGAAAAGAGCAATTGTTTTCGGATAAAAGCATGCTAGTTGCTTTATTTTTTGTATCTTTGCAACCATGTTAAAACAAGATTTAGAGTCATGAATCCGATAGTACAAACCATCATATTGTCAGCTTCGGCGGTGCGCATGTTGCCGCATATCGCTCTGTATCTGCTCCATAAGAAGGAGATAGATGCCGACCTGCTGAAGGTGCAGGACAGGAAGCCTACGGTGCTCAACCTGATTAAGGCATGCACCCGCGAAAGGAGTTTCCGCAATCTGTTTTATTACCGCATGGGCGAATACCGTTCGGTTTTCATCAGCTGGCTGTTGCCTCCCGAGCGTACGATGACCATCTGGTGTCCGCATATCGGGAAGGGTGCGCATCTGGAGCACAGCTATGCCACCTATCTCAACGCAGAAAGTATAGGTGATGACTTCTACTGTCTGCAGATGGTGACGCTGGGCAACGGCAAGGGCGGCAGGCCTACCATCGGAAATGACGTGAAGATTTATACCGGAGCAACGGTCTTCGGCGGCATCCACATCGGCAACCACGTAACGATAGGAGCCGGTGCCGTGGTATTCCAGGATATTCCCGACGGGGCTACCGTGGTAGGGAATCCGGGGAGAATCATTCAGAAATAATCAATTTAAAGATAGAGAATATGAACTATGCATTGATCATAGCCGGAGGTTCTGGCAACAGAATGGGACAGGACATCCCAAAGCAGTTTATGCATGTAGACAACTGTCCTATCATCATCCATACGATGATGGCTTTTCAGAAGCATCCTGATATTCAGGGTATTGCTGTGGTATGTCTGGCAGGTTGGGAAACGGTGTTGCAGTCGTATGCCAACCAGTTCTGCATTACCAAGTTGAAATGGATATTCCCTGGCGGAAGCAATGGTCAAGAGTCGATCCACAATGGTATCTATGGCTTGAAAGAGGCGGGATGCGGTGATGACGACCTGGTGCTGGTGCATGATGCCGTGCGCCCACTCTTGTCGCAAGACATCATCTCATCCAATATCGCCATCTGTCAGAAGTATGGCTATGCCATTACGGGTATCAAATGTAGAGAGGCTATCCTGGAGAGCGAAGATGGTTTCACGACCAACACCAGTATTCCGCGCGACAAACTGATCCGTACCCAGACACCCCAGACCTTCCGTTTGGGCAATCTGATAGCAGCCCACGAAGAGGCTAAGGAGAAGGGTATCGCCAATTCGGTGGCATCCTGTACCCTGATGGCAGAACTGGGAGGCAGACAGATGCATATCGTGCCTGGTTCAGAGAAGAATATCAAGATAACCACCGTTGAGGATCTGGAGATACTGAAGGCACTGATGAAGGTTCAGCCTGAGGCTTGGTTAAAATAAATATGTTATGATAGGAAATTCACCATATAAGGAAGATATTGCGCGCCTTTTCCGGGAAGGTTTGGAATTGGAGCGTCTGCATGGCAAAACCATTCTTGTGGCTGGTGCTACAGGACTGGTAGGAGGCTGTGTGGTTGATGTGCTGATGCAGAATCCTGCCCGGTGCTACAAGGTGATAGCAGCCGGAAGAAACAAGGAACGTGCCCGACAGAAGTTTGCTGCCTATTGGGAGGATGAATCTTTCTTCTTTGCAGAGATAGACGTTACCCAGCCTGTCATCAAGAGCATGGACAGGATGATAGGGGAACCAGTCTATAATGAGTTGGCTGAGGGCGCTGATTACATCATCGATGCAGCCAGCAATGCGAGTCCTAACTTCTTTAAGCAGAATCCTGTAGAGGTGATGAAGGCAAACATCAACGGCGTATCCAACCTGCTGGAATATGGATTGAGTCACCGCATGCAGCGCATGGTTTATATCTCTTCGGGTGAAATCTATGGCGAGGGCGATGGCTCTGAATTTACCGAGAAGAGCAGCGGCTATGTGGATTGTGCATCGGTACGTGCCTGCTATCCATCTTCCAAACGTGCTGCCGAAACGCTCTGCATGGCATACGGAGCAGAGTATGATGCCGATGTGGTGATAGCCAGACTGAGTCATACCTACGGTCCGGGCTTTACGGAGAGTGACAATAGGGTGTATGCCCAGTTTATCCGCAATGTTCTGAAGGGTGAGGATATCGTCCTGAAGAGTAAGGGTGAGGCTTTCCGCTCCTGGCTTTATGTGGTAGATGCCGCCCATGCCATCTTGCGCCTCCTGCTGGATGGCGAGAAGGCAAATGCCTATAATGTGGCTCATTCAGAATCGAATATCTCCATCCGCCAACTGGCAGAGCTGATAGCCCGGAAAGCGGATAGAAAGGTGGTGTTTGATATTCCTGAGGCGGATGCGCAGCAGGGCAATACCACGCCTATCACCAAGGCAACCTTCAGTACGGATAAACTCAAGGCTTTAGGCTGGAAACCGCTCTTTGATGTAGAAGAAGGTTTCGGACATACCTTGCAGGAAGTGAGGGAAGGCTAAAGCTTTCTTTTAATCTCATCCCATGTTTCCCGCTTTTCCATGTTCAGATAGTAGCGAAGGTGTTTCTCTACTCTCTGTTCTACGGGTGGAAACTTCATATAGTCGCCAAAGAAGTGGCGCAGATAGGTATCAGCCTGCTCCGGCAGCAAGACGGTGGTATCCTCGAACGGGAATTCCTTGCCCTTGCCGAGCCATTCCTTCGGGAAAATCTCCTTGTAGTGGTAGGAACCTGTATTCACCAGTACGTTCTTCGCCTTATCGAAATCATAACGGTGACTCATCTCGTCCATCTGCTGGATGAGGCGGTGGCGCATCTTGCTGCGGCAGAAGAAGGCGAGCGTCTTGATGGCAAAGCGGCCCCAAGTTTCCTTGTGCAGGAGCAGGGAGATGTACTCAAAGAAAGTATTGTGGGTGGTTACGGCATTCAGACGGTTGATGGTCTTCGAGTATTTGCGATACAGCGCCTTTGCCGTTTCCAGGTCATCGTCGGTGGCATCAAGAGGGAAGATATCTACGTAAAGGCCGATGATGCAGGGACGCTCCTTCTCCTCGATAAGGGTGGTTTCGCGATTTACGAGTTTGGAGAAATACAGAGGGTATGACTCGTTGTTGTAGGGAGTTACTACCTCGTATTTGCCAAAGTCTTCATGCTTGGCGATTTCGAGCAGACGGTCGTAGTCGGGGCGTGGCATCAGTACGTCGATGTCATCGTCCCAGGGAATCATTCCGTGGTGACGGGCGGCTCCGATAGCGGTGCCGGCACAACAGTAATATCTGAGGTGATACTTGTTGCAGATTTCGATGAAAGCCTTCAATATATCGAGTATTGTGGCGTTCCATTCCTTCTTGATGTTCTTAATATCCATACTTTTTTCTGTTTTACGGCTGCAAAAGTAAGCAAAAAGTTTTGAACTTCAAACTATTTATGCTACTTTTGCATTCTAAAAAGTAAAAACAAGTAATATTCCATATTTATCAGATAGAAACGATGGCAGAATCATTAAAGGAAAAAACCGCCAAGGGATTGTTTTGGGGAGCGATGAACAGTGGCTCTACCCAGGTACTCAATATCCTCTTTGGCATCTTCTTGGCGCGTTTGTTGTCGCCAGCCGATTATGGTATCATCGGCATCCTCACCATATTCACCCTGATAGCGGGCAATCTGCAGAGTAGCGGGTTTACCCAGGCACTGGTGAATATCAGGAAACCCACCGACAACGATTATAACTCGGTGTTCTGGTTTAATGTCCTGGTGAGTCTTACCATGTATGTGGTGCTCTTTTTCTGTGCGCCGCTGATAGCAGATTTCTTCCATCAGCCTTGTCTCACCTCTCTGTCGCGCTTCGTGTTCCTGAGTTTCTTCATCTCTTCGTTTGGTATCGCCCAGAACGGATATATGATGAAGAACATGATGAACAAGGAGATTACCATCGTTAATTTCATGGCTCTGATCAGTTCGAATGTCGTGGGACTGGTACTGGCATTCAGCGGCATGGCTTACTGGAGTCTTGCCTGGCAGCAGGTTATCTTTATCCTCGTGCTGAATATAGGAAGATATTATTATACGGGATGGCGCCCGAACTTTCATATCGATTTCGGACCGGTAAGGAAGATGTTCGGATTCAGCGTGAAACTTCTGGTTACCAACATTATCAATACGGTGAGCAACAACGTATTGACCTTTGTCTTCGGCAGGTTCTATCCGATTAATGATGTGGGTAACTATAGTCAGGCATACAACTGGGACACCAAAGCTAATTCGTTTGTTGCCAATACGGTGGGACAGATAGCGCAACCCGTCTTGGCTTCTATCCAGGACGATAAGAACCGCGAGTTGCTGGTGTTCAGAAAAATGCTCCGTTTCACGGCATTCCTTTCTTTCCCTTTGATGTTTGGCTTGACCCTTGTATCACGTGAATTCATTCTGATTACGATTCATGAGAAATGGATAGCCAGTGTGCCGCTGTTGCAGATTCTCTGCGTGAGCGGTGCCTTTATGCCTATTTACACGCTTTATCAGAATCTGGCTATCAGCAAGGGGCGTTCTGATGTATATATGTGGTGCAACATCGGTCAGGTAGTGGGTTTGCTCGCCTTGGTATTGTTCTGTCATCAATATGGCATCCAGACCATGGTGATAGCCTATACCGTGTTTATCATCGCCTGGCTTCTGGTCTGGCAGTGGATGATGAAGCGTGTTGCCGGATTGCGGTTCCTGGATGTGGCAAAGGATATACTGCCATTCATGCTCTGTGCGGCAGCCACGATGGTAGTTACCTATTTCATGACCTGCAGCCTGCAGAACATCTATCTCCTGCTGCTGGTTCGTCTGCTGGTTTCAGCCACCATCTACTTCTGTATCATGAAACTGTTGAAGGTGCAGATATTAGAAGAGTGTATAGCCTTCTGTAAGCGAGGTAGATAAGATTCACCCTCTTGACAGGTACCCCCTTTTTGATGAGCTTGATGATGAGTCGGATGAGGCAACTCTTAGGCTTGTAGTCGAGCGCCTGATCCACCTTTTCGAAGGCTACATGAGCGTTTGCCGCCCAGCGGTAGGCATTGACGATGCCTATCTCTGTGGCCCTGAGATACTGATGTTCCGTATCGTTCTGCTCGAAGAAATCGATGAGTCGGCGGGTTGATTTGAAGTATGACAGGAGATTCTTTTCAGAGATGTTGTGATTGTAGGAATTCTCATTGTCGGTACGGTAATAATATACTGCATCATCGATGTTCACCTTTTTGCCGTAGAACATGAACTGGGCATTCCAGAAAAGATCTTCCGCATAGTTGATGCCCTCTTCAAAGAATATCCTGTGCTCCATGATGAGCGAACGCTTATAGATTCTGCCCCACAGCCGGTTGGTGATGATGTTCTGACAGACAAGCAGTTTGAGCAGCTTCTCATCAGAAACTTCAAAAGGTTTCTGGAGTCTGCCTGCCTTTTCATCGCACCATTCCCGGTAGCCGCCATCAATCAGGTCGGCATGGCTACTATCTGCTTTTCCTGCCAGCTTCTCAACTGCATCTTCCGGCAGTATATCGTCGCTATCGGCAAATAAAAGATAATCGCCTGTAGCTGCCATCAGTGCCGTCTGTCTTGCAGCTCCCACGCCCCGGTTTCTATCGTGGTGGATGATGCGTACCTGTTGTGCTCTTTCCGGATATTCTTTCAGAAGCGATTGCAGAACGCCGATGCTTTTATCGGGGGTACAGTCATCTACAAAGATGTATTCGATAGACGCATACGACTGCTCGAACAGTGAACGGGCGCACTGTTCGATATATTTTTCTACTCCATAGATAGGGGTTAAGATACTTATTTTCAGCATGATGGTTTTAATCTAAGATACTTTTTTATCTTGTCGGGTTCTCTTTTTTTATCTTGTGAGATACTCGAATATCAGCGTGCTGTTATAGAAGAACAGGAAGATGGTGATGATGGCGAGTCCTCCACGAAGATAAGGCAGATATTTCTCCTTACAGTTTCTTATGATATATCCGATACAGATCGGAATGATGAACGCCCAATGGGCAGCCATGATATAAACCTCGTTCAGTCCGAATCCCATGACCAGATGAATGAAGGCGTCGCATGCCACCCATGAGGCAGTGAGCCAGAGAAAGGCCGATCTTCTTCCCATCCAAAAGCCCATACACAGCAGAATCACGATGATACCCTCTATGATATAAGGAACGGGTGTCTGGTATTTCACGAATATCGGGCGGTGGCTGTGGATATCTTCCAGAAGATGTTCTCTGTGCAGGATAAGCGATTCGCCAAAAACGTTTTCTACCAGTGATTCTGAACGGGAGATAGACATATCTGCCCATGAAAGCATGCCCCGTTTCTGGATATTTTTGCCAGCGATGGCCTTATCGTGTTTTTGCTTCTGGTCCATCTTAGCCCTAAAAGTACTGTCTTTAGCAGCCTTTTGGGCAACGAGCCGTTCTCCTTCCAGGCGATTAGGAATGATGAAAGCCTTGTTCTGGTAAATGCCTGCAGCACCTATCAGAAGGGTAGGCAAGATGATTCCCAATGCCAGATATTTCGGGCGGAAGAGTTTTTTGCCATTGGTAAAGAGGGCGGCAAGGAAGGTCTTGGCGCCATTGCTCAGCGTGATGCCTGCCGTGAAGAAAAAGAGCAGGGCTGTTTGCCACCAAGGCATGCTGCGGTGTTCCTGCTGCTGTTTGCCTGCCAGATAAAGTGTCATCGACAGGAAGAAAAGCGACATGCCGAAATGGTCATCCACAAAGGTGACGAGCAGCACGTAGGCAAAGGAAAAAAGCATCGCTGTGAGCACATTGCTGTCTATAGCCTTCAGCTGCATCACCTCTCTGAAGATTCTTCTGAAGAAGAGGGTGGAGTAGGTGGAGAAGAATGTCATCATCACCGCCACGATGGTAGTTGCCCAGTTGCGCGAGGTGAGTTCTATCAGCCAGCCGTTCAGTAGCGAGAAAGGATAGAGGAAGAAAGGGAGCATGGGATGGCGATACTCCGTGTAATACACCTTCCACTTCGAGAGGGTAAGGTAGGTGTAGGGGTCGAAACCTGAAATCTGAAAGTTCTTGGTGAAGAGCGTCCAGAATCCTGCTTTCGGTTTGCCGAAATCATCAAAATGATAGGTTATCATCAGCACATTGAAGGCGATGATAACGATGAGTGTAATCAAGGCAAAGAGCCTTTCTTCTTTTTTAATTCTAAATATATTGTTCATTCTCTGATTATTTTTTTTGCTGGGCTGATGCATGCCGCATCTCCTTCTTAGCGCTGCAAAAGTAATTGTTTTTTCTGAATATTCAAAAAGAAAGGCTCTATTTTGTGTCTTTTTTCTGATAAAAACGGAGTTTTATTTTGTATTCTCTTTTATTTGGTGTATCTTTGTCGCAATGATGATGAAAAAGTCATCAGGACGGACAGTTGGATAATAAAGATAAATAATGACAATGAAACATGCTTTTTTGATAATGGCTCATGGCAGTTTACCGCTTCTCAGGGTATTGCTGTCGATGCTCGATGATGAGCGCAATGATATATTTCTGCATATCGACCGGAAATCGGATATGCTGGATGGTGCTGAACCGCTGGTTCTTTCCAAGGCACGCCTCTTTGTGTTGGAAAAGAGGGTGGATGTGCGTTGGGGAAATCTGAGCCAGATTAAGGCGGAGTATGTGCTTTTCGAGGAGGCTTTGAAGCATGGACCTTATGCCTACTACCATCTGCTGAGTGGTCAGGATTTACCTATCAAATCGCAGGATTACATCCATCAGTTCTTTGAGGAGCATCAGGGTAAAGAGTTTGTGGGCATCAATCATGGTGAGGAATTTGAATGGGATTGCCGCCGGAAGATGATGCGTTATTGGCTCTTTACCAGTCTTACCCGCTCGAAGTATGGGGCTTTGAATGCCATTACCAGGCGACTGAATAAATATCTTTCGATGCTGCTCATGCCGTTCCTGCATCGCCAGAAGATGGATTTTGCCAAGGGTGCCAACTGGGTGAGCATCACGCAGGCATGCGTGGAGTATGTGGTGAGCCAGAAGCCGTTTGTATTGAAAAGATTCAATTATACCTTCTGCCCTGATGAGTTCTTCCTGCAGACCCTGGTATGGAATCATCCCGATTTCCGGGCCGCCCTGTATTCTGAAAAAGATGAATATGAGGGCTGTATGCGACTTATCGACTGGAAACGGGGCAATCCATACGTCTGGACTTTGGCAGACAAAGAGGAGCTGGAACAAAGCAACCGCCTCTTTGCCCGTAAGTTTGATATGAAGCATGAGGATATCATCCGCTGGATCAAGGCTTCTTGCTAATATTTATCCTAGCATGTAGTCTACCAGCAGATATCCGTTGCTTATCCACAGATAGAAGGTGATGGCGAGCATCAATCCTCTGAAGGCCCATTTCAGGTTCTTTCCTTTTGCCTTGAGCGCCAGGAAGGCGATGGCGATAGGAAGGGCATACATATAGTGGGCAGTCATGATATATACCTCGTTGATACCGAAGCCCAAACCGATATGGAGGGCAGCATCCATCAGGAAGAATGTCAGGGTGAGCCAGAGAAACTTTGATTTTCTTCCGGCAAGGATGCCAAGTAAGAAAAGCACAACGATGCATGCCTCTACCGCATAATTGACCGCAGACTGGTATTTCACGATAACCGGACGGTTGCGCAATACATCGCCCAGAAGGTTCTGCTGGTGCAGCATGATGCTTTCACCGAAGAAATTCTCGACCAGAGTTTGCGAGCGGGAGGTCGTCTTGTCGGTCCAGTTCATGAATTCGCCCTTGGCGATAGGCTTGCCCGTGTTCTTGTTCCATATCTGTTTATGGTCACGAACATATTTGGCATGCGCTTTATCCTTGATGATTTTCCTGACGGCAGTTTCTACCTTTGCCGAGTCTTTCACGCCAGTGCTGTCGCGGTATTGCTGGTAAATCTTGGCTGTGGCTTCCTTGTTTTTCTTCATCTTAGCCTCGTGTCTTGCCATCTCCTTAGGCCATACGAAGGTGCGGTATTCCCATCTGGCGAAAGCCCACATGAGTGCGGCAGGAAGGATGACTCCTATCAGGAAGTATTTGATACTGAAGAACTTTCTGCCATTGGTGAAAAGGGCGGCAAGATAGGTTTTCAGACCATTGTTGAGCGATACGCCCGCTGTAAATACAAAGAGCAGGATAGTCTGCCAGATGGTAAGCTGTCTGCCTTTCTTCATGCATACGCCTGTGATATACAGGGTACAGAGGAGTATGATCATCGACATGATGAAATGGTCGGGTACCATCGCTGAAACCATCACATAGGCAAAAGAGAAATAGAAGGCAGAGAGCAGATTGGCATCAAAGCGCTCTGTACCAATCACTTCTCTGAATATACGGTAAAGGAAAATGAAGGAATAGAAGGCGCAGAACACCAGGATAGCTCCCACGACAAACTGAACGCAGTTGATGCCGGTAAGCATTATCAATCCTTGATTTATCTGATTCGGGATATACATGAAGAACGCCAGCAGCGGGTGGCGGTATACGTTATATTCTGTGTCCCAGTGAGATACGATGCTATAGGTAAGCGGGTCGAAACCTGCCACATGGAAGGTCTTGACAAAGAGTTTGTGATAATTATCTGTAATCTGCGAGAACTGGCTGTGGTATTTGATGACAGTCAGGGCATTGAGGGCACATGCTATGATGAGTGCGACGAGTGCTGAAACTCTTTCTTCTTTCTTGATTTTAAAAATATCGAATATCTTTTTCATATCTTTCTTTTATCGTGTTTTGGGAATCCCCTTATTTCTTCAGGAAGAACCTTACCAGGAGGAAGTTTACCGGGATGCAGATGCAGAGGGTGGGTATCATAGCCAGCTGTTTGGCTAGACCCAAGCCTACGAAGAGGTTGAGGCAGAGGGTCTGCATCGAGTAGTTGACGATGTGGGAGAGGGTGAATCCTGCTCCGCGCTTGGCATTCGCCTTTACCTTAAATGTATAGCGGGTGCTGGCGATGAAATTGAAGATGAAACTCACGATGTAGGCGATGGTGTTGGCGGTGGTAGCCAGACTGTGGTCGCCCATGTTGGGGATGAAATGGGTCAGTGCCGGCATCATAGCCAGGTAGATGACATATTGCAGTACCGTAGCCAGTCCGCCTACGATTCCGAATCTGATGACTTCGCCCAGCTTCTCTCGCTTGGCATCATCCATATTATTTATCTTGTTCTTGATATTCATGTTGCAAAAGTACTTCAAAATCTCCAAATTACCAAATATATCCTGGTATTATTTATCTCAGCATCTTTCCTTTTCCGAAGAGATAAGCCAAATGGGTCTTCTCCATCATCTTGGCGATGCCGATGCTTCCGGCAATGGCGATGAAAATGGTAACGAGGGCGAAACAGATTTCGCTCCTGTCCCAACTAAAGAGGGGATGATAAAACTTGGCTGCCATCGTAAAGATAGGGTGGAAGAGATAGATAGGAAGCGTGTTGCGGCCTATATATAATAAGGTGTCTTCTGTCTTTCGGACGCTGGCATTATCCTGTAGGCGGTTGATGAGGCTGTGAATCCACATCAGGGATGAAATGCAGCACCAGCAGGAGAAGACGATGGCGAGCGTGCCCCAGTCGTACCATTCTTTTAAGCCCAGCAAGTTGATCCAGAGCAGCAGGGCAACCGGTGAAGAACGGAAAATTCTGTCAAAGCCGATATGGCATTGTCTGAGTACCGCTCCGATGAAATAATAGGTGGCGGCACTAGGCGAAAGAGCGGGTGTCTTGGACAGGAGCAGGAGTAGGGTGGCGAAGATAAAGAGGCTTGTGGTGGTGCTCATCGTCGTTTTTCCCTGTCTGAGGGTTCCCCAGGTTGCTCCCTTGAAACTGACGTAATAGAGAATGCCGCAGATAATCATGGTCTGAATGAACCAATAGGGACCGATGGAAGTAACGAATATCTTCTCACAAATCTGAGAGAGTGACAGTTCCGTGATGCCATCTCTCACCGGCATGAAATAGGAGAGGACAGAGAAACCGGTTACCATGATGACGTAAGGCAAAGCGAGACACATCAGGTACCTTCCCATCTCCTTTGGGCTTTTCTCAATATTCACGAGATAGCCAGTGATGATGAGGAAGGTAGGCATCATGAACGAGAGGATGCCTGCCTTGAGCTGGGGGTATGCGTTGCCGAAGCTCACGATATGAATCAATATCATGAGAATAATGAGTATGGCTCTTATCCAGTCGATGTCTGTATTCCTTTGTTTCATAATGAATATATTCAAAATCTTTACTTGTTGATGTTACAATTGGTGGCAAATATACATAAAATATTCTTTTCCTCAAAATCTTTTTGCCTAAAATTCCCCCAGATTCTCAAAATCTTTTTGAAACGGGCCTTCAGTTTGTACTTAAACTACATGCAAAATGGAGTAAGCAATATGTTGTAAATCAGCGAGTTGATATACTTGATACGGCGTTTCGCCGTACATGGGTAGTTGAGCAGTATTCTTGGAGGTGTATATAAATACCATAAAAGATACATAATCTTTACAATTATATCTTTCTAAAGGGTGCGATAAAATGATTCATTACAGGCTTCGCGAAGGTTATATCTAGGGACTGTAGAACGAACATGCTGCCCCTTTTTTCGTATTATTGGCATCACGCAAAACGGACTTTTAGGAGACTCTGAGTGACGGAAGAGAGTGACTATCCGGCTACAAATGCAGCTTTGGATGATTGAAAGCAGAAATTGTTAATTTTTGAAAAATACAAGAGGAAAGAGACATTTTTATCGGGAATAGCCCCTTTCAGGTGTCGCATTCCCCCACCAATGCGACACCTAAATGATAGGAATGCGACACCTAGGCATGGGAATGCGACACCTTATTTCAATTATTTTTTGTATATTTGCAGCATGATTGCGAGATTGGAGCCATGTCGGATTGCTGTTCGGCATACCTGTTCATCATGCAGGAAAGCCTCTTATGTTTCCAGGAATCATCTTCGCTCTGATGATCCAATGGACATGATTGCGAAGCCTATCCCATCATAGAGGAAAGCTCCTGATCTTTGCGATAAATTGGTAAACAGACATATAAGATAAAATATTTACATTAATCATTTATAACAAAACGTGTATGAAAAAGAAACAATTACACAAATCGAATCGGCTCGTCACGATGCTGCTGCTCGTGATGGCTATCCTCATGCCTTATGGGGGGGGCATGGGCACAAACGAGGCCTTCCAGTGGTGATGGCTCAGTAGGCAATCCTTATAAGATATCCACAGCTGCAGAACTGGCGTGGTTCCGCAACCAGGTGAATAGCGGTAATAATAGTATTTCAGCCGAGCTGACTGAAGATATTGACTTGGCAGAGTTCTGCCATGCGAAGGATGCCACCAAGTATACTGAAGAAGTCAATTGGACTCCTATCGGTAACTCAGATAATATGTACCAAGGTACATTTGACGGCAACGGGAAGACCATCAGAAATCTCTACATCAATGACATCTCTGAGAATATCGGTATCACCTGCTATGCCGGTTTCTTCGGCTATGCTGATGCAGGTGGCAGCATCAAGAACATCACTTTCGGCAATGCAAAGGTAAAGAGTACTGGTGAGTATTGTACTGGAATTTTGGTAGGATACGAAGAGTTTTGTATTATTGAAAATATCAAGACCTTGGCTAACTGTTCGGTAGAAGGAAAAGATCATGTTGGCGGAATAGCAGGAAGAGCAAGTGGCGACATCGGCAACTGCGAAAACCATGCAAAGGTGAATGGTGCAAATTTTGTAGGAGGTATTGTAGGTAACTATGAACGTTCCGGCAAATCCATCATTTCATGCGCCAATTATGGTGTCGTAACAGGTACGGGAAACCAAGTTGGCGGCATTGCTGGATTTTTTGCCTCAGGAACCATTCAGAATTGTGCCAACTATGGCGATGTAACGGGAACTAATTATGTCGGAAACCTGATAGGAAAAGGTTTTATATGCAATCTGAACAATGTGCTTGGCACAGGTAATGTTACTGCTACTTCTGATACAGAGCGTGCCGGTATCCTTGTTGGAAGCATACAAATTTCTTCCAGCACCGCTTCTGGCATCCTGGCATACAGTAGCAATGCGAAGCTTACCATCAAAGGAGCTGAGCAGATAGGTGAAGCTGTCAAGGCTATCGGAGAAGGGTCATTGACATCTGCTGAAAAGATAAAAGCATTTTCTGCAGAACAATTGAAGAGCGGATTGGTTGCTTTTATACTCCAGGAAAATGCCTCAGAAAGTGCAAAATGGGGGCAAAATCTGAACACCGACGATTATCCTTTACTTGGCTCTGCGAATAAGGTGTATTCGGATAGTCCTGTGATAATGAAATGTTCTGGAGAGTTGGAAGGTATAGGTACATTTAACAATACCAAGCCTGCACAAGAGGGCACATTTACAATTAAGCATGGCGATAGTCCCACACATCACGAATTCGTGGCTCCTACTTGCACCGTAGATGGCAACATCGAATATTGGGAATGTAATCTTTGTCATAAGTCTTTCTCAGACAAGCTGTTGACACAAAGAGTGAGCACTCTTGTAGTATCGGCTACCGGACACAAATATGGAGAGAACGGCAAGTGTACGATGTGTCAGAAAGAAATTCCTTCCTTGACATTGGGCAACAATCCCATAACAATCGAAAAAACGTATGGCAGTAGGGATGAAATCAGCGGTTACAACCTTTATAAATATACTGCTCCAGAAGATGGCACATTGGAGGTGACGGCAAACAGCAACGGCTATTATAATACCTATGGCACCCTGTGGGAGAGCCCTACGGCTGCATCTTGCTTGACTTCCGATGATTCTGGCAATTGGTCTGACTTCAAAATCACCTATACTGTAACGAAAGGCACCACTTATTATATCGGTGCAAGAGAATATGATGGCTATGCCATAGTAGACGAAGTTACAATCAATGTAAAAATGAATGGTCTTGATTGTGAATTGCCAACAGGCATGACTGGTAAAGGAACTGAGGCGGAACCATTTGAGCTGAAGACGGCAGATCATCTGGCGTGGTTCCGTGACTTCGTGAATGAAGGTAACATGAAAGCCTGCGCAAAGATTGCCGATGATGTGAAAGAAATTGATATGAGCACTGTATGCCATAAGGCTGATACCGAAAAGCAGGTAACAGAGCTCAGCTGGATTCCTATCGGTACCTCATATACTAATAGGTATCAAGGTACATTCGATGGCAACGGGAAGACCATCAGTAATCTCTACATCATCAATGCCGCCTCTGAACATCTCGGTTTCTTCGGCTATGCAGAAAAGGGCAGCATCAAGAACATCACTTTCGACAATGCAAAGGTAAAGAGTACTGTTGATCATTGGACTGGAATTTTGGCAGGATCCGAAGATCTTTGTGTTATTGAAAATATCAAGACCTTGGCTAACTGTTCGGTAGAAGGAAAAGAAGGCGTTGGCGGAATAGCAGGAATGGCAAGTGGCGACATCGGCAACTGCGAAAACCATGCAATGGTGAATGGTGCAAATTCTGTAGGAGGTATTGTAGGTGGCTATAGAGAATTCGGCAAATCCATCATTTCATGCGCCAATTATGGTGTCGTAACAGGTACGGGGAACAGCGTTGGCGGCATTGCTGGACATTTTGGCTCAGGAACCATTCAGAATTGTGCCAACTATGGCGATATAACTGGAGCTGATATTGTCGGAAACCTGATAGGAGATGGTTATATATGTAATCTGAACAATGTGCTTGGCACTGGTAATGTTACTGCTACTTCTGCAGATCGTGCCGGTCTTCTTGTTGGACGCATAAAAGATTCCTCCAGCACCGCTTCCGGCATCTTGGCATACAACAGTAGCTCGAAGCTTACCATCAATAAAATTGAGCAGACAGGTAATGCTGTCAAGGCTATCGGAAAAGGCTCATTGACCTATCCTGACGGTAAGAATGAAGCTGACGTGGTCAAGGCATTCACCCCAGAGCAGCTGAACAGCGGTGAAGTGGCTTACCTGCTCAACGGAAGCAAATCAGAAGGTGAACTGGTTTGGTATCAGAAACTCTTGGGTACTGATGCAGATGCTTATCCTGTGCTTGTTGCTGAAGAGGGCAATACTGTATATAATGGAACATTCAATTACTGCGATGGAACGACTTCCTCATATAGCAACAGTTCTTCTGATAGTGAATTGATTCACGTAGCATCTGCCACTTTAACCAGTCCTGAGTTCGACTCCGACAGTCACATCTATCACATGGGCTGCCGCAACGAGAACTGCCCTGAGCATAAGTATGTAGCAGATGCAGATGGAACACTGAAGGCTACCAAGGAAGAAGACGGAAAATTCTATGTCGAGAAACTGGCCCTTACCGATGCTTCTACAGCCATCAACACCCAGGCTCAGTTCACGATTAAGGACCTGCAGTATAGCCGTCAGCTCAATGAGGGACAGAAGGGTTATGTAACACTCTGCCTTCCTTTCGATATCAATGTAGCTGATGTTACTGGTGTAGAGAAATGCTATCCGGTAGGAGATATGATGATTCACATGCCAACAAATGATGCAAGTGTATTGAAATTCGTTCTTATGCTCGATGAGCAGTCTGTCA
>OAUQ01000252.1_pt1 | contig 22936 bp, 16 predicted proteins | sample 1476151 | NCBI WGS metagenome assembly OAUQ01 (sample SAMEA2580008, study PRJEB22360) | human gut metagenome | biome: human gut; feature: human-associated habitat; material: faeces | place: Denmark | collected 2008/2010 | reverse complement strand
AGTATTATTTTCTAATACTGAGATCTTGATTTGTCATCTTAACTTAATGACATTGGGCATTATCCGGAGCTTTTTTATCCATTTTTTTATTACCACGACATCACTTCATATCCGTCATTGGTTACAAGTACCATAATTTCCCACTGTGCTGACGGCTTTTCATCATCCGTATAGATTGTCCAGCCATTCTGTTCATCAATGTAAATCTCACTTGTTCCCATATTAATCATCGGTTCAATTGTAAATACCATGCCCGGTGCCATCACCATTCCAGTGCCTTTTTTTATCACATAGCTGACATATGGGGCTTCGTGGAATTCCAGTCCGATACCGTGACCACCGACCTGACGGACAACAGAATATCCGTTTTCCTTTGCATGGTCCTGAATCGCCTGTGCCACATCACCTAAATGTCCCCATGGTTTTACCTGCTGTAAACCCAGCTCCACACACTCTTTTGCCACACGCACGAGCTTCTGGTTTTCTTCGGAAACATTTCCAATACAGAACATCCGGGATGAATCTGAAAAATATCCATTATAAATGGTTGAGCAGTCCACATTGACAATATCGCCGTCAATTAACTGTACATTATTGGAAGGAATTCCATGGCACACCTGTTCATTAATGGAAGTACATACGCTCTTTGGAAACCCTTCATAATTTAACGGTGCCGGAATACCCCCCATTGCCGTTGTCTTCTGATAAACCATCTGATCGATTTCTTCTGTCGTCATACCTGCACAAATGTGTTCTGCCACATAATCAAGTACTGCAATATTAATCTTGCTGCTTTCACGCATTCCCTGTAACTGTGCTTCATTTTTAATAATTTCCCGCGGTGGAACCTTATGAAATTTTCTTCTGTACATTTCAATTTTTTTATCAAAATCCATGTGGCATTCACCGTATAACTTTCCACTCTTGCACCAGCATGGCTGGTCCTTTGTCAGCTTTTTCAATTGTTTTCCTCTTTTCTTTTTATTTTTCTTTTCTGCTTTTCTAAAATCCGTTACTGCTGTAATGCCTCCACAATTGCCGGGAAAAACTGCTTCTTTCTGGATACGACACCCTGCAGCTTTACACAAGCATCCTTTACTTCTACGCCAAACGCCTGATAAATCACAGCATTGGCATTGTTACCCGCACAAAGTACCTCAGAGGATTCCGATACAATATCAGTGAGCAGAAAATAAACAATTCCCGCACTGTTATCCTGTACAACACCCTGTATAAATTCTGCCAGACGCGGTTTTACTTTTTCTAACTCCTCCGCACTCATAGAATTAATCTGTCCGACACCAATTGCAACATTGTTAACGGAAAACTTTTTATAATCCTGATAAAAAATTTCTTTTGCAGATTTACCGGATAAATTGCTTCCGGCACGGAACATTTCCCGCCCATATGTCTCAATATCCAGCTCTGCCTTTTTTGCCAGCTGCATACACGCTGCCACGTCATCCGACGTACACGTCGGTGATTTAAAAATCAATGTATCGGAAATGATTGCCGAACACAGCAGCGCCGCTGTATTTTTATCAATATCCGCCTGATTTTCCTGATACATATGATAAATAATCGTTGCCGTACTGCCAAGCGGCTGATTTCTAAAAAATACCGGTGATACCGTCTGAATTGCCCCCAGCCGGTGATGGTCGATAATTTCAAGAATTTCCGCTGTTTCAACGCCATTGACTGCCTGACCCCTTTCGTTGTGGTCAACAAGAATCAATTTTTTCTTTCCTGCTCCCAGTAAATTTCTTCTGGAAATCATCCCCACATAATTGCCCTGTGTATCCTCGACCGGAAAATCCCGGTGGCGAAGCTTTGCCATAACCGTCTGGATATCTTCAATAAAGTCTTCTGTTTGAAATTTGACAATTCCTTCTTTTTCTTTCATCAGAAAACGTATCGGCATACTCTGGTTAATCAGTCTTGCTACCGTATATGTATCAAATTTAGTTGTAATTAACAGACAGTTGTGTTCCTTTGCCACTTTTGTGATGGTCTTTGACACCTGTGCGCCTTCACAGATAATCAGGCATCCTGCCTCCATTTCAATTGCGCACAGCTGTGCCTCATAGCGGTTTCCCAAAATAACAATATCCCCTGTCCCGATATAATTTTCCATCATATCCGGGTTAGCCGCCGCAATCACAACTTTTCCTTCTTTAAAAATACCGTCTGCTTCCCCTGCAACAACCGTTCCTTCCAATGTATCCACAATATTCTGATACCGTGTCTGGGCTGTTGCAAGAATGGTGCTGTCATAAACCTGAAAATACGATTTTGCTATATCTCCAATCGTAATCAGTCCTTCCAGCACATTTTCTTTTGTTACCGGAAGTGTCACGACATTCTGCTCTTTCATCAGGGTCCACGCCGTTTTTACTGAAATCTCTTTAGAAACACCCGGTGTTTTTCGAATCTGGATATCCCGTACCTGTGGTCTGACATCCTTCATATATTCCGGCGGCTGTATCCCCAGTTTATCCATGACATACTGCGTTTCTTCATTTAAATGTCCTGCACGTTTTGCCACATAATGCTGTCCTGTTATTTTTTCTTTTAGTCTTGCATAACAAATTGCTGAGCATACAGAATCTGTATCCGGATTTTTATGTCCAATCACATAAACTGTTTCCTTTCCTTCCATATCCACCTCTCCACTTAAAAAACTGTTATAGCTGTACCGTTTCTACCTAACATACATACTATAACAGTTCTTTATGGTTTTCAACCGTTTTGCCTTTATTTTGTCTGTTTAATCTGTCTGTAAGCACGCTGCACTAATTTGTGAAAACAACAATATTGGTCTTATCTGTTTCTCCCAGACGTGCCAGCAGCTTTTTAAGATTCTCAACCGCTTTCTTATAAACATAATATGCATCATATGTCTGCTGGAAATAATCCATGGCTCCCTGAATATCCTCACGGTCTTTTGCCTCCCATGAAAGTGTCGCATATTTATGGATATTATTATGCGTTTCAATAACTTCTTTAAATTCTGCACTGCCTGTAATCTGTGGATTCGTCTGTGCAGCAAGCCATTTACCGATTTTACAGGTCTTCGGATTATTCAGCTGTTCTTTTCTTAACCGCTCAAAATCAACGGCATTGTTATAAACTCTCCACATCAGGATAAAGTGGTCATTAATAAATACATCCAGCCAGTCCTGCTGTGTAATCTCAGCAAATCCACGTACCATATCACTTCTTGTTGTATCAATGTAACGCCCGATTTTATAGACATGCGTTCCCATTTCCGTACAGTCATCAGAAAGTTCTTTATAACTCTTGGAAATGCTTTCAATCTGCCTTGTAAAGTCTTTTGTTACGTCTGTCTGTGTATCAATATCCTCAAAAGCATTGTCAACACGATCCTTAATCTGATTCATCTGCTGATTCATCTGTCGGATTGATTCCAATGACTGTTCTACCTTTTCATTGCCCTCTGCAAGCTTGGAGGTTGTTTCATTCATGGAAAGTGCCAGTTCCCCGATATCCGTACGCAGTTCTGCTACATATTTAACAATGTCTTCTGCAGATTCTGCGGTATTGCCGGATAACTGTCTTACCTGATCAGCAACGACTGCAAAGCCCTTTCCTGCTTCTCCTGCTCTTGCAGCTTCAATAGATGCATTTAACGCCAGCAGATTACTCTGGCTTGCAACCTTCTTTACCACATCGACAATTTCACCGATTTTATCAATCTTGCCCTGAAATTCCTGTACCTGTTCATTGATTGCCTGAATCTTTTCAGAAGACTCATTGACAACCTGTATGCTGTTGTTCATATTTTCCGTACTACTGTCAGCGGTTGCAATGACATCATGTGTATTCTCACGGATATGTGACATTGCTTCCGAAATATTGTTAATAGATGTTTCCATGTCACGGCTTGCATTTTCCATATCCCGGATGGATTCTGTCTGGGACTGAACCTGATCTAATGTCTTTTTTACATAAGAGTTATCACCGATTGAACCCATTGCCTGATTCAGACGCATTACAAAATTGTTATTGGAACGCTTATATGCGTGCATCAGTTCATTAAACTTTTCTCCATATGCCGGATTCTGAAATGCGCTTGTATCAATATCTTCATAATTACCGCCAATCACACCATCCATTGCCTGCATAAGCAGCTGCAAGTCCTTTTCTTCTGAATAACCATTTGCTGTCTTTTTTCCAAACATATCTATTACCTCTCTGATTTGCTTTTATCTTAGTCGTATTTTATCACATAATAACAAAAAATAATACTTATTTTTGCTTATTTTTTGCATATATTACAAAATTTTTTTCCTAATCCAGCGCAATTTCTTCCAGTTCCACAATGCTCCCAGTTTATTGTAAACCCAGTACCCTGCATTTGCCGCCTTTTGCAGCAGAAAATTTGTGTCCTCTTCCATTTCTTTTAAAACACTGCCGCCCTGTGCCTGCACCCATCCTTCTTTAATTGCCCGGATTAAATCATTGTTGTTTGCAATTTTTTGTGTGAATTCTGTATATGCTGCCCCGACTACGCGCATCTTATGTGCATCCGACCCTGCCACTTTCGGCTTATGCAGACAGCCTGCCAGATTATCAGCACAGGCATTTGCCCACGGTCTGGTGCAGGCATTAAATGTTTCCACGAAATCAAATTTTTCCAGGAATTCATTGTGTTTTTTACCAAATCGCGTATTGGTAAATGCAAAATATCCCGGCCCGTAAGGATGTGCAAGCCCTAAAATGCCCCCTCTTTCATGCACAATCTTTTCTAACTGCGCCAGTGTCATTCCACGGATTTCCATAAAAGCATCATTTATACAGTCCGGCAGTACCGCAATCACATGACCGCCATCCCTTGTATCATACTCAATGCCCTTTAATACCGTAAACGGCTTTTCCAGATGCAGATTCTTTGCAATCTTTTCAAATTTGCGGTAGCCGTCATAGGAGTTGTGGTCTGTTACCAGCATTCCGTCAAAGCCTTCTTTTACCAGCTTCGTGATATATTCCTGAATCGGCACTTTTGCATCAATTGACCCCTCTTTTGTATGGCAATGCATATCCAGCTTCATTTTTATTCTCCATTCTGTATTTTTTAACATCAGTGTCAAAAACAAATTTTAACATTTATATTACCTATCATGATAAATCATTTGACAATTTCATAACCAGCTACACTATAACACAGCGCCACCTTTTTTTCCATATTTTTTCACTTTCCGGTCCCTTATTTCATATATTAAAATAACTCTGCTATCAAAGGATTTTGTTTATGAATTATCGGAACTGTCTTAAAATTTTATGCAGTATTTCTGTTGTCTGCCTGTGCTGTACATGTATGGGCTGCAGCAAAACAAAAAGCACCGGCAGCACATCCATCACTTTAAATGAAGTTGCGCACTCCGTTTTTTATGCACCACAGTACGCGGCAATTGAATTGGGATATTTTAAGGAAGAAGGCATTGACCTTACACTTGTGACCGGATTCGGCGCTGACAACGTTATGACTTCCCTGATTTCAGATGATGCACAGATTGGCCTTATGGGTTCTGAATCTTCTATATATGTATACGCACAGGGTGCATCGGATTACGCCGTCAATTTTGCCCAGTTGACACAGCGCGCCGGCAACTTTCTGGTATCCAGAACGGCAGAAGATGATTTTTCATGGGAAAACCTGCGCGGAAAAACGATTCTTGGCGGCAGGGCAGGTGGTATGCCACAGATGCTTTTGGAATATATTTTAGAAAAGAACGGACTGACTAAAGAAGACGTCAATATTATTCAAAACGTAGATTTCGGCTCAACTGCCGCGGCATTTTCGTCTGGCATTGCCGATTATACCGTGGAATTTGAACCGTCCGCAACACTTCTGGAACAGGAAAGCGCCGGATTTGTCGTGGCTTCTTTGGGCGTGGAAAGCGGCTATGTGCCGTATACTGCCTATTGTGCCAAAAAGAGCTTCCTTTCTAAAAACTCCGATGTGATTGCTGCCTTTACCAGAGCCATTCAAAAAGGGCTTGACTACTGTAATTCCCACTCCGCCGAAGAAATTGCTGCGGTAATTGCACCACAGTTTCCGGAAAATACCCAAAACGATATCGCCGTCATTGTTGCACGATATCAGAATCAGGACACATGGAAAACCGATACGGTATTTTCCAAAGAAAGTTTCACACTGCTGACTGATATTTTACGAAACTGCGGCGAGTCAGACACGGATGTTCCTTATGAAGACCTTGTCACCACAACATATTCCAAACAGGCAGCGGCCGAATCTGTTTCATATTAAGCCACATGTAAGATTTAACTCTGCCGCTTTTTCATTTCATGATTTAAAGTGCCGTCCGAGCCGTTCGCGGAATTTTTTGCTGTGCTTTGCATGCCTTTGAACCTGTAACAGCACCAGACGGCACATCACTGCAAAGACCGGAACTGCTGCTGCCATTAAAATCCCCGTAACCATTACCCATACCGGTGACAACGGATACAATGCGAACAGCGGCTTTAAAAACAGTACACTGAATACTGCCCCGGATGCCATCAGTATACAGATGCCTGTTCTGATTTTATCCAGCGGCATACAGATTCTTATAAGTGCTGCCATTCCGACAGCCAGCAATATCATGATACACATTGTAGAAAGCTGCTCATGTCCGATGCCGGCACAATTTCCTGCAACGTTAAGCACTGCCAGCAGTATAAAATCCGTCAGTGCCGCAGGCAGTGCCAAAAGCACGACATTGGTTAAAAAATGTCCTTCTATGCGGCTTTTATCCGGCTGCATTGCCAGTAAAAATGCCGGTGTACCGATGGTGAATGTTCCCAAAAAAGACAACTGTGTCGGATACAGCGGATATTTACTGACTGCCACAAATGTAAACAGTGTCATCAGCATAGAAAACAGATTTTTCACCAGAAACAGCGAAGCAGAACGCTGGATATTGTTGACCACGCGTCTGCCCTCTAATACCACGGACGGCATCCTTGCAAAATCAGAATCCAAAAGAACAATCTGTGCCGCATTGGATGCCGCTTCACTGCCGGATGCCATCGCAATACTGCAGTCCGCTTCTTTTAATGCCAGCACATCATTGACACCGTCCCCTGTCATTGCAACAACATTGCCTGCTTTTTTGAGTGCCAAAAGAAGTTTCTTTTTCTGTTCCGGCGATACTCTGCCAAATACCGTATAAATCGGTGCAGCTTTTTCCAGTTCTTCATCAGAAAGCTGTGAAACATCAATATATCTGTCTGCTTCTGCAATCCCTGCCTTTTTTGCAACTGCCGCCGCTGCTTTGGGATGATCGCCGGATATAACCTTAATACAGACGTCTTCTTTCTGAAAATATTCAAATGTTTCCCGCGCATCCCTTCGGATCGGATTACTCACTAAAATAAATGCAAGCGGTTCAAACAAATGCTGTTCTTCCCCATACCTGCCAAATGCAAGCACACGTACACCTTTGTCGATTTTATCAGAAATTTGCACGTCATATTTTCCGTAACGCTCTGCCAGAAGCCGCTCCGGCGCACCAATCAGATATAGTCCTTCTTCAAAACGTACACCGGAATATTTGCGCTGTGAAGAAAACGGAATGACTTTTTGTGCCTTTCGTTCACTTTTTCCGTCAAAATAGTCTTTTAATGCCTGCATCGTGATATTATCCGCATCCAGATTTGCTACAACATCTCCGATTAAGGCATGAAGCGAAGTTTCTTCTTCCTCTTTTGCCAGCGGAATAATTTCCCGGACAGACATTTTATTTTCCGTAATCGTTCCCGTCTTGTCCACACACAGGACATTGACCCGCGCCAGCGTTTCAACACATGCCATTTCATGAACCAGCACTTTTTTTCTGCCAAGGCGCATGACACTGACAACCAGTGCAATGCTCGCTAAAAGATACAGTCCTTCCGGTATCATACCGACCAGTGATGCAATCATGGATACGACACTTTCCTGTATGGTCGAACCAATGACAAAATGCTGCTGCAAAAACAGCAGGATTCCAATCGGTATAATAACAATGCCAATAATACGCACCAGACGGTCTAAGGAACGCATCATTTCCGTCTGTGTATTTTTACGCGATGCTTTTGCTTCTAACATCAGCTGTGCCGCAAAAGATGACAGTCCCACTTTTGTAAGTGTCGCATATCCTTTTCCTGAAACAACAAAACTGCCGGAATACAGTATATCGCCCGGATTTTTTACCACTTCATCCGCTTCACCTGTAATCAATGCTTCATTGACACGCAGACTGCCTTTCTCAACAACTGCATCTGCACAAATCTGGTTTCCTGCCTGAAAAACGCAAAGGTCTCCAAGCACCAGCTGTTCTGAATCCACCTGCAGCATCTGCCCGCTGCGCACAACCTGCGTTTTAGGTTCATTCATCAGCGTCAGCCTGTCTAACACCCGTTTTGCCCGGATTTCCTGAACAATGCCAATCATTGTATTGCACACAATAATAGGCAAAAAGGTCATATTTACATATGACCTTACAAAAACTAACAATGCCGTAAACACTGCAAATATGAAGTTAAAGTATGTAAAAATGTTACCGGCAATAATCTGTCCGACAGATTTGGACTGATTTTTCACCTGTACATTTCCATAACCGGCATACAGCCTTTTTTGTGCTTCTTCGCAGCTTAATCCACGGTTTTCATTAGTCATCTGAATATTCAATCTCCTTACCCGCAACGCGGAACGTATAATAAATAGTGACTGCAAAAATAACCAGCTTTACAGCAAAACTTACCGCTATGCTTGCAACGGATTCCTGATTGTAAAGCTGGAATGAAATCATCGCAAAAAATGTCACTGCCGCTGTAACGCCGTACCACCATTTTGCCAGATTTCCTTTAATAACACCAAAAATCACATTCATTAATGCGATATTTAAAACCATATCGAGAATACAGTTGACACCCAGTAACAGCCATAAAACGGATGGTGTTGTAAACAGTGCCGAAACCGTTTCATAGGTTGTTGTCACCTCTTCCGCCGCCAGCTGTGCCAGCATATCCTGTGCCTGTCCTGCCTGGATTGCGGTACACCACGTAATGTAGGAAATCGCTGTCATACCGTATAAGAGGCTGTCGCCGATTGAAAGACCGATTCCTGCAAGATAGACATCGCCTTTACGCTCAAAACGTTCATTTAACATATAGCCGGTAACAACTCTTGCCGCTGTAAATCCGGCTGTCGCAAACAGCGCATATACAATATTATACGTTGCCGGGTTGTTATAAAAAATATTGTCTATACTCGGTATCAGTGCCAGCGCCGATGTTGCCAGATTGGCAAAAATAAATACAAAAACGGCATAGGCAATCACACCTAAAATCCCCGGCATAACTCTTGCTTTCCATCTTTTCATAATGACAACTACAAGTACAATAATTGCCGAAAGCATAAGAATCCCACCCGCCGAGAGCATGGATGACGTTCCTGCCGGCAGGGTCTGTGTCAAATCAATTGTTTCCATAAAATCTCCATTCCGCCGTTTCCATCTGCCACGGCTTTTTATCTTTCTTAATCATATCATTTCTGTCTGTAAAAGCCAATAAAATATCTATTAAAGTTTGTTCTGTACAGACGAAAAGAGCAGCCACATAGCTGCGGCTGCTCCTCTCATAATCTTAATTGCATAACAATATATCTTTTTTAATAACGAAATGTATATTTAAAAAGGCACACTGTAAACCATTTGGATTATAATTTTGTTACATTAATAGCCTGAGGACCTTTAGCGCCTTCTGTTACGTCAAACTCTACTTCTGCGCCTTCGTCTAATGACTTGAATCCGCTCATGTTCAGACCTGAGTAATGTACGAACACATCCTTGCCTTCTTCATCGCTGATAAAGCCATAGCCCTTTTGGTTATTAAACCACTTTACTGTACCTTTCATTTCAAGTACCTCCAAAAAAATATATGGTGCCAAACACCTTCTTTATCTTAGCATTTGCGGCAATTGTTGTCAATGAAATCTCACTATTTGTTTTCGGACTCCCCAACCTGTAAATACACACGGCTAAGCTCAATTTTATCATCGCCCTGCTGAACTACCGACACGATATTTCCGGCTGTAACCTGTGCTTTTTCCACCCGCAGCAGATGGCTGTTGATAATCTCTGTCGGATAGGCTTTGTCATTAATATAGACCACACTGTAATCATTAAAATTACTGCCTTCCACGCATACATAATCCTTGTAATTATATGCATTGGTGATTGTAATATCATTTTGTCCCATAATCAGATTGGTTGCCTGAAATGGATTTTCCCCGCCATATAAATCACAGTTTCCATATAAAATGTCGTATTCAAGAATCTTTAAATCTTTTAAATAGTCCGGCGTGTCCTTACGTTTCTGATGAAACTTTGTCAGATAACCTTCCGACATGCCAAGCATCTGCTGTACATGCGCTGCCAACTGATAACTTTCCAGATTTTCTTTTTCGGACGACAGTGAAAAATTGCTCCAGACAACGTACTGTGTCTGATAAATGTCGCCATTTTCAAGTACTTCGTCCGTAAATGAAAATCCCGGCAGGTGGTCGCCGTACATGACAAGCACTGTCTCTTCATCCCTGCTTTCAAGCATCGCCGTCAACTCCCGCAGGAAATTATCCATTTCATGAATCTGGTTGACATAGTAGGTAAATGCCTTTTCCTTTGCCGTATCAAAAAATCCCGTTACCGTAATTTCCGGCACAAAGCCCTCCGGATACTCTGCCGGATAATCGCCGTGTCCCTGTACGGAAATTGTATAAATGTAATCCGAACCATCTGTGGAATCCAGTATTTTTCCGATTTCCCCCGTCAGAATCTTATCCTTTGCCCAGCCCATCGGTGTCATTTCGATATTGTCCATATATTCAATTGATGTAAAATCTTCATATCCCAGATGAGAGAAGACCTTATATCTGTCATAAAACGTTCCGTCATTGTCATGCAGTGCATGGGTGGCATACCCTTTTTCTTTTAAGTCATATGCCATGGATTCACAGACCTTGGACTGTAAAACCGTCTTGTACGGATATTCACCCGGTCCAAAATCATCCATATTCATGCCGGTCTGCACTTCAAATTCCGTATTGGCTGTTCCCGCACCAAAGCACGGCACAGATAAGTAGCCTGACGGATACTCTGCCACAAGCTGTTCAAAATACGGAAGCGGATTTTCCGAAAAACTGATGCCTTTTACCAGATTCGGATCAAAAAAAGACTCCAGCTGCAAAAAAATGATATTCGGTGATTTTTCCGAATTTTCGACTTCTATTTCTTCAATATCCTCTTTCAGACTATTAACATACTCCGGTGTATATTCATCCGATTTGCTGATTCCTCTGTCCACAACACTGCACGTGAAACAGTAAGCAAATCCATATTGTTTATAGGCATTGGCAAGATTGCCGAAATAACTGCTGATTGTTCCGGTAAGAAGCAGAAAGTGGGTAACTCCCATACAGCATAACAACAGTAATCCAATTTTTACTGTTGTACGGATATAGTGTATTTTTTCCTGCTGTTTCGGACCTTTTATCCACAGCCATACCAGTCCCGCAATCCCTGCGGCAACTGCCAGTACAATCAGAATCATCTGAAAAACATTCAGATAGACCGGAATGACTTTTATGGCATCTTCAATTAGATAAATATCCATTGCCGTAAATGGTGTTTTTCTGGAACAAAGCACCACAAAATTCGTCACTGCCAACAATATCCATACCACACTCACCGTGCAGTATACAAACACTTTTCTGTGAAACAGCAGTACAATTGACATTGTCACCAGAATAATCAGTGTATTATATAAAAACAGAACCGGATTGGTAAAAATCATTACCAATCCGATTAAACTTCTCCTGTTGAAACACTCAACCAGCATATTCAGCAATGCCGAATATACGGCGGCATGTACAATCTCATATTGCCAGCATTTTTGTAAAACTGCCTTTATTCGATTCATATTCCTCACCTGTTATCTGCATTTCATTTTTTTACTCATTTGTCGTTTCATGACGTGACTCACGGATAACTTCCATCAGTTCACGTGCCTTGTCTTTTGCTTTTGAAGATGCATTTCTTGAACCCATCACCATATAGGCAAACTTCTGTGCTGTATCGTCATCATTGCATTTATGCGCCAGCTGTGCAAGCAGGGAGTTGATTGTCACCTCGTCCATATTGCAGATTGGCGGATACTCTTTTAAAAGTGCCTCGGTAAAGCCTTTGTATGCTTTTTCGATATACTCCGCTTCCAGCTTGTTATACTTTGCAATCTGCCCCAGATTGGCTGTATCATCCTGCTGTAATTCTTCTGCTGCTCCTCTGTAAAGCCATGCAAGCTTTAAGCATAAATAAGCCTGTTCACTTCCTCTGGCCGGTTTTGTCATTGCGGTCAGCAATGCCATCTTATACCGTTTAATCGCAATATCATACGTATAATAGTCTGCTGAATCCTCCATTGCCGTATATTTGCTTCCAATCATTTCCTTTAACAGCGCTCTCTGCTTCGGCGTAACGTTGTTAAATTCACGCAGTGTTGATGCATATCCGCACTTCGGGCACAGACATACATCATATTTGATTGTATCAATTCCGGAATACAGCGGTCTTAAATCTGCCTCAGTTCCTAAAAATCTGGCCTTCCCTGTTTTTACCTGCTTTGTCTTAAAATCCGCATCACAGACCGGGCAATTCATGGATTTATCAAATACATAGGTGCTTTCATCTTTTTTATTGCTGCTGTTTTCCATACTAATCTCCATTCCGCAGGCATTTTAATGCCGGAGGAATCGCGAGCCAAATCTTATTTGGCTCTGCGATAAAATGCGACTTTGTGACGCCTGCGGCACAAAGTGATATGCGAAAATCTTTAATTTATGGATTTTCGCATTTTCCTCCATTTCTGAGCGACTTTGTTGCGAAGATGCGATGAGAATTTCGCGCAGGCGATTTCTCATCTGCAATCAGGGAGATTTGTTTTCGCTCAGAAACAAATCTCCGTGTGAACAAGCTTAGACTTATGGCTTGTTCACACTTCTCCATTTCTACAGACACTTATTGACGTCTTTTATTATTTGGCAGGCATTTTGAACGAACTCTTTAAAGATACAATCCGGTTAAATACCGGTTTCCCGGCTTCTGAATCTTTAGAATCCGCTGTAAAATATCCGTTACGTACAAACTGGAATTTATCTTCCGGCTGTGCCTTTAAAAGTTCCGGTTCTACATAGCAGTTCTTTAAAACGGTAAGTGAATGTGGGTTTACATTGATAGAACCGTCTTCTTCATTGTATACGCCCTTTTCTTCATCTACGATATTCTCATAGAGTCTGACCTCTACCGGACTGCCTTCTGTTGCAGATACCCAGTGAATTGTTCCTTTCACTTTTCTTCCAGTGAAGTTACCGCCGCGTGTTTCCTCATCATAGGTTGCATGAATCACGGTAACGTTACCGTTCTCATCCTTTTCACAGCCTGTACAGGTTACAAAATATGCGTTCATCAAGCGCACTTCGTTACCCGGAAACATTCTGAAATACTTCTTTGGCGGTTCTTCCATAAAATCTTCTCTTTCGATATATAATTCTTTTGTAAACGGTACTTTTCTTGTTCCAAGTTCAGGATTTTCCTGATTGTTTGGAACTTCCATGTACTCAACCTGTCCTTCCGGATAGTTATCAATCACCAGTTTTACAGGATTTAAGACTGCCATCATTCTCTTTGCTTTCAGCTTTAAATCCTCACGGATACAATACTCTAACATCGGATATTCAACCGCACCCTGACTCTTTGTAACACCCACAAGGTCTACAAACATCTTTATGGCTTCCGGTGTAAATCCACGTCTGCGCAGTGCCGCAATAGACACCAGACGCGGGTCATCCCATCCGTCTACAATCTTATCTTCTACAAGCTTTTTAATATAACGCTTTCCTGTTACTACGTTATTTAAATAAAGCTTTGCAAATTCAATCTGTCTTGGCGGATTCTCGTATTCAAGTTCCCTTACAACCCAGTCATACAGCGGTCTGTGATCCTCAAATTCCAGTGTACAGATAGAGTGGGATACGCCCTCAATCGCATCTTCAATCGGATGTGCAAAATCATACATCGGATAAATGCACCACTTATCTCCTGTTCTATGATGTGAGATATGTGCTACTCTGTAAATAATCGGGTCACGCATGTTGATATTCGGTGATGCCATATCAATCTTTGCACGCAGTACCTTTTCTCCATCCTTGTACACACCGTTTTTCATGTTCTCAAATAATTCGAGATTTTCTTCTACGGAACGGTTACGGTACGGGCTTTCCTTACCCGGTTCCGTAAGCGTTCCTCTGTATTCACGAATCTGTTCCGGTGTCAGATCACACACATAAGCCTTTCCTTTTTTAATCAGCCTGACTGCCGCTTCGTACATCTGATCAAAATAGCCTGATGCAAATAACACATCTCCGTGCCACTTTGCACCGAGCCATTCAACATCACGCTTAATAGAATCCACAAATTCTTCCTTTTCCTTTGTCGGATTCGTATCATCAAAACGCATATTAAACTGTCCGTTATATTCTTTGGCAAGTCCGTAATTTAGTAAAACGGATTTTGCATGTCCAATGTGGAGATATCCATTCGGTTCCGGCGGAAATCGTGTAACTACCTTCTTACAATGTCCTTCCTTAATATCCTGATCTATGATCTGTTCAATAAAATTCTTTGAAACAGCTTCGTTTTCCATTCCTCTTATCCTCCTGATTACTGCCGCATTGCAGCACCTTTTCGTTTCATTATAACGTACTTTTTAAAATGTTTCAATGGCTTTTATCGTTATCTGTGTGTGTCATACAGCCGCTCATACAGCCTGCACAGTTTCCGTCACAGCCTGTATGATTTTCCTTTTTATCTTTATTGACCATTCTGGTACTGACAACATACAGCCACACTGCAATCGCCAGTATAATGGCTCCGCCTATAATTCTCATCCTAATCTCCATTTCTGTTTTCTGTTAAAATCCTATAAGCATCCCTATCATTCTGACCGCAAATGCTACAATCCATGCAATCACACACTGCATGATTACGACTAAAAATGCTGAACGCGCTGTTCCCATTTCTCTTTTTACGGATGCAATCGCCGCAACACACGGTGTATATAACAGAGTAAATACTAAAAATACCAATGCTGAAAATGGTGTAAATAAGGTATTTAATGCACTCATATCTCCACCGAATAAAACTGTAAGCGTACTGACCACACTCTCCTTTGCGGTAAATCCCGTAATCAGTGCGGTAGAAATTCTCCAATCGCCAAATCCCAGCGGCACAAAAACCGGTGCTGCAAATCCACCGATTAATGCCAGCAGACTGTCTTTGGAATCCACGACAACATTCAGCCGTACATCAAACGTCTGTAAAAACCAGATGACAATTGATGCCATGAAAATAATCGTAAATGCCTTTGTAATAAAGTCCTTTGCTTTATCCCAGATTAACATTCCCACACTTTTTAAACTCGGCAGACGGTAGTTTGGCAGTTCCATAACAAACGGAACCGGTTCACCCTGAAATGCCGTATTCTTTAGCAGCAGTGAAAATAAAACACCCACGATAATCCCCGTGAAATACAGTCCCACCATCACTAAAGCACGATATTTAGGAAAAAACGCATATGTAAACAGTGCATAAATCGGCAGTTTTGCCGAACAGCTCATAAACGGTGTTAAAAGAATCGTCATTTTTCTGTCGCGCTCCGATGAAAGTGTTCTGGTTGCCATAATCGCCGGTACAGAACAGCCAAAGCCGATAATCATCGGTACAAAGCTTCTGCCGGACAATCCGATTTTACGCAGCAGTTTATCCATTACAAATGCAATTCGTGCCATGTATCCGCTGTCCTCCAAAATTGATAAAAAGAAGAACAGCACTACAATAATCGGCAAAAACGACAAAACGCTGCCGACACCGGCAAAAATACCGTCAATAATCAGGGAATGGACAACCGGATTTAACCCATACGCCGTTAATGCACGGTCAGCAAAATCCGTTACAATATCAATTCCAACACTCAGCCAGTCCGAAAGACCTGCACCGATAACTCCGAAGGTCAGCCAGAATATCAGCCCCATAATTGCCGCAAAAGCCGGCAGTGCCGTATATTTTCCGGTCAGTATCTTATCCGCCTTTACACTTCTTGCGTGTGCCTTGCTTTCTGTTGGCTTAACAACTGTCTGCGTACACACTTTTTCGATAAATTTAAAACGCATATCGGCAAGGGCTGCTTCCCGGTCTTTTGCACATTCTTCTTCCATTTCATGAATCATGTGTTCCAGTGTTTCTTCTTCATTCCGGTCCAGTCCAAGCTGCTGTAAAATCAGTTTATCCCCTTCTACCAGCTTTGTTGCCGCAAAACGCGCCGGAATCTCTGCTTTTTTTGCATGGTCTTCAATTAAATGTACTACCGCATGGATACAGCGGTGAATCGCTGCCTGTCCGTTTTCACCGTTGGCATCGCAAAAGTCAAGCCGTCCCGGACATTCATCATAACGCGCTACATGAATGGCATGTTCTATGAGTTCTCCAATTCCTTCATTTTTTGCCGCTGAAATCGGAATAACCGGTATTCCCAATGCTTCTTCCAGACGGTTGACCTGAATCGTACCGCCATTTTCACGCACTTCATCCATCATATTCAGCGCAAGCACCATCGGAATGTCCATCTCAATCAACTGCATCGTCAGATACAGATTCCTTTCAATATTGGTTGCATCGACAATGTTGATAATGCCGCGCGGTTTATTCTGAATCAGAAAATCCCTTGTCACAATTTCTTCATTAGTATACGGTGAAAGAGAGTAAATTCCCGGCAAATCCGTCACGGTTGCTTCCGGATGATTTTTGATTTGACCGTCTTTTCTGTCTACCGTAACTCCGGGAAAATTTCCAACATGCTGATTGGCGCCTGTCAGCTGGTTAAACAGCGTTGTCTTTCCACAGTTCTGATTGCCAATCAGTCCGAATGTCAGCGGTTCTCCTTCCCGCAGTTCATTTCCCTTTTTTCGCACATGATAAATTCCCATTTCACCAACCTGCGGATGTGGAATGTCTTTTAAATGTGCCTGACGGCTCCGCACAGTATCGGTATCATGGATTCCGCTGATTTCTATTTGTGCCGCATCTGCAAGACGCAGTGTCAGTTCATAGCTTCTGAGTCTTAACTCTATTGGATCACCCATCGGTGCTTTTTTCATCATTGTCACTTCCGTACCCGGTGTCAGCCCCATGTCCAGAAAGTGCCTGCGCAGTGCGCCTTTTCCGCCTACGCTTTCAATGACCGCGTCTTTTCCAACCTCTAATTTATCCAGTGTCATACTATCCTCTATTCCGCAGGCATTCTAATTCCGGAGGAACCGCGGACTGAACCTATTCAGTTCTGCGATAAAAGCAGCTTCGTGACGCCTGCGGCACAAAGCGCTGTATGAACAGGCTTTCGTTTATGGCTTGTTCATACTATCCTCTATTCCTCTTTTTGTCTATCATTTTCACAAATCTTTAATTGAAAATATTTCTCATTAAGTATATTATTGTACTTTTTTCCTGTCAACGAAAAGAATGGAAAAAATAATGTGTTGACACCTCTCTTTTCTTCTTATACTATAAGTACGTTGCTCATCAAATAACAAATTGATGCATAATTTTAAAATTTCTGTCCCACAGGGGGATTGCAAATATTAGCAGCAGATATCAAAGCTATTAAAATAATATTAAAAGAAGCGAGGATTCACATGAACAATACAACTGCAAATATGCCCTTAAAGGATTCCCTTAAACCTTCACCGCTGGCACTTCTGCCAATTGGTGTTTTTTTAGTGATTTATGCCGGTTCCGGTATTATATTTCACGACTTTTACAATATGCCTGCAATTATTGCTTTTTTAGCTGCTCTGCTGACGGCATTTTTACAGACACGCACACTTTCATTTTCTGAAAAAATCACGGTCATTGCCAAAGGGCTTGCCGATGAAAATATTATTACCATGTGTCTAATTTTCCTGACGGCAGGCGCATTTTCCGGAGCCGTATCCGCCGCGGGCGGCGTTGAACACACGGTAAATTTAGGATTAAAACTGCTTCCTGCCAGCTGGTCTGCCGCCGGATTGTTTATTATCGGCTGTTTTCTTTCCATATCCATGGGAACAAGTGTCGGAACGATTTCCGCACTGGCACCGATTGCGGTCGGTATCAGTGAAAAGACTTCGATTTCCCTTGCCATGTGCATCGGAGCGGTCATCAGCGGTGCGATGTTCGGGGATAATCTTTCGATGATTTCCGACACCACAATTGCCGCAACCCGCACGCAGGACTGTTCCATGAAAGATAAATTCCGCACAAACTTTTTTATTGTACTGCCTGCCGCTATCCTGACTTTTGTATTACTGCTGATTCTGCCTTCCCATTCGGAGGTCGTTTCCGTTTACGCAAAGGATGCCAATCTGCTTTTGATTGCACCATATCTTTTTGTACTGGTAAGCGCCTTGTGCGGCATGAATGTATTCGCCGTACTGATTTTAGGCACGGTCTTTTCTCTTGCTGCCGGAATTTTCACCGGAAATCTTTCCGGCATGGAGATTTTTACATGTATGGGCGATGGCATTAACGCCATGTATGATATTACAGTAATTTCAATTATTGTCAGCTGTATCGGTTCACTGATTAAATATAACGGCGGTATTGACTGGCTTTTAACTGCCATCCGTCAGAGAATCCGCTCACCAAAGGGTGCACGTTTCGGTATCAGCGTTTTAACTGCCGGTATTGATACGGCGACGGCCAACAATACGATTTCGATTATTCTTGCCGGTCCGATTGCAAAGGAAATCAGTACCGAATATGATATTTCGCCGCGTGAAACAGCTTCTTTATTAGATATCAGCGCTTCCGTAACACAAGGGCTTTTACCTTACGGCGCACAGGTGCTTTATGCTTCCGCAGCCACAGCTTCTGCTGTTATGCCGCTGAGCGGTGTGGATATTATCGCGTATAACTACTATCCGATGTTTATGGCGTTCTGCCTTTTAGGGTGGATTTTTCTGCTGCGTACCCATAACAAATAGAGGCATATAAAAGGAACGCCTCAACGTGTTACTTGACTTCGGCTTATCCTTTTATATGCCTCTATAATTTACGATACGGCGCCGCAGAAAAATCTGATAGGGATTCTGGTGAAACGCCTCCCGCTGCGAAATACAGCGGACTTCCTTTTATCTGTCCTATTATCTGTTTTTACTCTTTCTTGCCCTCTTAATTTCGGTTGAGAGGGCTTTTAGTATTTTTAACAATAATCCTTTTGTTCCCGCATCCAGTGTACCGAACATTTTGATGGTGGCGTTGGCACTGCGAAGGATATCGGCGTTTATGTCTGAAAGAGTCTTTGCACCGCTTGCGGTAATAAGTTCAAAAAGTGTATCCACAAATTTTTCCCGTTCCTTTGCAGACAGACCCTCCAGCCATGATGTTATGGCTTCATGAAAATTCTTACTGTTCGCGCTGAGAGACGGACATGTCACAAAGCATTTGCCCTCTACCTGCCACGACATGGCATCATGCTGCATGATTCCTGTCTGACTGCTGCACACCACCAGATATTCTTCTTCCTGCCACAGTAACATACCGACAAGGGAATGCTGCGGTACAATCGTCTGAATCTGCGGCAGCATTTTCCGGTACGCTTCACTTTCAATCATCTCTTTTGTAAATCCCGGTCCATCATTGTTATAGACTTTCACCACCTTGCGCTGAATGGACGGCTTTGCAAAGACGGCGGCATAAATCGCAAGATTGCCGCCCTTTGAATGACCGCCAAGACGAAGCTTTCCGCGTTTCCAGCGCATAACGGTATTGACATACTCTACAGCTTCAAGCTGGGACGGCACCGGCATCATGACACCCATGTTAAAATCTTCTTTCCAGCCGATAATCGTATCATCTGTCCCGCGAAATGCAATGTAGTACGTATCATCGGGAAGTTCCGCACAGAATGCTGCAAACTGCTTCTCCTCATGGTCATCTGTCACATCTGCATAATCGGAAAGCACAATATCCCCGAAACGCCTGCTTTCCGCTGCAATCCGCATAAAAAACGGTGCTTCCCTGATAAACGATGTGACTTTTTGTAATTCTTCCTCATCATTTAAGTCAAAAAAATCATGTGCCGCCTGCCGCAGGGTAATTTTTTCTTTACTGCCTGCCGCCGGTATGATATTTTTAAAATCCACATAAGCAATCTGCGACAACACCAGATTATCCACCTCATTAAATGCAGACTGCTCAAACGTCAAATCCCCGCGCCATTTGATATAGTCTTCAATGCCACCCATTTTTACCGACCTCCGTTCTGATAATAAAACACTGCCAGCTGGGTTCTGTCCCGCAAATTCAGCTTTTCCAGTACGGTGCTGATATAATTACGGATTGTTCCCTCTGACAAAAAAGTCTTTTCTGCAATCTCCTTATTGCTGAGCCCCTGTGCAACGAGCTGTATCATTTCGTATTCTTTCTGTGTGATTCCCTGTGCCGCATAATCATAAGCGGCTGTTCCGCCAAGCAGTCCCGGCAGCTTATCGACAATTTTTCCGCCAAAGACAATCTGTCCGGACGCTGCTGCACGGATTGCCGGAACCAGTCCTTCGTAATCCTGTTTGAGCAGGTATCCCTTTACACCGATTTCGAGTGCTTCAATAATATATTCGTCATCTGAAAATGTCGTCAGGAAAAGAATTTTGGCATCCGGATATGCCGCAAGCACATTTCTTGCCGCTTCCAGTCCGGTCATATACTGCATACGGATATCCAGCAGTAAAATATCAGGACTGTATTTTTTATATAGTGACACAGCTTCCCGTCCGTCTTCTCCGACTGCCGCCACTTCAATATCCGTTCCGTTTTCCAGAATCATTTTCAAAGACATGCTTACCAGTTTATCATCGTCAATTATTACTACTTTCATACTTCTCCTTATTTTCCGGGCAATTTTGCCGCAAAACGGCAGTGAAAAAATCCCGGACAGTTTCTCATCTTCCGGCAGGAATATCTGCTTTTGGAATGTGGATAAAAATGCGGTATCCGTTTTCTGTGCGGATATCTATCGTTCCGCCAAACGTTTCCACCCGCTGGCGCATATTGGTAATCCCGATTCCCGTACCGTCCCCCGGATGCACACATTTACCGTTATCCTGAATTAAAATCTGATAAAAGGCGGGATGCTCCCGCAGTAAAAGCTTCACCCTGTCAGCATCGCTGTGCCGGGTTACATTGGACAATGCCTCTTTTACAATCGAGATAATGCAATATTTTAATTCCTTCGGCAGGTCCTGTGACATATCATATTCGTAACTGACCGTATACCCCTCTGCTTTTTCCGTCATCTCACGGACGGTCTGCTCTAAATCCACCGATTCATCATGCAAATCATGAACACTGTTACGGATATTGTTCATCGCACAGTCTAAGGTTTCTTTAATACTTAAAAGCAACGGTTTCGTCTGCTCATCACGGCTGACTGCAATGACCGCTCCCGTCTGGATAAGCGCCCTTGAAAGCAGATGTCCTACATTGTCATGAATTTCCCTTGCAATACGGTTGCGCTCCTTTAAGGTTGCACTGTAAACCTGTGCGTCCTGCTTTTCAATTAAATAGCGGTTTTTCAGTTTTAACATTCTGTTATATTCCCTGTCATCATCCTGTATGCGGATGAACTCCTTTTGCAGTTCTCTATCCTGCCATGTCATCTGCCGCAGATATACCGCCAGCATGTCAAAAACAATCCAAGGGCGCTCCCACCATGCAAAAAAAAACCCATGGTTTCGGCCACTGTATCCTGTCTGTACCCGACAGGATATAGCGCGATGCCGCAACGCCAAAAAACGCCCACAAAAAAACTGTAATGCCTGCTACTGCCGTCCTTTTTATCTCTTTTTTCTCCCATGCCTCCAGCACCTGTTCCCAGACGGCATACAGTACAACCGGAAAGCCATATGATGTCTCTTTTATCACTAAAAACGACAACAGATAGACCGTCACCGCAAATGTCCTTCCCGCCATGCTTTGCAGATATATAACGGCACACACCTCAATAAATAACAACAGCAGACTCACCACTACATGATTGGTAATCCCGCAGGCTGATTCGAGTACGGCACACAGCACGTACAGTACCAGCATATCTGTAATCTTTCTCACATTTTCCTCATTTCCATACGGCAGTCCCGCTAAAATCTGCCGTCCTTCTGATTATTTATATTTTTATTGTACCGCAAGATATGACAAATGTCACTTCCGATTCTGATATTCTTCACTACCGCATTCTGCCCTCACACGCTACAATGTTTATAACAGCTTACAATATGAACACCAACATTATCAGGAGGATTTTTTATGGCAGAAACCATTGTAAAAATTGAAAATCTGGTCAAACGTTATCATGAACTGGTTGCCGTGGACCATTTTAACTTAACCGTATCCAAAGGAGAAATTTTAGGGCTTTTAGGGCCGAACGGTTCCGGAAAGACAACGACCATGAACTGTCTGCTGTCCCTGCTGGCATACGATAAAGGTTCAATCGAGGTCTTTGGAAAACCTATGAAGCCCGACAGCTATGATTTAAAGCGCAATATCGGCGTTGTCTTTCAGAATGTCGCCGTTTTTGACACACTGACCGTACAGGAAAATATTGATTATTTCTGTGGTCTATACATTAAAGATAAGAAGCTTCGCCGCCAATATGTTGCAGAGGCGGTTGAATTTGCGGGACTTTCGGATTTTGTAAAATTTTATCCCAAAAAACTATCCGGCGGACTGCTCCGCCGTTTAAACATCGCCTGCGGCATTGCGCACAAGCCGAAGCTGATTCTGCTGGA
>OAUQ01000246.1_pt1 | contig 23267 bp, 22 predicted proteins | sample 1476151 | NCBI WGS metagenome assembly OAUQ01 (sample SAMEA2580008, study PRJEB22360) | human gut metagenome | biome: human gut; feature: human-associated habitat; material: faeces | place: Denmark | collected 2008/2010 | reverse complement strand
ATCGAACTTAATCGTGCAATAAATCAGAATTTACCAATACTTGGCCATTCATCAAAAGCGGTAGAAGTTCATCACGCTGTTTAGTGAGTTCTCTTAGTTCATTTTGAACTTCAAGTACCTTATTTATCAAAGGAGCAACACAATTTGAATATATTTCAGCTATTCCATTATTAGGCTTGGCATAATAATAATTCTTAGCATCCTGCCAACTAAAAACTGGTTGTTCAGAACCATAAGAAAACCTTGTAGCATAAGAAATAAAATGCTCAGAATTAACAATTTGATAATCAAATCCAAATGTGTTTTCGTTTAATGTTTTTAATACAATAACTGTATCTCTTGTTACTCCATCAAAGGGTGCTATACATACTTTATGAAAATATACACGACGATTTGATAGAAGAATGTTTCCTTTCTTAAATTTGCATAATCCACTCACTGCATTTTCAATAGGAGCAGTATCATAAAAGCTCATCTGCTTTCTTGGTAATACTTCTATAGGAGCATATAACAAATGTTGTATACCCATTTTCTTAGCTTTATCTGCTACAACTTGAAATAAATTGTCAAGTTTTGCTGCCTCCCACCCTTTTGGAATCTCTCTCTTCAGTTTATCATTCCAAACCATTTTTCCACCACTAGATTTATACGGCCTTCCATTTTCATCAGGAAAATCAAACTGCACAAACCAGTAATCGTAGAGTTGCTTTGCCATCGCCTCTAAATTCTGATTTATCGGTATATAAAGAAAATGAGAGGAAACATCCCCTCATTTCTTTAAACCTAATATCAGACATTCAATTCCTTTAACGGCACCCCATAATTATATTGTCCGAAAAATCCTTTATGGATAAGTTTCAAACCAAGGGTCTGATAATACTTGTAGTCATCATCCTCGGTGCAGAGGTACTTGTAACCATAGCGCGGGGCGTACTCCTTGAAGAAGCGGGCAAGGTCTTTCAGGTTTTCCTGCTGGTTTCGTTTGAAGTTGCTACGTACAATGATAATGCTCCAGTTGGGGATGCTGCCAACACCACAACTGTATTCCCAAAAACGGATGTATAAATCCATTTCGCCTACATGAACAGAAACACAAATGCCGTTGGCGTTGTGCATGACGGAACAACTGTTTCTGTAACCGAATCTCTCACACAAATAGAGATTGAAATCGTAAATAAAATCGGAATAGTTCATAATAATTTGAATTTTGATGGTTAATAAAAATTTGATTATAGACTGAAACCTCGCTTGCGTTTCGGTTTCTTTTTCTTCTTTTTAAGCCGGTTGGCCTGTATTGCTTCCTCCGTATCATAATCCGTAGGAGAGGAAGTGAACAGTCCCAGACTGATACCGAGATGGTTCTCCTGCTGGTATTCATGCCGAGGTTCCTCGCGTATGATTTCTGCCTGTTGTACCTGACGCTGGCTCACGGTAGCAGAAAGAGCGTTATATCTCAATTCCTGGTCGATGTTCAGGAAACTGAACTGGCGGTCAATCTTGGAACCGCTAAAGGTCAGTTGGTCACATGTGAACTTGACACCTTGCATCTCTCCGGTCGTGCGACTTAGCTTCCATTGCGTATCAATTCCGTATTTCCGTAAGGCCAGTCTCAGCTCACTCCAGCTTCGGGCGTTCGGAACCTCTCGTTTCAAGGCATGATAGATAAAATACTTTACCTTGTCATGATGACGTAACCGTATGAAATTGACATGCTCTTTTCCTTCGGCAAAATGCAAACGGTAACGGGCTGTCAGCATCTTGCAGACCTTTTCATTCCGGTAGCGGTCGTTCTTGTCGCTGATGGTGCGTCCGTCATTATCCACACGGTTGTAAACGATATGACAATGCGGATGATCACGGTCGGTATGCCGAGCGATGATGAATTGCGTGTTCACGATTCCCATCAGCTTCATATAGTCATGGGCGATCTTTAGCATCAGCCCATCATCATCACGGATGCGATCCCCGTCCTCTGCGGAGAAGCTCAATGATATATGGCCGACCTTGTTCTTGACCTTGTCGTTCAGTAAAGTCTGCAACTCGAATTGTTCCGCTATTTCTTCAGGCGAGCCGTAGACACCAACCGCTTTCAGCAGGCGCGATTTATCTTCTTTCAGCACATAGTTTACGCACCCGGAAAACGATGTACCCTTGACAATTTTACCGATCATCCTTGAGCTGTTTTATGAGTTGTGAAATCTGTTGAACGGCGGTACTGCACTCATCGGCCACACGATAAAAACCGTAAGCATTGGCTCGTCTGGCAAGCTGGTTCAGATTTGTGCTTTCGCCAATCAGTTTTCGGATGATGTCAAGATTTTCTCTCGTAATCCGTTCGCGCACCGTACCGTGTTCGATGAGTGAACGCACTACTTCGCTTTGACTGCGTTTACTGCGTCGGCTGAGTGCTCTGAGCCAGCCGAATTGTTCGTCTGTAAGACGGATTGTTACTGTATTTTTCTTGTCCATAATATTCGCTTTTGAGATTAATAATTGTGACCATCGGGAGCTGTCTCACCTTCTTTTGAGGTGAGCAAGTGCCCGGGAAATGTAATACACCGGCATAAACTTGCTCCAGTGAAAAAGGAGTGAATCAGACATCTGACAATCATCGTTTGAAAAGTCCTTTCCGAGTATGTTGAACCGTTGCTGAAAGCGGTGCTTTCTCCACATTGACGAGCTGCAAATCGAAGGTTTCGACCAACGTTTTCAAGGCCGGATTCAACGTGATAAGACGATTAAAAATAGCTTCCTTTGTCTCTTCTCTCAGCAGAAAATCGGCGATGTCATAACCCGCATCCCGTTCTTCTTTTGTTGCGTTTCTTTCCATAAAATCGAAGAGAGAAACCTCTATTCCCAGGTTCCGGATCATCTCCATTTTACTGTTCCAATAGTCGGTCGCACCCAGGTCGGGAAAAAGTAGAACACGTCGGTTTCTCAATACGCTCATGGCATCCCGATTAAACGCTCCGTTCTTTCCGCCCGAAGCAATCCAGAGGTATTGCGGCAGATAGAAGCTGGATATCAAAGCGCTTTTCTCACTCTCCACAAGGGCAACCGGACGCTGCTGGTCAGAGGACAAAAGGTGCTCATCAAACAGGCATTGCCGGAGGTTGAAATTCTCTTTCTTCAAAATGGAATGCACCCACGTGATGTAGTTGTGCGGCTCTTTAATCCTTCTCCCGTTCTCAGGATTGTAGAGCATCACTTTTCCGGTGCGTACCCGTCCGGAAATATCGACTTGCCAAAAGACCGTAGCTCCCGGCCAATGCTTCGAGGTTCCTACATGGTAGCGCAACATCAGCTCTTCGGTAGCCTCCTGTCCGAAATGGAAACTCAGGAATTGAAACAGCTTGTTCGTGCGATACAGCTTTAGGGACTGCCTCATGATTTCCGACTCAATGAATGACGGTTCAGTAGGCAGACTGATGCGTGGCTTTGACACCGGTACAAACTCTTCGCTCAATCGTTCCTTGGCTATCGGGTTCTCGTCAAAGTACATTTTGGGCGTATAGTTGTAGCCGCACTTCTGTTCATGGTTGCATCGCCCTACATAATCAGGAAAGCTGATTTGCTTCTCCGTATCGATGTATTTGGCGAAACAACTTTTGCGGTGGCAGTTCGGGCATGTGTGCCGGGTGCTGACACCTTTGTATGGTTCTAATGTGAATCTGTAGTTCATTTTTCTTTCTGTTTGGATGTTACTATGCACATTTTCGCAACTTCACAAACCCCTCGGTTGCGAAAATGTGCATAGTAACAGGTTTATTTACTGTATTCTCCATGATTCTCTTTTCTGAATAATGTTCCGATGTGTCGTTTTAGAAACATCTTGAAAGCATGCTCTTTCATCCCGTAACTTTCAGCAATGCCGATACCTTCTGCCGTAGTAAACCTCTGAGGTAGGTTCAGGTAGATGTTGCGGTGCAATTCGCTCAACTGTTCCTGGCTGACGGCAGTCTGTACTTTTACGGCTGTTGTCCGAAAATACTCGGCCAGCTGGATGGCACGGTTCACGCTTTCAAGGTCAATCGTATGCTTGTCGCACTCTCCGCAAGTCCATCTGGCAAGCTGGATAATCAGACAAAACCGGATAATATAGATTTCCAGTTTGCAGTAAATACCTACCAAAGCATCATTGGTTTCCATATCACATTGACGGGCATTTTCATGCTGCCAACCGTAAAGCTGTTGCTTGGCATTTTCATCAAATGGCAGGCATTGAGGCTGTAACTCATTATTCTCATCGCGCGGACAATACTGTGCGATCAGCTTGTCGATAATCTGTTGCCACTGGATTTCCAGTTCTTCAGGAGTTTCCCGGTCGTTCCATCTGCTTTTCAAAACAGATTCGGGCATTACGAAAAGAATACGGTCAATAAAACCGTTACTCGAACGCTCGCCCTTGACCAGTTCGCCCAGAATCTTCTTTTGGATGGTACCGATAACGGAGATATAGGGACGTCTGATAAAAATGGAACTTTGCGTACTCTTGCGGTCGGAAATCGTGGGCTTGGCATTGAACACCGAAAGCCAGAACTGTTCTTCCGAACCGTTGTTGTAACGGTTGAAATTCTTGAACCAGGCAGATAGCTCGTCCGACCAAAGGCAGAGTCCTCTAGGATTCTGGGCGTGTATCAGGCTCAATCCTTCGGGAGTGATATCCGAAACAAGAAAGCGTCTGCGCACGGGAGCCTGCGGAAACTCATCCAAACCGGCTTCCATGCGTTCCTTCTTACTCATGGACATAGTGCGTTCATACTCGGCATACGACTTCTGATACTCCTGATTCTGACAATAGTCGTGCTCAATAAACGGCTGGAAAGCGAAACTCAGCGGATGACTCTTATTGGCTCCAGGGCGACCAATCAGTGCCATGTACAGAATAGGACTTTCCAGCCAGTTGCGCTTCACCTGCACCAGATGAGAGTTGCCAATACCCACGCCAATAGCCGCAAGGATAGCCGCAGCAACATAATCCACTGGATAGCCCTGACAATCGTGCAAACTGCTGATGATACGCTGAATCCTGATAGGAAAGACCTCTATCGGGAACTCACCACCGGACATCTTGGCTCCGATACGCACAGCCTCGCCGATAATACCTTCTGCTGTTAATTTGGAGGTTTCCATAGCCGCACAGATCAAAAGTTATAACCTCCCTTTGGTTTGCGTTTCGCCCCATGTACTATCTCCGCTGCCTGTTCCTGAAGTGACATGGCCCGCATTTGCTTGCGTCCAGACTCAATCCATTGTAGCAGCTCATCTTCATAGAAATAGAGTTTCTTACCTCGTTTGTAAGCCGGAATCAGTCCTTTGCGCGCAAGCGTGTAAATGGTAGGCTTTGCCTTTCGTGTGATTTTACAGGCTTCATCAATTTCAACAAGACGATGCTTGTCTGAAGAAGTTTGTGGTTGCAGTGCTGCTACCATTTGCCGGATTTGTTCCATCTGTTCCGTGAGATAACCTACCGCCTGCGGCAGCTTATCAAAAGTGATTTGTTCGTTTGCCATACGTACTCGTTTTTAATTGTTCGCTGGCAAAGGAAATTGGCGTTTTGATGGTGGAAAACATCACCGGAATATAACTGTGAGATAACTTTTGGTGGTGATAAATATTAAATTACTATATTTGTGTTATTATCCTTTTTATAATTTATCAAATATATGAATGGAATAATTTGCTTGGAGACAGAGTGGGAACATACCATTGTAAAGAACCGTCTATCATTAAAAACGGAACCCTTATTGGATTTCTTGAAGTCATCCTGTCTTTGTAAAGTTATATATCGTAGAGTTGCGACAAAATCTGAACTGCAATATTATTTAAGGAGATTTAAAAATGTAGAGTATATAGACTATTCTATAATATACTTATCTTTTCACGGGGATACTCACTCTATTATGTTAGAAGGAGAACCTAAAAATAATCGTGAGTTATCTTTAGAAGATTTGTCGATTATGGCTGATGGTTGTTTTGAGAATAGATTTGTTCATTTTAGTAGTTGTAGGACTTTTGGGGGAGGGAATACTGAACTTGAAAAATTTAAATCAAGTACAGGTGCTCTATATATATCTGGATATACGACCTCAGTAGATAGCACTTTATCTGCTATTAATGATATTGCGTTTTTCGATCAGATATTTAGATTTAAAAAGAAAAAAGCTTTAATTAGTTCCGCTATGAATAAATATTATGAGGGGCTAGGTAAAAAACTTGGATTTAGAATATTATAAATTTAGATAACAATAAAGTTTTTATTCCGAAAATAATTCATTATATGTTTATAATACTTGATACTAATATCGTTTATTCAGATAAATTACTTCAAAGCACTTCTATTAGGATGCTTGTAGATTCTGTTAAAAAGCTTGGAGGATGTGTTTGTGTACCAAAGATAGTTTTAATGGAAAATAAAAACCATATTAAAAAATCAATTCAACAATTCTATTCTGAATATAAATCAATATTGAGAACAGGTAAGAAATATGTCACGACTATTAAATTTCCTGTTTTGGACGATAAATTCATAGATGATAATTATAATGAGTGCATAAAGATTCTCCACGGAAATATAAATAAATTAGGTATTGAAATTTTACCAATTCCGTCTGTTTCACATGAAAAAGTTTTATTAAGAGATTTAGCCCATAAAAAACCATTTACGGAGAAAGGTAAAGGATATCGGGATGCCTTAATATGGGAAAATGTTAAGTTGGTATGTAAACGAAAAATACCTCCCCTTTTTGAAAAGTATTATGTTGTATTTATCACAGATAATAGTGCGGATTTTTGTGATACTAAAGATAAAAACAAATTGCATGAGGACTTGATAGCGGATCTAAAAAATGAAAGTATAAATGAAGATACCTTAAATATATTTCCCTCAATAGATGAGTTAATGAATGTTGTGATAAAACCCAAAATGGATCGTCTTGAGGATATAAAGAATAAAATCAACAAAACGAAGGTATATCAAAATATAGATTTTAATGAGATTGTAGAAAATATTATAAATGATAAACTCCAATGGACTGAACTTAACGATGAAGAATCACCGTTTGGACCAGAATATGAAAATCCAACTATTGAATCAATAAATGAAATATCATATAACATTAGTGATGTCTTTTTATTAGAAGATACAAAAAGTATTCAAATAGATGTCGATGTAATAGTTAATTGTAATGTAAACTTTTATATATATAAACCTGACTATTGTCTTCTTGATGAAGATAAAATGCCTAATATCATTGACTTTGATTGGAATAAGCATTATATGGCAGCGGAAGATAGTACAGAACTTCAGGTTAAAATAAGTTTATTTTATGATATCGATAAAAAAGCAATTATAGATACAGACCTCAAAATATTACCTAATATTAAACATAAGTATGAAGATTGATTTGAATTTAATCAATATCTATGTTTCTAAAATAATTTGTATAGTTTAATTTCACATTCAGATTCCGTATGTGACATTTTACGTTCAATCGTTGAGATCTCCAAGTCACGGAGGGTATGGGCAAAAACATTCTTGATGAATGTGGCTGTGTGAATGCGCTTTTTGCTGAACGCTTTACCAATATTCCATCCAAAGTGCATTATATCAATGCTTTTAAGTTGTGAGTCAACCTTTACAGGCGATATCTTTTGTAAGGTATCGCCTGTACTATATTCTGCGACGTATGTACATAGACGGTTGAGATCTTCTTCACTCATATAGGTAACCATTGTTTGCTTCGTATAGCTAATGACCTTTTCTAATTTGGTTTGAATAGCATGATTCTGTTTTGCGATAGCGTTGGTTCGCATGATTTCATATTCTGAAGGTTCAGAGATTGCTTCTTCAGTGGTATGAGCAGGCTCAATGACATCAGGCGTAGCCTTGTTTGAATCTTTGATTGTAGTAGCTTCCAGCTCAGAAACGGTGTCATTGTGATTCTTCATCGTTTGAAAAGCAGAAAAACGCAATAGAAAAGCTTCTATGCGTGGCAGCAGAAACTGATTGAAAGTTGTCTGTAAACTGGCATAGATTGCCATCAAGACAATTACTGTTGCAAAAAATGCAACACTACTACTGAAATCGTCAACACCTTTGGATAAAATAAACTGACGAGCTAAAACGCCAACAACAAGAGTACCTACCAATACAAGGGAATAGAGTGCTATATGTTCTATACTTTTCTGATTCATAGTGATATTTGTTAATTGTTTGTGCGCAAATATATGTCATTTCATAGATACCATGTTATAAATCCAAGAAAGTGGCAGCATTTGTCCTCGATATGGTACTTATTTCTATGCCATCTATGCCACAGTAGAATAAAAAAGAATCCGACATTGGTTTAAAACCGAGTCGGATTCTTATAAATCAATAAACATTGTATAATAAATATATGTCTATCACTTGTTTTTAGCTTCTCTATATCAATCGACTAAAATGTTGAATAAAAGAGTATTCATGCTGAATGTCATAGTTAAAGTATATATTTATATTAATCCTCCATCAAATGTTTCCTGTCGACATTATCTTTTATAAGATATACGTTTATCGGAATCTTCATTAGCTTGAGTGTTTTAACGCATCTAAAAAGACTAATACGAGAAAAAATTGGTAACGCATCTGATTTTAATTCTTTGTTCTTATTTGAAATTATTCCATAAGTTACATGGTATTGATCGTTGTTTATTTTCTCTTCAAAATTTCTATTATGTTCTATTAAATCTTTTAACTTTTCTTTTGCTTCAGGGCTTTGTTGAAGAATTATTACAGAATTCACACCTTGGTTAAATAAATGACTTAAATATGCTGAACGAGTAGATATTTTATTATGTATTAATTCAACCACCATATTGTTTTTTAGAGCAATTAAATCACATGGCTCAATGTTACGTTGTCCTTGTGGAGCTATAGATTTCTTGTCAAGACAATAAACTTCATCTATAGGAGAATTACGTTGAGCATGAATATTGTACTCGTCTTCTCGTTTTTGATTGCATTCACATAATATTGCATGCTCATCAATAAATATAGGGTCTAGTTCAGATTTAAGTCTATCTATAAAATTGGTATTTATTTCGTACCATTCACCCTCACATAGATGATATGTTTTATTATTATAAGTACAATCAAATAAAAATGCTTTATAAATTGAATAACTCTGTATAGGACTTCCATTTTCATCCAAAATACATAAAGAGTGTTTATTGAATATTGAAATATTTTCAATTTCTACATTACGTTCGTTAAGGTATTCTCGATAATTACCAATATACACATCTTCGTATTCATTAGATGGTCTAGATGCGCCACGATATTTTACTTTGAAATTTGTTGAATAATCTACAATGTCTGGAATTCCCAATGTAAGATTAATGGAATTCTCATGAAAATCATTTAATAATAGATCTTCTAAAGAATTGATCAAATCAGGATCTTTTATTGGTGTAATGTTTTGTAAATCAGGAAACGATTCTTCGTAATCTCTACGTGTATAAATAGTATACAGTCTAGAACATAATTCAACCAATTCGTTTGGTTCACAATCAGTTGTAAATCTTAGACTGCATGCACCTGTAGCATTTCGTAATGTATCTTGATATTCATTTTTTACAGCACCTGTTAATCTCTTAACTATAGAGTCATCTGTACTAATATTAAAATGAGTCAGGTTTGATGCATTAGGGATTTGAATTCTCTGCCTTTTTGCTGTTTCAGGCATTAATAAGTCAGTTGATTTGATTTTATCAGGATCTAAAGTATTTAAAGTTGTCCTAAGCCCAAAGTCATATTCATAAGAGTTTTCTTTGAGATTATGATAACTTGTTCCAAAAGTTATGGCAAACCATCTTTCTCCAACTGGCAGAAAAACTATTGCGCCAACTGAAGTTAATCGAAGCTCCTGATTTATACCCCAATACTCTTTCCACCATGGGGATCTTATAGGATTCTGTCCATAATACATTACTCCACCTTCAGGTATGTTTGTATCATCTTCTCTAAGAAGTTGTAATTGGTGCCCTTCTTTCAAAGAATTATTCGCATTGAATTCAGGCTTTAAAAGATAGACTGAAAAATTTCTGCTTTTCGGCATAGATTAGATGGTGTTTTTTGTGAGTTCAACATATTCAATATTTTAGACAAAATACTGCTTGTATATTAAAGCTGTATATATGCATATAAAATTACTCATTTTTATTGCATAATTGATCATTTTGAAAATATTTATATCAATACCGTCTAAAAACATAAAAATTAATCCCAATAAATACATTTGGTTGACTTTGATTTTTCTTCAGTGAACTTTATCGAACAGACCAAGTTGTATTCCAATTTATAACGAATTTATAGTATTAGGAAATAAATTGCTCATTGATATCTGTTTTACCATTTAAGAGGATAATGTACAATATTTAGCCTATTATTTAATGACATTTCAATAATGAAATGGCTGTGAGATTTTAAAGTTCATTACTTTTGTGATAATTTTCACCATATATTATTGAGGACTTCTAATCAACAAGAAGTCCTCAAAATTTTTTATTTCAGCGAAATCTTATTCGCCGTCTCTCTCTTCTTTGAATTGACTAAATCAGCATAGATTTGTGTAGTGGTGACATTCTTATGTGTTAGCATCTTCGATACTGTGTAAATGTCTGTGCCTAAAGAGATTTGGATGACCGCATACGAGTGCCTAAAGCAGTGGAAGGTTATGTGCTTTCTGATTCCGGCTTCGGCTATCCATTGTTTCAAGGGATGATGGGTCATGGAGCGGGTTAAGCCTTTGAAGACTTTTCCGGTGCCCCATTCGCCACACAACTCCAGCGCTTCTTGACTAATGGGGAGGGTAGCTTCTGTTTCTGTCTTTTCAGTGCAGATACGGATATAGTAACCTTGATCCGGGCCGACTTCAAAATCACGCCAGTCCAGCTTCAGAATATCACTGATACGGAGGCCGGTCATGCAAGCAAACAGGGAGGCCTGTTTTAAGACAGGAATCTTGCAGGGCGTAGCTGCCAGTTTCTTGACTTCATCAAGTGTCAGATACTCTTTCTTGACCTCTTTCCATTCTATCTTTTCCAGAAAGTCGTTCAAGTTCTCACGCAACATCTTTTCTTTATAGGCTATTTTCAGCAAGGCTCGGAAAGTTGAATAATAACCGGCTGCCGAATTGCGTGAGATATAAGCATTGGGATGATTGATCTGTTTGCATTTGAGCAGGTAATCCCTGAACTTCTCGCACAGTTCTACGGTGACATCACCAAAGGTGCATTTGCCGCCGACAAATTTCTCGAAGTGGTTGTAAACACAATCCCATTTTTCATATTTTTCTCGTGCCTTTGTCCGGAAGTAGGCAAGGAAATCTACTTTTTGTTTGTTCTTGTCAGGAACCCGAATTCTTCATTGATAAGCGACTGGACACGGATACAGCGGATTGTCTCTGCCTTGTTCAGCATATCCTGATTGAACATTCTTTGCTGCTCGTTCTTGGGCTTGGCATAGATGTAGATGCCGAGGAATTCCCGGCGACTCATCTTCATCGTGTAAGGATTGCGGATAGCCGGATAATAATCCAGATAAAGAGATATGCGGTCGTTACGCAATGGCTTTTGTCTCAAAGTTACGTTGGTACATGTAAGTGTCATAGCTATATTGTTTTTTGATGAATACTTGTTTTTGTTGCAAATAAAATAGGTGTTCTAATGGTGGTATTTATCACCGGAAAATAACTTTCGGCTCATTCTATCTTTGGAGGCTCAAAGAACTTGTCCAGCTCTGTCCGCAGGATCTTGGTATATTTACCGACCTTGATACGGGGAATATTATGGTATTTCACATAGTGGTAGAGTTGATCCCGCGTCAAATTGAATCGCTCCATCGCTTCGGCAATGGTGTAGTATTTGGGCTCTTCGGGAGATATGAGACCTTTGGCAATATCCACATGCTTCTTGGAGTAGTACACCATGATGCCAACCTTCTTCTTGGGAATGGCATTCTTTGATACAAAAGAATAAATGGCCGTTAGCGTCATGCCGAACTTCTCCTGCATGTCTTGTGTGCTGTACCATTCCTTGATCTCAGGATCGGGAGCTTTCTTTGCAAAGTAATCATCAATATGCTTTTTGCTCCAATAGGTTTTTCCACGGTGAAAGGTTCGTGGAATATTATGTTCCTTAGCGATGTGAAATATCCAGGAATCCTTTACGCCATACTTTTCTTTGACTTCAGCTGTGGTGTAGAAATCTGATATTGGAGTTTTCTCTTTGGGCTTATTCTCATTATTGGAAGCAATAATGTAGTCGAACATTTTATCAATATCCGAACGCCGTACAAGAGTTTTCCCATCAAATCTGACTGCTTTGATTTTCGCGTTTTTGATATACCGATAAATTGAGGTACGGCCTACACCTAAAAATGCGGCAACTTCAGTAGGGGTTAAGAACTCTTTTTCAGAATTAGGTTTTAATTCTGTATCATGTTTCAAGTGGAATTCTTGAATTCGTTTTTTTCTAACTCGATCTTTGTATGCGAGGTTTGCGCACCTGTGTGAACAGTATGTGGTAGTGATCTTGTGGGCGGTAAAAATAGTGCCACACCACTCGCATTTCTTTTGAATTTCAATGTTACTAGCCATTTTAATTATCTTTTTAGTTCGCCAAATCTGTTTCATTGCGTACCACAGCGTTCCAAGGCGTTCCAGGTTGTCCACCATCTGGCAGACAGTAAACCCGGCTTTTGGCTTGTGAGGTACACAGGAGGTACAAAAAATGGCGTAAAAGGGCTTAGCAACGATTATCAACGATACTTGAGCAACAAAAAAGGCGCCCCATAAAGAGCGCCATATTAATCGATTATAATCAATTTAACTATTTGATAATCAAGCATTTACTTACCGATGCAACATGTAGATATAATTGATAATCAAAAACTTATATTTTAAACGGTAGAAAAGTATTTTTTAGGCCATACTGTGTTGTTTTTGAACCTGAATTTACTGTTCCTACGTTTATTCTTCAACATAAAATTAGAGCCATGAAAAATCTAAATTTTCCAACTGAAGTTCACTAGTTTTCTATCTACTTACAAAGGTACAAATAATACGTGAGTTTTTCGCCAAGTATGTCAACTAAATGCAAGAGAGTTTCGCGTATATCGTTTTGCTTAACAGAGGGAAGAAGGTGAACTATTTTCTCTTTTCCCTTTATTTGACTTTATTTTAATAGACGTATATATGAAAACGGCAATAAAGTAAAGGTAGAACACAATATTAATTTATAATTGTTTCCTGTTTTGGAAACTTTGTTGTACATTTGTTAGCGTGTAAATATATATATGGTATGACAAATAGGTTAGAAAATATAGGTTCAATAATTCGTAATGAGCGTATTCGCAAAGGACTTACTCAGGAGGAACTCGGTGAACGGGTAGGAGTCGGTAAAGCTCAGATTTCTAAAATAGAAAGCGGAAAGGGACTCACAATAAAGACTGTTACAAAAGTGCTCGATGCCCTTAGAATATCTGCTTCTGTTGTTTTAAAAGATGAGCCGGAAATTGATAAAAACGTGATTGCATATATAGTTGCTGCCATTAGTGAATTTGCCAAAAGCCATCATCTTTCTGTTCGTGAGGCAAGTAATTACCTTATACGCTTTAAAGGTATTGATTTCCTTACAGAACATTATTATGCAGAGCATTTACTTTCATTCGATGACAGTGTACAGGATCTTACACAAGTATGTTTGAATAATGGTGGAGGTATTCGATGAAATTATATCATGGCTCGAATATAATAATTGAGCAGATAGATCTGTCAAAATGCAAACCTTACAAGGATTTTGGGCAAGGATTCTATCTGACAGAGATTAAGGAGCAGGCTGAACAAATGGCCAGACGTAAATATGCTATTTATGGTGGCGAGCCAATTGTTACAGAGTTTGAACTTGATGAAATTGCCTTAAAGACTCTTTCTGTTAAGATGTTTGAAGAGCCAAATGAAGAATGGGCTTTGTTTGTTATGGATAATCGTAGTAGGAAAAACGTGCAACTGATACATTCTTTTGATATTGTGATAGGTCCTGTTGCCGATGATACCATTGCAACCTTGTTCCGTAATTTTGATGATGGAATTATTGATTTGCAAATGCTCGTGAATGGTTTAAAATACAAAAAGGTTTCATCACAATATTTTTTTCACTCGGCAGAAGCCATTAAATACTTGCATAGAATATGAATAAACAAATACAATATCTAATAGAAGGTATTACTAAAGATATAATAGCTTATCTTATGGAAGATAGCGGATGTGATTTACCAACTGCTGTCAAAGAATTTTATAACTCTGAGACTTTTGCTAAACTTTCAGATGAAACAACTGGATTATATGTTGAAAGTTCTGCTTATGTATATGAGATATTAAAAGAAGAATTGATGTATGGAAAAATTATTTGTCATCGCTAATTTACACAGAAGTAGTAAATCCAATGACAATATAAAGAACTTTCATTTAATCTTATGCTAGTTGAATAAATTTAAAAATATAATTAAAACATGATTATAGTTGTAATTTTAATTGTGCTTGTTTCTGCATTTAGTTTGAAAGCTAAATTTGATAATGAAGCTGGTGAATATAGCTTTTGGAAAAAGCTTTTTTATGTTTTGACATTAAAGGTATTTGACTATTACTTTAAAGGTACACCAACTAAGGTAATAATGTATTTTATGCGTCTTTTATCAAGTGCATATATGGGATTTAGCTTTTTTGAACCTATCGTAAAAGCGGGCGTACTATATTCTAAGAATAAAGGATTTTTTAATTTATGGTTAGAGTTTCAGTATGATAATACAAGTATGTATATCACTGTACTCTACTTTGTTTGTATGACTGTTACCGTTTGTGTGTATTTTATATTCAGAAAAAATGAGGCTTCGATTGAACAGTTTTTCAATATTATAGCTAAAAAGATTGATAAGATAATTAAGTTGCTTGGAAATATGATATCCAAGCAGAATAAAACAATGGAAATATTGGAATTACAACAAAAACAAAATTTCAAACACAATATTATTCCTTTACAAGAATTTAGTGACTTCGCTCGATTTAATAATACGCATGATGTATTTTCCTATGTGGACACAGAAGAGTTAAGCAGATTGCGGAGTCTTATTGTTGATCCTGCAAATGGACATATACGTTTAGTCGGTCTATCTGGTATGGGCAAAACTTTTCTTGTTCAGAAGGCCTTTGCGGATGCTAAATCTGAAAATGTTTTTTATGCTTGTAATGCTAATGTAGATTTGTTAAGAAATGCACTCAGTTATTTGTTAATAGAACGAATAAATGCAACAATTATATTGGATAATTGCTCTGATGCTAATTTTAGGACTCTGATTGCAGAGTTTGGTACAGCATTTCGTTTTATATCCATTCATTATGATCCCAATGATTATACAAATGGAGGATATAACTTACTCAATTTAAAAAATTTGGAAACTGATATAATTATAGATAAAATAATTGACCAAAATAAAACGCGAGAGGTATCAGAAGAATATCGTCGTATCATTAAGAAACATGCTGGTAATATTCCATTTATGGCTTTGCTTCTTATCCAAGCTTTTAATAAAACGGATTCATTGGTTGCAGTAAATGATAATCTATTGTTTGAACATCTATTGGATATTAGGGGACAATATCCAGAAGAACAAAAGAGAGTTATGCAAACTTTGGCACTTTGCCTACCTTTGGATTACGATAATGCACAATCAAAAATTGCAAACTATCTGATTAATAGTCCAAAGTTTACACCAATTGAGACTATGATCAATAAAACAACACTTTTTAACAATGTTGTAAATGAGTTGACTAATAGAAATTTGATAGAAAGAGACTCTGTTTACATCAATATGAGGCCACAACCACTTGCTATATGGCTAGTTGGAGAATGGATAAAAAAGCAAGGTAGAGGATTAATAGATACTATTAAAGATCTTGCAAAACAAGAAGACTCTATAAAGAAACCGATACTTGAATCATGGTCATCTAGATTAGAGTATATGCAAGGTAATAAAGATGCAGAAGATTTATATGCGGAACTTGTAAATATTAATGGAGGCCCTTTTGCAAACGAGGATGTGATTTGTTCTGACTTCGGTTCACGGCTCATCCTCGCAATGTGTACAGTGAACCCAGTCGCAGTTGTTAATTGTTTGTATTCTGTTCTTTATGTTAAGTCTATTAAATTTCTAAAAGATAAATTAATAGGTGATGCACGTAGAAATATTGTAAGAACTTTGGAAAAGCTATGTTTCTGTGATGATTGTTTTGAACAGGCTGCTTGTCTAATGGCTCGTCTTGCAGTAGCTGAAAACGAAGCTTGGGCAAATAATGCTCATGGACAGTTTTTGCAGTTATTCCATATTGCTTTAGCTGGAACCGAGAGTGATTTGAATGCTCGTATTAGTGTTATTCAGAAACTTCACAGAGATGGTGTAGAATACAACAATTTGTTATTAGATGCGATTAAAGGTGCATTTAATAGCTCTAATCTTGTTCGTATGGGAGGAGCTGAAAAGTTTGGTTTTATTGAGAAGAGTGACTTCCATCCTACATGGAATCAAATTTCTGAATATTGGGATAATTTATATGACTTTTTAAAAGATTGGATAGAAAAAGAGCCTGAATTAACAAAAACTATTGCAGATATAATTTGTAGCAATACTCGTATGCTAATTCATTCGAGGAGGCCAGATCTATTGTTTAAATTTATAGATTTACTTGCTCCTCAATTGAACTATAATTGGAATGAGATGCATAAAGCTCTTGTTGAAACCAAGAATTATGATAAAGTAACTTCAGAAATTGGTGAAAAAATCTTATTTTGGCTTGAAAAGCTAACTCCACAAGATACCATCGGTAGGATGAGGAATGCCCTACATGATATGTATACAAAGTTTGATAGAGGTGTAGATATAATTCAACAAGAAGAGAAAGTTGTATTACCATTTGCCGAAGAGTTTATAAGTAATAAAGCTTATTTAAGTGAAGAAGTTTTTCAACTATTGGATCAAAATAATGGTTATATTTCATGGGCGTTCGATGCAATTTTGGCTAAAGACATGCCAATAGATGATATAGCAGCTTTTTGTGATTATATTAAAGGTTACATTTATAAGCAAGGTAAGAAGTTTTATAGTTCCTTTTTAGTTAGCATCTTTGGAAAATTGAATGAAAAACAATTAGTATGGCCTTTTGCGCATCAGTTGTTTGATGAAGGTTATATAGATATAGCAATTTCTATTTTTGCCGTAACTGATGATAATGTAAGATCCAAATTATCTTTTGTTATGCAAAAAGTTTCTGAAGGAGTTATCGAAAAATCATATGTTAGAAAATATCTTTCTGAGATTCGTCTGAATAAAGCTTCCGATATTCTTGCTGTAGCAACTCAATTAGAAGAATGTGGAGCAGATATGCCGCTTCTATTCGATCATATTTCGCATTATTGGTATTTAGATGAATGTTATACTAATACTGAACTTGTTCAACTTTATCAAAAAATAATATTAAACTACCCATTAAAAGATAATGATAATTTTAATTATGAATTTGTACACTTGGTCAAAAGCTTATTAAATAAGAGTTTTGATTGGAAATTTGCAAAATCTTTGAATGTAAAATTAATCAAATTCCTTTCATTCAATAAATCGTTATTCCATGTTGAAGAAATATACGAAATATTATTGACTGATAAGTATCGTGATTATATTTGGGCTGATTTTTCTGAAGCGTTAACTGACTTTGACAATAGAATACTCTTCTTTTTTAATGTTAAATATACAATAGGTTCTGGTTTTGAATTTGGTGAAAAGATCCTATTCTCTGGTCATATAGCGCAAATGAAACAACTTTGTAGTGACTTTAAATATGGAGCTTTGGTTTGTGCTGCAACATGCCCTATATTTGATAATGCAGATTCTGATACTGGAGTAATCAGCTCATTTCATTCATTTGTGATTTGGTTGATAGAAAATTATGGTAATCAGGAACAGGTGCTTAATGAGTTTCATGCAAATCTCAACACATTTTCATGGACAGGTAGTTCAATACCTCTAATTGAAGATCGTAGAAGGTGTTTTGAGAATCTTAAACAAAATAAAAATCTTCCGGGAAATGTATATTCATGGATAGATTTGTGTTTGAAAGAAAACTTGAATGATTATAAGCGTGAAGAACAACACGAGGCATACATGAGACTTGCTTATGGAAAGCGTTAAAAGCAATTTAAAAGTATGACCAATCTTTAAGTTAATTATTGATTTTGTAGTTTTTATCTTTGAGTATATGTAAATTGCAAATGATAAGAGGTTATCTCAAAATGAATATTGAGATGACCTCTTATCGTTTGGACTTTATATATCAAAATAAATTGAACAATATTAGCTTTTCACATTGAATTTTGATATATTTGCATTAAACTACAAATTATTTCAATTATGAAGCAATTGAATAGGATTAAAATAGTCCTTGTTGAAAAGAATAAAACGGCTAAATGGCTCTCTAAGCAAGTTGGTAGGAATGTGACATCTGTTTCTCGTTGGTGTACTAATGCTTCACAACCAGATTTGGAAACATTATTTCGCATAGCGGAACTTTTGGATGTTGATGTAAGAGAATTGCTTCATGTAGAAAAGGATAAATCTAAATAAGTATATCAAGATGGCTATTCCGGTAAACATAGAAGATTTGCTTCATAAGCGTAAAATAGAATCCACCCGTATTGAGTTTAAAACAGGATGGAATCCAGATAAAATTTATCGCACCATCTGTGCTTTCGCTAATGATTTTGATAACATTGGCGGAGGATACATCATCGTAGGTGTTCAAGAAGAAGAAAACACAGGTATCGCAAAACGGCTAGTGACAGGTATTCCTATAGAGGAACTTGATAAGATACAACGTGATATGGTTGGGTTCAATCATAAGATTGAGCCATTCTATTTGCCACGAATCGACATGCAGGAGATTGACGGGAAATACGTTTTGCTTATTTGGGTGCCAGCTGGAGTGAACCGTCCTTATAATGTACGTGAACGAGTTACAGCAAGTAATCAGTCGCCATGTAAGTGGTATGTTCGTAGTGGAACCAATACTATTGAGGCGAGAGGTGAAGTCTTGGATGAATTGCGTGAGATGGCGAATCGTACTCCATTTGATGAAAGGGGTAATGAGAGTATAGAGATAACAGATATTTCAAGAGCCTTGGTTCTGGATTACTTGCAAACAGTCAACAGTCGTTTGGTTGCTGATTTCGAAAAGCTGTCCCTGTTCGAGTTGTTGTCGCAAATGGACCTGCTGGTAGGGCCCGTTGAACGTCAACTAGTCAAGAATGTGGCCGCTATGATGTTCTGTAAGAATCCTGCCAAATTTTTCCCGACAACACAAGTAGATATTGTTATCTTTCCCGAGGGCTGCATTAAGAATCCCAATAACATGATTGAGGTTCCAAAGATTGTTGGCCCTGTTCCCGATATGATAAAACAGGCATTGGACTATATCAAAACGAATGTTATCAAGAAACGTATCATTAAGCAGAAAGACAAGGCTGAATCTATAATCTTCTTCAACTATCCTTATCAAGCAATTGAAGAGGCAGTCGTTAATGCTTTGTATCATAGAGATTATCAAGAACGAGAACCGGTTGAGATTACGATTGAGCCAGAAAAGATTTCCATTCTTAGTTATGCCGGTCCGGACCGTTCCATCAGCATTGATGCTATCCAAAAGGCTGAACGTCTGAAGTCACGCCGCTACCGTAATCGTCGTTTGGGCGATTATCTCAAAGAACTTCAGTTGTCCGAAGGTAGAGGAACCGGTATCCCAACTATACAAGACGAATTAAGAAGAAATGGCTCTGCTCCTGCTGTGATTGAGACAAATGAAGAGAGAAGTTATTTCTTGATTGAGATTCCTTGTAGAGAAGGTTTTGGTGATAGAGTCTTGATTGGTGATGATTTTATTTCCTCAGATGATGATAAGATAAATGATAAGATAAATGATAAGATAAAAAGTGTCCTGTTAAAGATTTCAGAACTAGGAATAGCTAAAAGAAAAGACTTGCATGATGCAATAAAAATATCAATGCCTACTATTGATAGAATCCTTAAGCAACTTATTTCAGAAGATCTTAATTTGATTGAGTATCAAGGTTCGCGTAAAACAGGCGGTTATGTATTGACAGAGAAAGGCAAAGCCTTTATAAAATCAATGAATGAATAATATGTCAAAAAAACAAGAAATAATAGGACTAATTGATGCGGATCTACTTGATAATGGTACGCGTCACCCAAATCTTGTATTACTAAAATTGGCAGGATTTTTCCATGATAATGGAATTCCATTTGAATTAATTCTTGATCCTCAGGCAAATACTTTACATTATACAAGAATATATTTGTCTTGTGTCTTTACGTTTACCAAATTACCAGAACTATATATACGATCAAAAGGAACACCGGAAGAAAAGAAGTTTAAATGTGGAGGAACTGGATTTTATGCCAATGAAGTAAGTGTAATGGAATATCGTAGAAAACGTGAACAAGATATGAACCAATTAGAACATGATGAATTCCTAAATACTCTTAGAAACTTTCATGGAGGTAAAGAGTATGGGATTAGCATGTCTCGTCAGATGCCCTACTATCATTTATATGATCAATTTATTAATCAACAAGTTAAGAAAGGTTTTAAACGAGAAAAATTTAAAGATTATCAAAAATATTCAATAGGTTTTTTAACCCGTGGTTGTGTAAGACATTGTCCATTCTGTGTTAACAAACTAGAGAATTGTATATTACCATATTCTAAATTACAATGGTTCTTGGATGATGAGAAAGATAAAAACGGAAAACTTGTTCGGCCATATATCTATTTATGGGATGACAATTTTCTTGCTTCTGACCCATCTATTTGGAGACCACTACTGAAGCAACTTATAGAAACTAAACGCCCATTTCAATTCCGGCAAGGTCTTGATGAACGCATGTTAGCAGAAAGTCCTTATGGCGAAGAAATGGCAGAAATGTTATCACGGTCGCGTTATCATGGTGATTTTATTTTTGCTTTTGATAATTGGAAAGATCATGAGATAATTGAAAAATCACTTAAAATCTGGAAACGTTACAATCCAAAGAAAGGTACAAAGTTCTATTTGTTTTGTGGTTTTAAACAGTCTCCAACAAAAGTAGATATATTTTATAAAGACATTTGGGAATTATTTCAAAGAATTAAAATACTCATGCAATATGGATGTGTTGGATATGTGATGAGGCATGAAGACTATCATAATGCCCCAGTATCAAATTTTTATGTCCAAATTGCCAGATGGTGTAACCAGCAGCAGTTTTACAAAAAAATGTCTTTTTGGCAATTTTGTTATAGAAATCAATCTTATTGGGAAGAAAAGACATTAAAAATAACTACACGGCCAAAGCTAAAAACATTCGATGAATTTGAACAAGATATAAGAGATGGATATTACGATAGAGTCAAAATGTGTTTATCATTAAAGTCTCTAATAAAAGTTCTAGAAATGTTTCCTAATCATAGGGCAGAATTGATAGACATGTTTAACTATTCAATGTCCGAACTTGTAAACGAAAATCTTTGGAAGTAATCAAATTATAAATAACTCACAACAATATGGCAATCATTATTAAATCTCATAAAGATACTCTTCTAATTGACTCTACTATTGGTATTAATTACAATAGTGGTAATGTACTTCAGGGAGAAAAAGATATGTATGAACGTATTGTACGAGATTGTGAAGCAAGTCCTTTGACATGGTATATGTGGTATGATAAAACTTTCAACATACCATATGGAGGTCAAAATGAAATACAGATTGATTTTCTCCTTATATGCCAAGAAGGTGCAATTATTGTTGAAGTTAAAGGTGGTATAATTGAGTTGATAAGGGGGTTCTTTTATTATAGCTATAAAGGGGTCTTAAGAGAAATGAGTAGAACACCATTTAAGCAAGCTCATGATTATAAATGGGCATTGTTAAATAATGGGATATTAAATAAGGATCAAATATTTGTTGATTATGTATGTGCTTTCCCTCATAGTATTCTTGACATATCACGTGACTCTTCTCAAATCAACCTTTCTCATAAACTTTGGAATAAGTTAGATCAAGATAGTGATAATTCTTTTGCAGACTTCTGTTTAAGTGTAATTCGTAAAAATAAACGCTCTAAACGTATAATATCAAAGACAGAATTACAGTCTATTGTAAACTCACTTGCTCCATCAATTGAAGATCGTTATAAATATTCACTAACTTCGCTTCGCGAAGTTTTGGATTGGTTACAGATTGACAATCTAAGTATTCTAGAAGGTTTGAGAAAAAATCCTAGAATATTAATTGAGGGTGGACCAGGAACAGGAAAAACCACTATGGCTAAAGCATTTATTAAAAGACATAGTGGTCTTAAGGGGTTATATCTATGTTGGACAGGATTGCTAGCAAGTAAGGTTCGGCTTGATTTAGATAAAGAACGATTAAGTTCATGTACTGTCAAAACATTCAATAATTATATCAAGGAAATAACAAATATAGAACTTAATATTAAAAGTGAGAATAGCCAATATGATGTTTACAAACTTTTAAGCAAAGAACTCAGTAAAATTACTAAGGTAGATTATGACTATATTATTATTGATGAAGCACAAGATGTCATTGATAAAGGTGTTGATATTGTGCTCAATGAACTATTAAGTTCACAACACAATGGTCTTAAACAAGGACGATATCTAGTATTTTATGATCTTGAACAAGGATATAATAATGTTAGTCGAAATTTGAATGAAAATATTAATAAAATAGCAAAATACGCAGCATGCTTCATACTTGATGAGAACAAACGTGTTCCTACAAATAAACTTATTGTAGAATATGCCAATAAAGTATTGTCAGTTGAACATTGCCAGGAAGCTTTTGAGTTATATTTAGATTCTCTTAAAGGAAATGATATAGCAGGACTTACAATATCTTTCCATGATAATGTAAGAGAAGTAAAGAAAACTATTAAAGAACACACCAAACATCTATTTCAATATTGCGGAGAAATTTCTTCTACAACATTGCTGATACATTCTGATTTTAAATATAAAGAAAATGAAGATGATGATTCAGTATATGATATCACTACTGTCCAATAAAAGTTGGTTAATGGGCCTTTGAAATTGTTGAAATACAGT
>OAUQ01000244.1_pt1 | contig 23419 bp, 19 predicted proteins | sample 1476151 | NCBI WGS metagenome assembly OAUQ01 (sample SAMEA2580008, study PRJEB22360) | human gut metagenome | biome: human gut; feature: human-associated habitat; material: faeces | place: Denmark | collected 2008/2010 | reverse complement strand
GGGCGCGCAAATACAAATGCGCGCCCGGCCCCACTTCTAAGTTGCGGTGAAATAGGGACTGTTTTTGCTGACAAAAGGCCTAATCAATCCCTATTTCACCGCAAGTTTTGATCAGTTGTTGGGATTACTTCACCTCGACGGGCTTGGCGCCGGGATAGCGGTCCTCAAAGTCCTGACGGTACTTATTGTCATTGGTGCCCGCCACGTTGTCGCGCGACAGCGGCGCCACGATCTCGTTCTTATGGTCCGCGGGCTTTGCGTACTTCAGGCTGATCTCCCAGGCATCGCAGATCGTGTCAATGCGGTGGTCCAGGTCGTCATACAGGGCAACGATGTCTTTCCAGGAGCTGTAGTTCTTGGAGCTCGTCGGGACGTCCAGGTCCTCGACGATGTCGTAATACTGCTCGATGGTGTCCTCCGTGCGCTCGGCGACGTCGGCGAGATTTTGACGGGCGGTGCGATCTTCTTCCAGATAGCTGCCATTGAAGGCCTGCGCGCAGGCGCGGACCTGGCTATTGAGATCTTCGAGCAGATCGTAGTATTCGCTCAGGCGACGGTAGAGGTTCTGCTCGGAGAGGGTTGCTTCGCCGTCGTCCTCGTCGTCATCGTCGTCATCATCGTAGAGGCTATTGGGGTCGTCGAGAGGCTTGAGGCCATCATCGTCAACATCATGGTGCAGCTTAGTAATCTCGGCAGTCGTTTGCGTGGCGGCGTTGTCGAAAGGCTTGATCACAAAAAAGATGACCAAGGCGATGATGATTGCCAACAGCACAACGATAACGGCGACAAGCGCCTTGGTGCTGCTCTTTTTGGCGGCGGGGGCCTGCGGTGAATCAGGCGCGTACGTAGAGGCCGGTTGCTGTTGGGGCGGGGTGTCCGCGACGGGTATGCGCTGCGTCGTTTCGACCGCTGCGGGGCTGGCGGCAGGGTCGGGGCGATAGGCGGGGGGGTCGTCCGGCTTAGCTTGCGGCGTATCGAGGAAGCCGGTCTGCTCAAACGCGGGCTGGCCATTGCTTGCGGTTGTCTGCTCAACGGGTGCACCGCATGAGGTGCAGAACTTGGCATCATCTGCAAGAAGTTTGCCGCACGAGGCGCAATACCGAGACATTGCCACTCCTTTCGCCACATTTCAAATCAATACGACGATTATACCCAGCGCTCAAAAAAGTCGGCAGTTAGGAACGTCCCTAGCTGTCGCCTAGTCATTTAAGAGCGTCCCCAATGACTACCCAATGACTAGGTCCGATTTGGGGCGCGCCTGCCCCTGGGGTATCATGGCTTGGTTGATATATCTGCATTTACGCGCCTTGTAGGAAGGGGCTGCGCTCATGGCTTTTGAGCCCGCTCAACATAGCTTTATCACGCTCGAGGGCGTCGATGGTGCCGGCAAGTCCACGCAGGCGCGTCTGCTTGCCCGCGCGCTCGAACTCGCTGGCTACCAGGTTGTGAGCCTGCGCGAGCCGGGCGGCACCGCCATCAGCGAAAAGATTCGTGCTCTGCTGCTCGACCCCGCCAATACGGCGATGGGCGACACCTGCGAGTTGCTGCTCTACGAGGCGGCGCGTGCCCAGCTGGTGCACGAGGTCATCGCGCCCGCCCTCGCGGCCGGCAAGGTGGTCCTGTGCGATCGCTTCTACGATTCCACGACCTGCTACCAGGCGTTTGCCGATGGCCTCGACCGTCAGATGGTACGCGATGCCAACAACCTGGCTGTCGCCGGTACGCATCCGGCGCTCACACTCGTCTACCACATCACACCCGAGCAGGCGGCGCTACGCATGGCAGCCCGTGGCGCGGCAGATCGCATGGAGGCAAAAGGCATGGCCTTCCAAGAGCGCGTTTACCAGGGATTTTGCGCCATTGCTGCCGAGGAGCCAAACCGCGTAAAGCTCATCGACGCCACTGCGACCGTCGAGGAAGTCTTCGAGAAGACGGTCGAGCAGATTCGCGCGTACGGTCTCGACATTCCGCAAGATGCTGTCGCCGCCGCGCTTGCCAAGGAGGCCGAGTAACATGGCCCCCGCTCAGGCAAGCCTGCTGGCCAAGCTCGACACCCAAGAGCGCGTTCGCGATTTTTTGACCAACGCCGTCGCCAGCGGCCGCGCATCGCACGCCTACCTGTTTTTGGGCGCTCCCGGTGCCGGCAAGCTCGATGCCGCATGGGCGCTCGCCCAGGCCTTCCTGTGCGAGCAGGACGGCTGCGGAGCATGCGACAGCTGCGTACGCGTTGCTCGGCATACGCATCCTGACGTGCACTATTACACGCCCGAGAGCGCCACGGGCTACCTCATTGCCCAGACCCGCGAGCTGCTCGACGACGTGCCGCTGGCGCCCATCCGCGCCAAGGCCAAGGTCTACATCATCGACCGCGCTGAGCAGCTGCGAGCCAACACCGCCAACGCGCTGCTCAAGACGCTCGAGGAGCCGCCCGAGGGCGTTATGTTCATCTTGCTGGGCACCTCGGCAGACGTGATGTTGCCCACCATCGTGAGCCGCTGTCAGTGCGTGCCGTTTCGGCTGGTGTCGCCCACCGTGGCCGCGCAGGCCGTGAGTCGCGCGACGGGCCAGGATATCGCGCGCTGTCGCATGGCGGTCGCCGTGGCGGGAAGCCCCACGCGCGGCATCGAGTTCCTTAAGAGTGCCGAGCGCCAGGATGCTCGCCGCCAGATGGTCCGCGCCATCGATTCGCTCATCGCTGCCGACGAGGCTGATGTGCTCAGCCGCGCCAAGTCGCTCATCGTCGCCGTTAAGGCACCGCTCGCCGAGGTCAAGTCCACACAGGAAAAGGTGCTCGAGCAAAACGCCGACTACCTGTCGCGTGGAGCATTGAAGCAGCTTGAGGACCGCAACAAGCGCGAACTCAACGCGCGCGAGCGTTCGGGTATCATGGAAGCGCTGGCGAGCGCGCGGACGCTCATGCGCGACGTGCTGCTGACACTTCAGGACGAGGCGGCAGGCGTTGTGAACGAGGACGTGCGCGACACGATCGGGCGGCTTGCCGCGGCGACGAATGTTGCGGGTGCCACCCAGGCGCTCGAGGCGGTTGCCACGGCTGAGCGCAACATCGCCAGAAACGTTACTCCCCAGCTGGCCATCGAGGTCATGCTGTTCGATATCAGGAAGGCACTGAAATGCCGTTAGTCGTACCCGTTAAGTTTACCTACGCCTCGCGCGACCTGTGGTTTGACCCGCAGGATCTGGATATCCTCGAGGCCGATTATGCCATTTGCTCCACCGAGCGCGGAACCGAGATCGGCCTGGTCACGGCCGATCCCTTCGAGGTGCCGCAAGATGAGATCGGCCAGCCGCTCAAGCCCGTGCTGCGCGTGGCGAGCGACATCGACCTGCAGCTTGCCGATGACCTGGCCATCCAGGGCGACGAGGCCATGGTCGACTTCCGCCGCCTGGTCAAGGAGCTCGACCTCGAGATGAAACCGGTGGGCGTCGAGTACCTGTTTGGCGGCGAGAAGGCCGTGTTCTACTTTGCGGCCGAGGAGCGCGTCGATTTTCGCCAGCTCGTCAAGGATCTGTCCTCGACGCTGCACATTCGCGTCGACATGCGCCAGATCGGCGTGCGCGACGAGACCCGCCTGGTGGGCGGCTATGCCCAGTGCGGACAGGAACTCTGCTGCACGCGCTTTGGCGGACAGTTTGAGCCCGTCTCGATTCGCATGGCAAAAGAGCAAGCCCTGCCGCTCAATTCCTCCAAGATCAGCGGCGTGTGCGGTCGTCTGATGTGCTGCCTGCGCTACGAGTTCGAGGCCTACAAGGACTTTAAGAGCCGTGCGCCCAAAAAGAAGACGCTCATCGATACGCCGCTTGGCAAGGCGCGTATCCAGGAGTATGACACGCCGCGTGAGCAGCTGGTGCTGCGCCTGGAGAACGGCAAAGTCTTTAAGGTCAACCTAGCCGATATGACGTGCTCGGAGGGCTGCAAAAAGAAGGCCGCCGAGCAGGGCTGCAACTGCCGCCCCGACTGCGTGACGCGCGACGTGCTCGAGCGCATCGAGTCGCCCGAGATGCGCCTGGCGCTCATGGAGCTCGATCGCGAAAACGGCGTCGATGTGGGCGATGGCCTGTCGAGTGCCGACCGTCTGGCCGGCACGTCGATGCCCAAGCGCCGTCGTCGCGATGCTGAATCCGATGCTCGCGCCGGTCAGGGTCAGGGCGAGGGCCGTGGCCGCGGAAAAGGCCGCGGTAAGGCCGAGACACCCGAGGCCGAGGGGGCGGCCGATGGCCGTCGCCGTCGCAAGCGCGCGGGCTCGGGCGATGCTACCGAGGTTGCAGCCGCGGGCAAGAACGCCTCTCGCGAGCGCGAGGTTCAGCAGCCCCAGCAGCAGAATCGCGGCGGCGGCATGAACCCCACACGTCGCCGCCGCCGTCATCTGTCGAGCGAGGAGCGCGAGGACGCCTTCCGCGCCGCAGCTGCTCGCGAGGCCGGTGCCGCTTCCAAGGGCGCCTCGGCCTCCGATGCGCCTGTCGACAAGAGCGGCAAGTCACGTGGCGAGGAGGAGCGCGCGCCACGTCCGCGCCGTCGCCATTCCCCGGGCACGCAGCAGAAGCCTTCGGTTCCTTCCGTGGCCGATCAGGTTTCGGATGGCGAAGTCAGGGTCACGCGCCGTCGCCCCGGCGATGGCGGGGGAGCTGCCGCCAAGGCTTCGCGCGGCGGTACTCGCGACGAGCGCGAACCGCGTGAGGATCAAGGCGGCGAGGGCTCGACCGACCAGGGTCAAAAGCGTCGCCGTCGCCGTCGCTCCCGCAAGCCGCGCCAGGATGGTGGCGAGGGCTCGACCCCGTCTTCGTCCGCACCACAACCGCCTGCCGGCGAATAACGCCCGCGAGCGGATTTAGCCCGCCTTGCCCCGAGCGCATCGGGGTATCATAGCGCCGAATCAACAACCCTCCCTGCGACCGAACGTAGGGAGGGTTGTGTCTTGAAGAGCCATCTGAACATATTGAGCTGTCTGCAGGGTGCCGGTGCCCTACCGTTTGCGGACGAATTGCTACCGTTTGCCGAGCGGGTGGCACGCGAGGCGCTCGAGGCATTGTCGCCAACACGATGTGCCGGCTGCGAGCGCGCCGGTGCGCTTATTTGCCAAGACTGCCTGGCCACGCTCACGCTCATCGACCCACGTCATAGCTGTACCCGATGCGGCGCCCCGTTTGGGGATTTGCTGTGCACTGAGTGTTCGGTCGAGGGCACGTCTTCGGCAATGGCGGAGGCGCTCGACCGCTGCCTGGCGTGCGCCGTCTATGCGCATCCGCTGCCGCGCATCATTAAAGCGTACAAGGACGCGGGCGAGCGACGTCTGGCTCCGTATCTGGCGGAGCTGCTCTACGACACCGCCCTGCATGCCCAGGTCGTAGCGCCCGATCGCTACGGAGGTGTGCTGTCCGGCGCGGATGCGGTGGTGTTTGTGCCTGCGACGGCGGCAGCGTTTCGGCGGCGTGGTTTTGATCATATGGAGGCTATTGCGCGCCCATTTTGCGAGCTGTCGGGTGTTCCCCTGCTCGATGCTCTCGTCAAGTACGGGCATGGTGACCAGCGCGAACTCGGTCGTGAGGAGCGCCGCGAGCGTGCCCGAGGTATGTACGAGACGGTTGAGGACGTGCACGGCCGCCGCCTGCTGCTTATCGACGACGTTATCACCACGGGTGCGACGATGGCAGCGGCTTCGGCGGAACTCAAGCGCGCCGGTGCCACGGCCGTTGATGGCCTCGCTATCGCACGCGTTTGGTAGGGGTGATTCATGTGGCGGTAACAATCAGGCGGTGCAACAAACCGACAAAAGAGCAGCTAGCGGCTTCCGTAATCCTAACAGGCGCCTCGGCGCTACGCATGATGCGCGCCGAGCGCCGGCAGATGGGCTACATAAGCTGGAAGGACCTCGATCCCGATGAAGAGCGCCGTGTGCTGCGCACGTCGTCGCCCTCGACCGAGGACATCTATCTTCCCGACTTGGTGCGGATTGGGGCCGCAAGCAGCGAGGTGCAAGAGGATTTGTGCTTGCTGGTAGGGTCTGCAGCGCAGCGCCGCCGTATTCTTGGCGTGAGCTGGTCCGTATGCTCCGAGTTGCCCGCCGGCTCGATTCTAGAGGTGGAACCGGGGGTGTACAGTCTATCTCCCGAGGCCCTTTGCGTAGCCGTCGCGCGCGAGGTCGGCTGCATCCAGGCATTTGCCCTGGCCCAGGAGCTGTGCTCTAAGATTTCACTGAGTGACCGCGGGAAGTATCTGCCTCCCTACACCTCGCCTGTCGTGAACAAATTGGCAAAGGACAAAGACCAGCCGCCAGATGTCGGTTACTTTGAGGTCGAGTCCGTGCTGACACCCGATTGCCTGGTAGATTACCTCGCGGCATGCAAGGGGAATGTGGCCAAACAGCTGCTGCGCCTGTGTCCCTACCTGTCAGAAAATCTGCGCTCGCCCATGGAGTGCATCATGCTCGCTCTGTTTTCGCTTCCGTTTTCCTATGGCGGATTTGCCTGTGGTCCCTTTAAGACCGACTACAAGATCGAGTTCAACGACCGCACGCAGGCAATCTCGGGGATGCCGCATGCAGTTTGCGATGCGTATCAGGAAGCAGCCCAGTTTGACCTGGAATACAACGGTGAGCTGGGCCATTCCTCCCGGAGGGGACGTATCCATGATGAAAAGCGCAACACGGGCTTGATTGCTATGGGAATCGAGGTCGCGACGGTCAACAACGAAATGCTCTGTGACATGGAAGCGATGGAAGCGCTCGCATGGCGCATCCACCAGCGCATGAGTAAGCGATATCGCAACCGTGTTGACGCTCGCAGAAAGAAGCAAGAGGCGCTATTTAACACGCTGCGGGCGTGTTTTGGGCTTAAGCCGGTCTAATTCACGTCGAAAATAGGGGGTTAATCATATGCCCTGGCCAAAATATGGCAAATATGAGTACTGTCACTAAATCAGTAACAGCAAAATCAAGGAATTTTGGACTCGGAGGCGGCGTAAAGTAAGAAGATAATAAACAAATGTAGAAAAACTAAGCATCAAGTTGGCGGCACTGAGCGCAAAATCTGTCCGAGAGGCCAAAATTACCTGTTACTAAATTGGTAACAGTACTCATATTTGCCATTTTTTGGCCACGGCACCCTAAGACGGGTGTGTTGGGGCTTTCCATAGGGGAGCGACGGGCTCAATCAGAGCGCGTGCGGCCCGTCCTGACCTGCGAAATCTGTACTCGCGATGCGAATAACGCCCCTAACCTTAAACTTTAGCTTGAACTTAGCTATAATGCGCTACGTTCCTGCCAGGCTGTGGTTGCGGACGGACGAAATGCCCGTCCTAGTCCAAGACAGACGCGGTCAAAGGGATCCACGTAAGCGACCGCGTGCGCGCGGCGCGATCATGGCGCGTCCTAGATGTAAGCCGCACCGTCCGTTCTACTTTCTTTGGGGCAATACCGCCTCGCGGGCGAGCGGGCCAGTCGTGAAGGTGGCTGCGGCCTCCCGAGCAAACACCCCGGTGCGCAAGTGTGGGGTCAAATACCAGGTCAGCTGGTGGGAACAACCTGATATTCCGCGCAACGCACGGATCGTATACGACACAGAAGGCAGGGTAGTGGACATGGTGAGGGGCAGCTTGATGCACGCGGCTCGGTTAGGTGCTGGGACCGCAGCGGTCATCGCCGTTTTGGGCCTGAGCGGATGCGCGTTCAACCCGCTGTCTACGTTCACGACTCCCACGATCGACCAGATCGAGTACGAGACCGTCACGCCGGCGGTGTCGGACGATGCCCTGGTCACTCCCGGAACCCTGACGGTCGCCCTCGATACTTCCGATGCGCCGCAGGCAATGCAGGGCGCCGACGGCGAGCTCACGGGATATGCGGTCGACGCCGCCCGCGCCCTCGCAAGCCGCATGGGCCTTAAGGTTGCCTTTGTCGATGCGTCCTCGGCAGGTTCCGCGCTCGGCGACAAAAAGGCCGATATCTTTATCGGCGAGATTAACTCCACGGACGGGGACATTAGCTCGCTCGGCACCTGCCTGTACGATGCCACTTCCGTGTTCGGTAAAACTAGCGATGGTGGGTCGCTAGGCGTTTCCACCGATACCCTTAACACGTCCACCCTGGGCGTTCAGGCGTCCTCGGCCTCGCAGGAGGCGCTTGCCAAGCAAAGCATCACCGCCAACCAGAAGACCTTCTCCAACATCAATGAGTGCTTTGAGGCGCTCGAGTCGGGCGAGGTCGATTACGTGATCTGTGATTCCACGGCCGGTGGTTACCTCGCGCGCCTGATGAGCCAGATCTCCTATGCCGGCACGCTCGAGGCGCCCTCCACGCTTGGCGTCGCAGGCCTTAGCTCTAACGATGAGCTGTGCCGTGCCGTGAGCGATGCCCTCGACGGCATCACGGCCGACGGCACGCTCGAGGCGGTCCACTGCGTCTGGTACGGCCAGACGCCCTATGACCTTACCGCCAAGACCGTTTCGGGCGCTAACGTGCAGCCGGGCGACTCTGAGTCCAGTGAGACCACGTCCTCCGGCAGCGAGTCCTCCGATTCCAACAATGAGACCGCATCCTCCGAGGACAAATCGTCCAGCCAGGAAGGCGCCATCACCGACGACGACATTAACAAACTCAATAGCTAGTTATTGCTAGGGGTGGTGTCTCCTATACGTTGGAAAGGACACTTCTTCACGGTTTCAACACGCACTGCCGGGCTTCCCCAATAGGGGAGCCCGGCTTTTTCATCCCAATAAAACCAGCAGGTCAAAGCTAATTTTCGGGACCAAATACAAAGCCGCCGGCCCCTCCTATAGCGCACTTTGCCACGGAAAAGTGCGAGACTTCGGTATGCGGTATCAAGCAGTCGTTATTCGGGTCTTTGGGAAATCGCGTGATTAAATGCACGGCAATGGGTACATAGCCAGTACAGTAAGTCCCCGAGGCAGATTGGAGCCACGTATGGATATCAAGGTTTCTGGACGCAAGACGACGGTAACCGATGCTCTGCGTGCGCATGTGGATGAGAAAATCGGCGAGGCGCTCAAGGTTTTCGACATCGAGCCCATGACAGTCGACGTCGTGCTTCGTTATGAGAAGAACCCCTCGAACCCCAACCCGGCAATCGTCGAGGTCACGGCTCGTGCCCGCGGTTCGGTGATTCGCGTTGCCGAGCACGGCGCAGATATGTATGCTGCCATCGACCTCTCCGCCGATAAGGTCACCCGCCAGCTGCGCAAGTTCAAGACCAAGGTCGTGGACAACCGCCAGGGTGGTGCCAGTGCCGCGGATGTCGCGCCGGTCGAGCGCGTTGAGGATCTGGCCGACCTGCTGCTGCCCGAGGAGGACGACGACCTGCTCGTCCGCGAGAAGGTCATCGATGTCACCCCGATGACCGAGGAGCAGGCGCTGGTGCAGACCGATTTGCTGGGCCACGACTTCTACGTGTTCGAGAACGCGACGACCGGTCTCATCAATGTGGTGTATCACCGTAAGAATGGTGGATATGGCATCATCAAGCCCCGCATCGAAACACTTGACGAGTAAAATACGTTAACTTGCATGAGTTAACGGTTGGCGGCCATCCCATGCGGGTGGCCGCCTTTTTACGTAAGGAGTCGCTTTGATGGACAAGGCCGCATCCGCCGGTCATTCGAACCGTTGCCGCATCGTCGTCGATACCTGCTGCGACTTTAGCCCCGAGGTCGCCGCGAACCTCGATGTCGATATCCTGGGTTTCCCCTTCATTATCGATGGCGAGGAGCGCACGGATGACATCTGGTCGAGCATCACACCCAAGGAGTTCTACGACCGCATGCGCGCCGGTGCCCGCGTGTCCACCTCGGCTGTGTCGCTCGGTCGCTATATCGAGTTCTTTACCGAGTGCGCCAAAGAGGGCACGCCCACGGTCTACCTGTGCTTTACCTCGGCGCTGTCGTCGAGCTACAACTCCGCGTGCCAGGCGGCGGACGCCGTGCGCGCCGAGTATCCCGATTTTGAGCTGTACGTGGTCGACAACGCTCTGCCCTGTGCGACCGGCGCGCTCTTGGCGCTCGAGGCCGTGCGCCAGCGTTCGGCGGGACTGACCGCCAAGCAGCTGGTCGATTGGGCAAACGAGGCAAAGACCTACGTCCACGGCTACTTTACGCTCGAGAGCTTCGACGCACTGGCTGCCGGCGGCCGCATTCCGCCCGCGGCAGCGCAGCTCACGGCAAAGCTCGATGTCAAGCCTGAGCTCTCCTACGACCTGGCCGGCTCGCTGTCGCTGATCGGCGTCAACCGCGGCCGCAAGAAGGCACTCAAGTCCATCCTCAAGTCGTTCCGCGAGAACTACGTGCCCGACCGCACCATGCCCATCGCCATCATGACGGCCGATGCCGAAAAGGACGGCGACTGGCTCGAAGCCGCCATCCGCAAGGAGGAGGGCTGCGCCGACGTCACGATCATTCGCGGCTCCGTGGGTCCCACCATTGGCTCGCACGTGGGCCCCGGCATGGTGGCCTGCGCGTTTTGGGGTAAGAACCGCGCCGACAAGGCGTCGCTTTCCGACCGTATCGCCCGCCGCGTGCGCGGTCAGTAGACAGGCGCTGCGGCCGCAATCGATCCCAACTCACTGCCCAAACGCTGGCACCGAGTATTCAACCTGGTAACAACACCCAACCCAAAAGGAAAGGTTTCATGGCAAACAAGCTCTCTGTCGCATTTATCGGCACCGGAATTATGGGTGCCCCCATCGCCGGTCACATCCTGGATGCCGGCTATCCCGTCACGGTCAACAACCGCACCAAGTCCAAGGCTGCCGCGCTTATCGAGCGCGGTGCCGCTTGGGCCGATACGCCGGCAGATGCCGTGGCGAACGCCGACGTCGTCTTTACCATGGTGGGCTATCCCTCCGAGGTTGAGGAGCTCTACCTGGCGGGCGACGGCCTGCTCGCGTGCACCAAGCCGGGCGCGGTCTTGATCGACCTCACCACGAGCTCGCCCGAGCTCGCCCGTGACATTGCCGAGGCCGCCCAGGTCTCCGGTCGCATGGCGTTTGACTGCCCCGTCACCGGCGGCGAGTCGGGCGCGATCTCCGGCACGCTCACGGCTATCGTGGGCGCTACCGAGAACGACATCGCCCCGGTCCGCGACATTCTTGCCACCTTTGCGGCAACCATCTGCTGCTTCGATGGCGCCGGCAAGGGTCAGGCTGCCAAGCTCGCCAACCAGGTGTCGCTGGGCGCCTGCATGGTCGGCATGGCAGACGCCATGGCATTTGCCGAGTTGAGCGGCCTTGACCTGGAGAAGACCCGCCAGATGATCCTGGGCGGTACCGGCAAGTCCGGCGCCATGGAGAGCCTGGCTCCCAAGGCGCTCGACGGCGACTACAAGCCCGGCTTTATGGTCGAGCACTTCATTAAGGACCTGCGCTTGGCGCTCGCCTATGCCGACGACCGCGAGCTTGCGCTGCCCGGCGCCGACGTGGCCTTTACGCTCTACGACATGCTCGACGCCATCGGTGGTGCCAAGCTGGGCACCCAGGCCATCACGGTCCTCTATAAGGAGGAGGCCGACGCCATCGCCGCCGGTCTGGACTGGTCGCAGTATCGTCCCGAAGAGCACGGTGCTCACGAGGACGGCTGCGGTTGCGGCGAGCACGGCGACGACCATGAGTGCGGTTGCGGCCACCATCATGGCGATGACCACGAGTGCTGCGGCGGTCACGGCCATGATGACGGCCATGAGTGCTGCTGCGGCCACCATCACGGGGAGTAGCGCCCATGAGCTGGACGTTCGTGGTACTAGCGCTGGTGCTCTTTCTCTTTGCGATCTACATTGGCTTTTTGTGCGGCCAGTGGGCCTGCGAAAAGCGCGTGATCACCAAGCGCGACTACTGGATCGCCAATTTTGCAGGCGCGGCGGCAGTCGTCCTGCTGACCTGGGTGTTCTCGCTGTTCCCGCTGGTGCAGTTTGCGCCGATCGGCTGGCTCGGCGGCTTTATCGCCGGTCTTAAGATGAGCTTTGGCGAGTCCGTCGGTCCGTGGCGCAAGCACGACGAGGTCTTTAACGTCAACAAGGCTCATCGCGCCGCCGCCGACGCGGGCGACGCCGAGGAACGCCGCCGTGCGCGTCGCAATGGCGCGGCCGACCGACAGCTCATCTCGGTCACCGATGACAGCAAGGGTGCTGGCAAGCACGCTAAGAAATAGTAAGAAGAGGTAACTATGGCAGAAAACAAAGACGAACAGCTCACCGACGAGGAGCTGGCACAGCTTCAGCTGGCAGAGGAGAACGAGAACGCCGTCGACCGTCTGGTCAAGGAGCTCGGCTGCCCCACGCGCCGCATCCGCCAGTTTGCCGCCCGCGTGTTGCATCTGCTGGCCGAGCGCGATCCGCAGCGCGTCGTGCCCTGCGTGCCCGCGCTGATCGAGGCGCTCGACCGCCCCGAGGCGCAGACCCGCTGGGAGGCCCTCGATGCCCTGACGGCGCTCGCCACCACCTGCCCCGAGCAGCTGGGCGATGCCTTTGAGGGCGCCGAGACTGCACTGTTCGACGAGATCTCCTCCACGCTGCGCTATGCCGCCTTCCGCCTGCTGTGCGTGTGGGGTGCCACGAGCGTCGAGCGTTCGCGCGAGGCTTGGCCCATCCTGGATGAGGCCATCCAGTGCTACCACGGCGACCTTGAGTATCGTGACATGCTCGGTTGCCTGTACGAGTTTTGCCAGGGCGAGATCGACGCCGAGGTTGCCGAGAAGCTCGCGCTGCGCCTTAAGTTCGATGCCGAGAACGGCAAGGGCAGCTATCTCAAGGCCCGTTCGAGCGAGATTTGCGAAATGCTTGTTAAACGTTTTGGCCTGGATCTCTCCAAAAAGAAGAAGCGTGCTAGCGTTAAAAAATCTGATGACGCCGAAGACGAGGAGTAACAGATTATGGCGCACGATGTAGTCCTGATTCCCGGTGACGGTATCGGTCCCGAGATTACGCAGGCCATGCGCCGCGTGGTCGAGGCTGCCAGTGTCCAGATCAATTGGAACGTCCAGGAGGCCGGTGCCGGCGTCATGGACGAGTTTGGCACGCCGCTGCCCCAGCACGTGCTCGATGCGGTCGCCGAGACCAAGGTTGCCATCAAGGGTCCCATCACCACACCGGTCGGCACGGGTTTCCGCAGCGTTAACGTGGCCCTGCGCAAGCACTTCGACCTGTACGCCTGCGTGCGCCCCTGCCTGTCGCAGCCGGGCGACGGCTCGCGCTTCCGCGACGTCGACCTGGTTATCGTGCGCGAGAACACCGAGGACCTCTATGCCGGCATCGAGTTCGATGAGGGGGCTGCCGAGGTCGAGGAGCTCTCGCAGCTCGTCGAGCGCTCGGGCCAGAAGACCTTCGCCGCGGATTCCGCCATCTCGATCAAGCCGATTTCCATCGCCAAGAGCCGTCGCATTGTGGAGTACGCCTTTGAGTACGCCCGCCGCTGCGGCCGCAAAAAGGTGACGGCCGTGCACAAGGCCAACATTATGAAGGCGACCGACGGCCTGTTCCTGCGCGTTGCGCGCGAGGTGGCCGCCAACTATCCCGATATCGAGTTCAACGATAAGATTGTCGACGCCACCTGCATGGGCCTGGTCCAGAACCCCAACGACTTCGATGTCCTGGTGCTGCCCAACCTGTACGGCGACATCGTGAGCGACCTGTGCGCCGGCCTCGTGGGTGGTTTGGGCATGGCCCCCGGCTCCAACATCGGTGCCGACTGCGCCATTTTCGAGGCAACGCACGGCTCCGCGCCCGATATCGCTGGCCAGGATATCGCTAACCCCACGGCCGAGATCCTCTCTGCTGCGATGATGCTCGATCACCTGGGCGAGAACGACGCGGCCAATCGCATTCGCGCCGCCGTTTCTGCCACGCTCGACGAGGGTGAGCAGGTTACCGGCGACGTTCGTCGTGCCCAGACCGGCTCCGTTGAGGGCGCTGTGGGCACGCAGGCCTTTGCCGATGCTGTTATCGCGCACCTGGCCTAAGGCATGCAGACTGCAAACGCCTAAATAGTACTTAAGTGTTTGCGTATAACCTGAGAATCAATACGCCCGGCGCTCTGTCGGGCGTATTCTATTGCGGACTATGTTTCCTAACAAGGAGTAACTGATATGGGTCTGATTCAAAAGAAGGACGAGAAGGACGAGATCGACGGCATCCAGATTATCGAGCGCGGCGAAGGTCCCGACGGTGACGAGGACGAGAAGATCGATCTGGTCGCCGGTACGTCTGCCGAGCACATTGCTGCCGGTACGACGGCCGAGGAGGAGGACGCCCGCCTGGAGGCTCAGATTGCCGCGGATGCCGCTGACGAGAACCTCATGCCCGAGGAGCAGGACGAGGACGACTCCGACGTGGACGACCATGCATCCAGGCACAAGAAGACGATGATTGCCGCCTTCGTTGTTGCAGTCGTGATCGCTGCGGTGGTCGGCTTCTTTATCGGCAACGGTGGTTTTGGCGGCAAGGGCGTCGGCTCGGCGACCCTCACCGAGGACCAGCTCGATTCGACCGTGGCAAGCTACAGCTACAACGGCAAGAAGAGCGACATCACCGCGCGCGAGGCCATTGAGAGCCAGTACAGCCTCGATACCGTCAAGGATGGCGATGGCAACTACACCGCTCCCTCTGCCGACGTCATCCTGTCCTACGTGCGCAACAAGATCCTGCTCGATGCTGCCGAGGACGAGGGCATCACCGTCTCTTCTAAGGAGATGAAGAAGTACGCCGAGGATTCCATCGGCACCTCCGACTACAAGACCATGGCCACGCAGTACGGCGTGTCCAAGGACCAGGCCAAGCAGATCGTCCGTCAGTCCGCGACGCTGCAGAAGCTCTACAAGAAGAAGGTCGGAGACAGCTCCGCAAGCATGCCGACCGCCCCGACCGAGCCTGCTGACGGCAACGAGGAGACCGCGAGCAAGGACTACGCCGACTACATCATCAACCTTGCCGGTGACGAGTGGGATAGCGAGAAGGGCACCTGGAAGGACGCCGACAGCACCTATGCCAAGGCCTTTGCCGATGATGCCTTTACGACCGATAGCGCCACTTACAAGCAGGCCATGACCGCCTACTACACTGCTTATCAGCAGTATTCCTCGCAGGCTTCGAGCGCCAGCTCCAAGTGGACCGAGTATGCTAACGGCCTCTACGCCAAGGCCAACATCAGCATCTACGGCCTGTTTGCGTAAAGATTGCCTGAGCCTTCGAGTACGAAGCCGAAATATCTGATGAAGCCCCCTAGAACTGACATCGTTCTAGGGGGCTTTTTGCGTTGCAGGGACGGGCGGGGAAGAGGGTGGTAGGGGAGAGGTTATATACAAATTCTTGGAGACTTTATTCATGTAAAGTGAAAACGATTTCGGCCAAACTGGTAGTAACAATGTGGTACCACTGTTCATCTGGTAGTAACCACTTTTGAGATGAAATCGAATGGAAATTGCTAAGAATTAGTTTGGTAATGAAAGAAACGCAGCACATCTACCTGCGCAAATTACCGTTTACGGGCCAAAAATAACCGTTTGGCAACGATATAGTAATTTGAACGAAATGTGGTGGACGTTTGAATTGAGTGTGTGCTACCGAACATACCAGCAACCCGAGAAAAGGGACTGGGTTGTCTAAGTTTGCGCACCAATGCCGGCAAGCGGAGAAGCCGGTATGCACAAGGCGCGGACATGGAACTCGTTGGTGAACAACGAAAGAAAGGTTGGAGGAGATACCAATATGATGAAGTACCTCCAGAAGCTCGGCAAAGCGCTGATGCTTCCCGTCGCGGCGCTTCCTGTCGCAGGTATTCTTATGGGCGTGGGCTACCTGCTCGCTCCCGCAGTCATGGGTGCTGCCGGTGACACTACCGGTTTTGCCTATACCGCCGGCTTCCTGCTCATCAAGGCAGGCGGCGCTCTTATCGATAACATGGCCTGGCTGTTCGCAGTCGGCGCCGCTGTCGGCCTTGCCGACGATCACGATGGCACCGCTGGCCTCGCTGGCCTCGTCGCCTTCCTGATGATCCAGCAGCTCCTGAACCCCGCTGTTGTTGGTACCATTCGTGGTATGGATGCCGATGCTCAGACCGCTTGGCTTGCCACGACCGAGGGCATCGCGTTCTCCAAGATCGCTGGTAACTCCTTCATCGGCATCCTGTCCGCCGTCATCGGTGGCACTTGCTACAACAAGTTCAAGGACACCCGTCTTCCCGACTGGCTGGCCTTCTTCTCCGGCAAGCGTTGTGTCGCCATCATGACCGCCGTCATCTGCATCGTCGTCTCCGTCGTCCTGCTCTTTGCTTGGCCCCTCATCTTTGGTGCGCTCGTCGCTCTGGGCGAGGGTATCGCTGCTATGGGTGGCATCGGCGCTGGCATCTACGCCTTCCTCAACCGCCTGCTCATCCCGACCGGTCTGCACCACGCACTCAACAACGTGTTCTGGTTCGACACCATCGGCCTTGGCGACCTGACCCACTTCTGGGCTGGCGAGACCTCCGCTGACGTCAAGTGGAGCCTCGGTATGTACATGTCCGGCTTCTTCCCCTGCATGATGTTCGGTATCCCGGGCGCTGCCCTGGCTATGGTTCAGACCGCTAAGAACAAGAAGGCTGCTATCGGCCTGGTTGTCTCCGCTGCTATCTGCGCCTTCGTCTGCGGCGTCACCGAGCCCTTCGAGTTCGGCTTCATGTTCCTGTGCTTCCCGCTCTACGTCGTGTACGCTGCCCTGTACGGCATCTTCACCATCATCACCTACTATGTTGGTTTCCGTGCTGGCTTCTGCTTCTCCGCTGGTGCTACCGACCTCCTGTTCTCCTCTAGCCTCCCGGCTGCTGCCAACACCTGGATGATCATCCCGCTGGGCATCGCTGCCTTCGTGGTCTTCTACCTCGTGTTCCGCTTCGCCATCACCAAGTTCAACCTCATGACCCCTGGTCGCGAGGATGAGGATGTCGAGGAGACCTCCGCTTCCGCCGCTGCTGGCGACGACAAGTTCGCCGCTCTGGCCGCCGCTGTTCTCGCTGCCGTCGGTGGCAAGGAGAACGTCAAGACCGTTGACTGCTGCGCTACTCGCCTGCGCTTCGAGCTCGGCGATTCCGATCTGGTCGACGAGGCTGCCTGCAAGAAGGCTGGCGCTCTGGGTGTCATGAAGATGGACAAGGGTGCTACCCAGGTCATCATCGGCACGCAGGTCCAGGCTGTTGCCGAGGAGCTCAAGAAGCTTCTCTAAGCCTTAAAGACGTATCTGTCTTGCAAAGGGTCGTCCCGCTCCGCGGGGGCGGCCCTTTTTGCTACCTCAATACTTGATGCAGCGATGTAATTGGTATTACAGTACACAGGCAATCAACTGGCAAACAATATTGAAATATGCTTGTTGACCTGCTGTTATTCCATTAAAACTGCTATAGTACGTGGTGTCTGGTTACAACCAATTTCGAGTCATTTATCCGGCAGGTATCATTATGGCAATGGGAGCGCGCAAACAACCTTTGTACGATCAGCTCGTCGATTTGCTGACCGATAAAATCGATCACGAGCTTCGACCCGGCGACTATTTGCCGTCCGAGCGTGACTTGTCGGAGCGCTACGGGCTCTCGCGTACGACGGTTCGCCTTGCCCTGCAGGAGCTTGAGCGCCTAGGCTTGGTGGTTCGTCAGCGCGGCCGTGGAACCATGGTGTGCGACCGCTCTCTGCAAACGGCAAACCTCTCGCAAATCTATAGCTTTACCGAGCAGATGAAGGCGATCGGCCGTGTGCCCAAGACGACGATTCTTGAGTTTACCGAGGTCGAGGCTGATAAGAATATTGCCGTAGAGATGAACGCGCGTTTGGGCGAGCGTCTGTACAAGATCAAGCGCCTGCGTATTGCCGATGGTGTGTCGCTGATGATTGAGTGTACATATCTGCCGAGTCGCAAGTTCTTTGCGCTTAAGCGCCCCATGATCGAGAACAAATCGCTTTACGACATGATCGAGCAGGACTTTCACGAGAAAGTTCGCGTGGCAGAGGAGGAATTCTACGCGAGTATTGCCCGCCATTCCGACGCTCGTTTGCTCGAGATTGCCGAAGGCGCACCGGTCCTGGATTTGATTCGTACCACATATGACATGAACAACGAGGTTATCGAGTATACGCGTTCGGTTGCGCGCGCCGACCAGTTTAAATACAAGGTCTACCACAACCGCGCAGTCTAGAGTTATTGGGTATAAACGGCTTGGTGTGTTTTGCGGCGGGTGCAAAATGTGCCAAGCGGTAGAAGGCAACGAACAATCGCTCGAATTAACAATGCAGTGGTTTTTGATCCGCCCTAAAACGCACTGCGGGTACGGGAGCATAGATGAGCACGTATGCTATCAAGGCCGACAAGTTCTTTTTGCCGGCGGGGCCGCAGCTGGGCGGCTACCTCATGGTCGAAGATGGCGTCTTTGGCGCTTGGCAGGCCGATGAGCCCGCTTGTGAGATCAAAGATTATTCGGGTACATGGATTGCGCCGGGCATGGTGGACACCCACATTCATGGCTTCTATAACCATGCCACGACCGATAACGATGCCGAGGGTATCAACATCAGCTCGACCGAGCTCGCTCGTCGTGGTACCACCAGCTGGTTGCCTACGACCTTTACCGACGGTGTGGAGCAGATCAAGGACGCCTGCGCTGCCATTGCACAGGCTGACGAAGAGCGCGGACCTGAGTTCTGCGGTGCTCGTATTCAGGGCATCTACCTGGAGGGTCCGTTCTTTACCATGAAGCATGTGGGTGCCCAGAACCCTGCTTATCTGATCGATCCGTCCGAGAAAGTTTTTGACGAGTGGCAGGAGGCCGCCGGCGGTCGAATCGTCAAGAGCGCCATGGCGGCCGAGCGTGACGGCGCCGCCGCTTACGCCGCGGCTCTGAGCGCAAAGGGCGTCGTGACCTGCATTGGCCACTCTGATGCCACCTATGATGAGTGTGCTGCCGCCATCAATGCTGGCGCCAGCTGCTTTACGCATACCTACAACGGCCAGCGCGGTCTGCACCATCGCGAGCCCGGTGTTGTGGGCGCCGCTATGACCACGCCCAACACCTATGCCGAGATCATTTGCGACGGCAAACATGTGAATCCTGCTGCTATCAAGGCCCTGCTGCAGGCCAAGGGCTGGCGGCACACGGTGCTGATCACCGATTGCCTGGGTTGTGGCGGCATGCCCGAGGGCAAGTACACCAGCGGTGGCATGGATGTCATTATGAAAGACAACCTTTGCTGGCTTGCCGATGGCTCTGCTATCGCCGGCTCGGTGCTCACGCTCGCACAGGGCGTCAAGAACATCGTCGACTGGGGTCTTGCGAGCGCCGATATCGCAATTCGCATGGCGACCGAGGTGCCCGCGCGCTCTGCTCACGTCGAGGATAAATGTGGCAGCATTATGCCTGGCCGCGATGCCGATTTTGTCGTGTTCAATCCCGACCTTACCCTGGTCGAGACGTATGTGGGCGGCAACAGCGTCGGTAACGCGTTTACCGAGTAGCCGCCAAAGAAGCGATCCGAAAGGGGATTTAGATGATTTACGGTGCATTGGGCGATATCGAGGAGTATCGCGGAATGCTCAAGGGCCTCGACGTGCTGATCGATTGGCTCGAGGAGAACGATCCGGCGAAGCTCGAGGTCGGCAGCCATCCGATTCTGGGCGACAAGGTCTTTGCGAACGTCATGGCTCCTACGACGCGTCCCGAGGCCGAGGCTCACTACGAGACGCATCAGCGCTATCACGACTTGCAGATTGACGTCGAGGGTCGTGAGGCCTTTAAGGTTGCCACGGGCAGCCTGACGCTGGTCCAGGAGTTTGACGAGAAGGACGACTACGACCTGGTCGATTCCGACGCTTCGATCGCCGGCGATCTTGCCGACGACAAGTTCGCGCTGTTCGTTGCCGGCGAGCCTCACATGCCCACACTCGAGTTCCCGGGCGATGGCGCACAGCCGGTCAAGAAGATCTGCTTTAAGCTGCTTGCAGACGCTTACTGGGAGGAGTAACGCGCTGCTCGGCTGAGTTGTTCGCCTGATGGCGTGATTCCCCTAGGGAAATCACGCAAGGACCCCGCCAAATGTGTTTCCCCTAGGGGAATCACGTTTGGCGGGGTTTTATGTTTATGAATAGGGGAACTGAAGCCGTGACGATGCTTGGGTTGGCGCACGCGCACTCAAATCGGCAACAACAAAGTAGATAAGCATTTGAAGAAATGCGATTGAAACATAATGTAACTAGTATGAAATAGTGGATAGCTGGTACATACCACCTTTCAAATATAGAATCGTTAGAAATCTATAGTTAAAAAGTAATTTACCAGCGGGTTTATATTTTGTTCATTAAAGCCGTTCATCGCCATTTCGCTACCGTTTACGGACCACTTCAGATTCTGTCTACATAATTGCGTTAATGCGTCCATAATAGGCAAGGCGTTTAGCCGAGGGCCGAGGAACCGGCATCCGCGTCGTAGAGCACGAAGATCGGGAGTAGCATGCATTCGTTTAAGATCACCAATCAATTCCTACTTGATGATGAGCCGTTCACCATCTTGTCGGGGGCGATTCACTATATGCGTGTTCATCCGAGCGACTGGCACCACTCGCTCTATAACCTTAAGGCTCTTGGGTTTAATACGGTCGAAACGTATGTACCGTGGAATCTTCATGAGCCAAAGCCTGGCGTCTTCGATTTTTCTGGCTCAATCGATTTGGCGGCATTTCTTGATGAGGCAGCATCGCTCGGTCTGTATGCAATTGTTCGGCCCTCTCCGTTTATTTGTGCAGAATGGGAATTTGGCGGCATGCCAGCATGGCTGCTGCGCGAACATGATATGAGGCCGCGTAGCAGCGACCCCAAATTTCTTGCTCACGTTGCGCAGTACTACGACCATCTCATGCCGATACTCGTCTCGCGTCAGATTGACAAGGGCGGAAATATCATCATGATGCAGGTTGAAAACGAGTATGGATCATATTGCGAGGATAAGGACTATCTTCGCGCGATTCGTCGCCTTATGGTCGAGCGTGGGGTTTCCGTGCCCCTTTGTACTTCCGATGGCCCGTGGCGTGGGTGCCTTCGTGCCGGTACGCTCATTGACGATGATGTGTTGTGCACCGGCAACTTTGGTTCTCATGCAAAGGAGAACTTTGAGGCTCTTTCTGCTTTTCACAAGGAGCATGGAAAACAATGGCCTCTTATGTGCATGGAGTTGTGGGACGGCTGGTTCAATCGCTATGGGGAGAACGTCATCAGACGCGATCCCGAAGATCTTGCCTCTTGCGTTCGCGAGGTGCTCGAGCTTGGAGGATCTTTAAACCTCTACATGTTTCATGGAGGCACCAACTTTGGATTTATGAACGGATGTTCTGCACGCCATACGCATGACCTGCACCAGGTGACATCATATGACTACGATGCTCCATTGGACGAACAGGGCAACCCGACCGAGAAATACTTCGCAATTCAAAGGACAGTTCACGAGCTGTATCCCGATATCGCGCAAAGCAAGCCGTTAACAAAAAAGGCGTTTTCCATGCCCGATATTTCGGTGAGTGAGCGCGTAAGTCTCTTTAATGTGCTCGATATTCTTTCGGAGCCGATTGAAGCCCAATATCCTATGCCCATGGAAGAGATGGGTCAGTCGTATGGATATACGTTATATACCACGACTGTCGAGCGTGACCGTGCAGATGAAGAGCGTATTCGGGTTATTGACGCCCGCGACCGCGCTCAGGTGTTTGTGAACGGTGACAAGGTGGCGACGCAGTATCAGGAGCACATCGGGGAAGATATTCACTGCGTTCTTCCCTGTGAACACAACCGCCTGGATGTTCTGACCGAGGATATGGGTCGCGTCAATTATGGTCACAAATTGCTCGCTGATACGCAGCATAAGGGCATTAGGACAGGAGTTTGCGTTGATCTTCACTTTGTTACCGGTTGGGAGATGCGTTGTCTGCCACTCGATAACATCGATAATCTTGATTATTCCGCCGGCTGGGTAGAGGGGCAACCTTCCTTTTATCGCGCAAAGTTTGATATATCTGAGCCGGCTGATACCTTTATCGACACTACGGGTTTTGGAAAGGGTGTGGCATTCGTAAACGGAACGAATGTCGGACGTTTTTGGGATAAGGGTCCCATCATGACGCTCTATGTTCCGCACGGTTTATTACACCCTGGTACCAATGAACTCGTTATGTTCGAAACAGAGGGCGTGTATGATGCGAAAATCTCCCTTCGCTCTGAGCCCGTTATCCGTACACTTGAACAAGAAGGAGTTGAGTAGAAATGATTGTAGGCGCACGAATCGACTTTCGCTTGATTCACGGACAGGTGGCAAACCTCTGGTCTAACGCCCGTCAGGTAAGCCGCTTCATGGTAGTTGACGACGAGGTATCGCAAGATGCTACCCAAAAGCAGGTTCTTCGCATGGCTTGCCCGGCAACTGTGAAGTTGTCCGTGCTTCCTGTCGACAAGGCCGCTGCCAACATCACTGCTGGCAAATATGATGCGCAACGTCTCTTCATTGTTGCGAAAAAGCCTGAGGTCTACGTTCGACTTTTGGAACAAGGTGTTAAGCTTGAGCAGCTCATCGTCGGTAATATGACGACAATGGAGCCGGTCAAGAAGCTGAATCGCAACATTAGTTGCGACCAGGGGGACCTTGACGCATTTGCCAAACTCAAGGCCGATAATCTTCCTATTGTCATTCAGCTGACGCCGCAGGATAACCCAGAGGCTCTCACGCTCTAGTCGAATTAACGCTAGGCCGTGAAGGGGGATGCACGGTTTATATAAGCGTATTGGTATTGTAGAAACTGTTACACCTTAAATAAGGAGTTTACCATGATTGCTTGGTGGCAGATTCTTCTGTTAACCCTGTATGCGGGTTATCAGATTATGGATGAGCTGAACTGGTACACCTGTGCCGGCTCAGCCGTCTTCTCCGGTATGATTACCGGTTTGATTATGGGCGACCTGCAGACTGGCCTGTTTATCGGCGGCAGCATGCAGCTCACCGTCCTGGGCGTTGGTACCTTTGGCGGCGCCTCTCGTATCGATGCCAACTCCGGCACTCTGGTCGCCACTGCCTTTGCCGTGGGTGCGGGCATGAATCCCGAGACGGCTCTTGCCGCCATCGGCGTACCTGTCGCTGCCATTCTCGTTTACACCGATATCGCCGGCCGTTTCGCCAACACGTTCTTCGGTCACATGTGCGATGCCGATATCGAGAAGATGAACTGGGGCGCCTACAACGTACACTACTTGCTCGGTGCCGTTTCCTGGATGTTGTCCCGCATGATTCCGGTCTTCCTGGCTCTCGCATTTGGCCAGGGCGTGGTCGAGGGCATCACCACCGCCCTTAACGGCGACTGGAAGTGGCTGGGTGACGGGCTGTCTGGTGCCGGCGGGGCCCCTCCCCAAAGCCAATA
>OAUQ01000230.1_pt1 | contig 23840 bp, 15 predicted proteins | sample 1476151 | NCBI WGS metagenome assembly OAUQ01 (sample SAMEA2580008, study PRJEB22360) | human gut metagenome | biome: human gut; feature: human-associated habitat; material: faeces | place: Denmark | collected 2008/2010 | reverse complement strand
TTCGTATGGTAGTTTATTATAAAGCGAAAAATGCAAAGAAATTCCGGCAGGGAGTGGAGTACGGTTCAGCAAGGTGGGGAACCGCCAAGGATATTGAACCGTATGTTGATCCTGTATTCGAGAACAACGTATTATTAACTGCAACGGAGAGACTTATGATGTCGGGCAGACCAAAACAGCCGAAGTATGCGAGAAATAAAAACATACTTGTAATCGGTGGTTCCGGTTCCGGCAAGACCAGATTTTTTGTTAAGCCGAACCTCATGCAGATGCACAGTTCCTACGTTGTGACTGATCCCAAAGGCACAGTCCTCGTGGAATGTGGCAAAATGCTGTCCAAGAATAATTACCGGATCAAGGTGCTGAACACGATTAACTTTGCAAAATCAATGCATTACAATCCTTTCGCTTATATCCGTAGCGAAAAGGATATTCTGAAACTCGTAAACACAATCATTGTAAATACCAAAGGGGAAGGACAGCAAGCCTCTGAGGATTTCTGGGTGAAAGCGGAAAAGCTCTATTATACAGCCCTGATCGCATATATCTGGTACGAAGCACCGGAGGAGGAACAGAATTTTTCCATGCTGATTGATCTGGTAGATGCCAGTGAAGCAAGGGAAGATGATGAGAATTTCAAAAATGCGGTTGATCTGCTGTTTGAGGAGTTGGAACAGGAGAACCCGAACCACTTTGCAGTCAGACAGTATAAAAAATACAAGCTGGCGGCAGGAAAGACAGCAAAATCCATTCTGATTAGCTGTGGTGCAAGGTTAGCACCATTTGATATTAAGGAGCTGCGTGACCTGACTTCTTATGATGAACTGGAGCTTGATACTCTGGGAGAAAAAAAGACAGCATTGTTTGTTATTATCTCGGATACCGATGCAACATTCAATTTTATTGTAAGCATCATGTATTCGCAGTTATTCAATCTGCTCTGTGACAAGGCAGATGATGTATATAACGGGAGATTGCCGATTCACGTCCGATGCTTACTGGACGAGTTTGCGAACATCGGTCAGATTCCACAGTTTGAGAAGCTGATTGCTACCATTCGTAGCAGGGAAATATCAGCTTCTATTATTTTGCAGTCAAAGTCACAGCTAAAGGCTCTGTACCGGGATAACGCTTCCACGATTGAAGGAAACTGCGACACTACCCTGTTTTTGGGAGGAAAAGAGAAAGATACTTTAAAAGATCTGGCAGAAATCCTTGGAAAAGAAACGATTGACCTTTACAATATCTCGGATACAAGAGGTACGAGCCAGTCCTACGGTCTGAATTATCAAAAGACCGGAAAGGAACTGATGAGCCAGGACGAGATTGCGGTCATGGATGGCAGCAAATGTATCATGCAGCTTAGAGGTGTGAGACCATTTTTCTCAGATAAGTTTGATATAACGAAGCATAAGCAGTACCCGCTGTTATCCGATTATGACAAAAAGAATGAATTTGACATTGAAAAATACGTTAAAAACCTTAACAAGCTGCGGTTCAAGCAGAATGATGTGGTCGATGAGGTATGCGATGTCGGAGAAATCACAGCTTAACTTCTGGTCACAGCGTCCAGAAGTGACTTTACAACTAAATATTGGAACTATTGTTATGGGAGTTTTTCTGAAAAATCATAAATCAGAACAGCTCCCTTTTTATTTTTTGAAAAAGGAGACAAACAAATGGGCTTTTTTACAACATCAGTAACAGGACTTAAAACAGTAGTAACCGCAATCGGCGCAGGTGTAGGCGTATGGGGAGTTATCAATCTTCTCGAAGGATACGGAAATGATAATCCCGGTGCAAAATCACAGGGAATCAAGCAGCTTATGAGTGGCGGTGGCATCATCATTGTGGCACAGACGGTAATCCCACAGCTTACCACACTGTTCTCATAATTCATGGGCGGGATCATTGATAAGATTACTGAATTCATAAAGGAACTGTTGCAGGGATGGGTGCTGACAAACTTTGAAACCATGTTTACCGATGTCAATGACAAGGTAGGCACGATTGCAGGGGAGGTCAGCAAAACTCCCAGCACTTGGAACTCCGGTATTTTTGACATGATAAAAACCCTGTCCGATAACGTGATGATTCCCATAGCGGGAATGATCATCAGTTTTGTACTCGTCTACGAGCTTATTTCCATGGTTATTGACAAGAATAATCTGCATGACTTCAATACGGCAATTTTTATCCGTTTTTTTATGAAAGCGTGTATTGCAGTCATGCTGTTAAGCAAGACTTTTGACATTGTCATGGCGGTATTTGATGTGGGAAGCCACATCGTCAATTCTGCCGCCGCAGCAATCAGCGGGGAAACCAGTATTGATGTTTCAAGTACGCTGCAGACGATGTTCAATGAGCAGTTTTCGGAAATGAGCATAGGAGAGCTGTTGGGACTTGGAATGGAGACCATGATCGTCAGTTTATGTATGAAAATCATGTCAGTCCTGATCACCGTCATTCTTTATGGGCGAATGATTGAAATATATCTTTATGTATCAGTAGCACCCGTTCCCTGCGCAACCGTAACCAACCGGGAGTGGGGAACAATAGGAACAAATTATTTTAAGGGGCTTTGTGCTCTGGCATTTCAGGGATTTTTTATGATGGTATGCGTTGCTATCTATGCAGTGCTTGTGGCAGGTGTGGCGGTTGCTGATAATCTGCATACCGCACTCTGGTCAGTGGCGGCATATACCGTTATCCTATGTTTTTCACTTTTTAAGACAGGCTCCCTGTCTAAATCTATCTGGAATGCACATTAAAGGAGGAACGAAATGGCAATATCCGTGCAGGTGCCAAAGGATTTGTCCGGTATCAAGACAAAAGTGGCACTGAACTTGACAAAGAGACAGATCATTTGTTTCAGCGGTGCGGCAGTAGCCGGTATACCCTTGTATTTTTTAACCAAGGGACTGATCGGAACATCAGCCGCATCACTTCTTATGATGGGAGCAATGCTTCCGTTCTTCTTTTTTGCGATGTATGAGAAAAACGGGTTTCCGGCGGAGAAGATTTTGTATTTTATGCTCCGGCAGAAGATACTCACACCGGGCATAAGACCATACCGGTCAGAGAACTTATACAAGCAGTTGGAAGAAAAAGAAAAATTACGAAGGGAGGTTCGTTATCTTGAAGAAAAAGCAAAAGGCAGAACCGGAAAGCCGCAGAAAAAGCAGTTATAAAGGCAATAGCAGGAACAACAGTAAAAGTGGCGGTCTTACCTTTTCAGAAAAGAAGCGTCTTATACAGTTAAAGCATATTTTATCGGGAAAGAGCATTGAGAAAGAAAAGCCGACTACCGCACAAAGGACGATCACTTTTGAAAAGATGTTCCGTGACGGTATCTGTCAGGTCAGCCACCGTTATTATACAAAGATGGTGGAATTTTTTGATATAAACTATGAGCTTCTGGAAGTGGATGACCAGGCGGACATACTGGCACAGTACAGTAAGCTCATCAATTATTTTGATCCGTCTGTGAAGTTTGAACTGGTGCTTTTCAACAGGCAGGTCAACGAGCAGATGCTTACGGAACAGTTTGACATTCCGTGGCAGGAGGATGATTTTAACGATATTCGTGAGGAATATACGGAAATGTTAAAGAAGCAGGCGGCAAAGGGCAACAACGGTATCATCAAATCAAAATATCTGATTTTTGGTGTAGAAAGCAACGGCTACAAGGAAGCCAAGAGCCGCCTTAACAACATTGAAAAAGATGTCATACGGAACTTAAACAACATAGGAACCCTTGCGAGGGGACTGGACGGAAAGGAAAGACTGCGCATCCTGCATGAATATTTTAATCAGGATACCATGGAGCCTTTCCGTTTTTCATTTAAGGATCTGGCAGAATCCGGTAAGTCGGTCAAGGACTATATTGCACCGCCGGGATTTGATTTCCGCTATCCGAACCGCTTTAAGTCAGGGAATATGTATGGCTGTGTGTCCTATCTGGATATTATCGCACCGAAGTTTACGGACGAGCTGATCAAGCATCTTCTGGATATTGATGCTAATCTTACGATTTCCATGCACATGCAGACGGAAGATCCGGTAAAGGCAATCAAGAAGTTAAAAGCGGTTATTTCCAATATCCAGAAAATGAAGATTGAGGAACAGAAAAAGGCAGTCCGAAGCGGCTACGATATGGATATTCTTCCAACAGACATCGTGACTTATGAAAAGGACACGCTGGAATTTCTCGATGATTTGAATACGAGCAACCAGAAGATGATCAACATGACATTCCTTATTACCTGTTATGGCAGAACCAAGCGGGAACTGGAGAGCTTAATGCAGAGGGTGTCCGGTATTATTCAGCAGGCAAACTGTGACCTCAGATGTTTACAGTATTTACAGGAGCAGGGCCTTATGGCATCTGCACCGATTGGGTGCAATGAAACCGGAATTGAGCGTACCCTTTCCACAAAGAGTACCGCAATCTTAGTACCATTCTGCACACAGGAATTGTTTATGCCTGCACCGGCAATCTATTACGGATTAAATGCACTCAGCAACAACATGATTATGGCAGACCGCAAAAGGCTCCGTACACCAAACGGAGTTATCTTAGGTACTCCCGGAAGTGGTAAGAGTTTTAGTGCAAAGCGTGAGATTTTAAGCTGTTTTCTTATCACAAAGGACGATATTATCATCTGCGATCCGGAGGGAGAGTATTTTGCTCTTGTGGCAGCACTACATGGACAGGTGGTAAAACTTGCCACCAATTCCAAAGACTATCTGAACCCTATGGATATACAGTTATCCCATAAGGGGGATAAGGAAGCGTTAAAGCTGAAATCCGATTTTATTATTACTCTGTGTGACCTGATTGCAGGCGGCAAGGATGGATTGCAGAACGATGAAAAAGGTATCATCGACGAGTGTATCCGTCATATTTATGATAAGTATTTTGAAAATCCGGTGCCGGAAAATATGCCGCTGCTGGAAGATTTATATGATGCCCTGTTAGCACACAAAAATCCAAAGGCGGAGCGTATCGCAAACAGCCTTGTGCTGTATGTGCATGGTTCCCAGAATTACTTCAACCACCATACCAACGTAGACAGCGGCAACCGTATCATGTGCTTTGACATCAGAGACTTGGGAAATCAGTTGAAAGAGCTGGGTATGTTAATCGTGCAGGATGCGGTTTGGAACAGGGTATCGCAGAACAGGGAGCGAAAGATTGCTACCCGTTATTACTGTGATGAGTTCCACCTTCTTCTGAAGGAGAAGCAGACAGCTATTTATTCCGTGGAAATCTGGAAGCGTTTCAGAAAATGGGGCGGTATTCCGACAGGTTTGACGCAGAACGTGGGCGATTTTCTTCGTTCTGAGGAGATTGAAGGTATTTTGGGTAACAGCGATTTTGTGTATCTGTTAAATCAGAATGCCAAAGATCAGGCAATTCTCGCTGATAAACTGGGACTTTCTGATAAGCAGCTTTCCTATGTCACCAACTCCGAGCCGGGAAGTGGTCTGATACTGTTTGACAATGTGGTAATTCCATTTGTAGACAAATATCCGACAGACACCAAGACTTACAGAATTATGAATACCAAGCCGGAGGAATCGGTGCAGAAGGAGGACGCAGTATAAAATGGCAGAAAAAAGACAGAAGAAGCAGGCAGTAAAGGCATTTGAAAAAGAGACATTTTCCAAGGATAAGGAAGTGACTGGAGCAAAACACACAGAACACAGGCAGGATAACACCTTTCCTACGGAAAATCATTTTCATGCCAATGAGAAGCCTGTGAGCAATATGCCAAGGGATGCGAACCATGGCAGTCGTACAGGAAAAGCAACTTCTGGTCACAGCGTCCAGAAGTCAGAGTTTAATACTGGGACAGAATACAGGAAAAATAATAAGAAAAAATATTACCGACAGCAACAACAGGACACTTCTGGTCACAATGTCCAGAAGTCGGAAGCCGAAGCGGAAAAGACATTCTTAAAGGAAAACAGCTTTATCAATGAGGAAAACGGTAATGCTACAAATTTCCATACAGAGGACGCAGACAGTTTTCAGGACAATTACCACGTTAGAAATACCTACCAACGGTCTGAGGAAAAAGGAAAATATCACAAAAGGCGTGTGCAGAGAGAACACGCACACAGAGAGCGTGCAAAGTCAGAAAATACAAAGCAGTCCGATTATGGAGATCTTCAGACAAAGGACGCCACATTTTCGCAGGGGCAGGCGGACGAATTTACAGACCAAAAAGTACAGAAGGCTTTTGATAAGTCGGAAAAGAACCGCCGAAAGTTGCAGAAAGCAAAGGACAAGATGCCGACAAAGCGGCAGTATGAGATGAAGCGTGTCTTTGATGAACAGACCGGAAAAGCAAAGTATGTTGTGGTTCCGGTGGATGTGGAGAAGCCATTTAAACCGGATGGACTGGGAAAAACTGCGGTTCACAAGCTCCAGACCGAAAATATGTATTTTGTGCATCGCAAGATTGCAGAGACAGAAAAGGATAATTCTGCTGTGGAGGGCGCACACAAGACGGAACAGCGAGCCGAGGATATTTACCACTATATGAAGTATCACCGCAAGAGCAAGGTACAGAGAAAGCGTGACCGCTTAGAGCGATTGCACAAAAAACAGGTTACAGCGGATATGAAGCTGGAGTATGAGAAATTCATCAGTGAAAATCCACATCTAAAGTGCAACAGTCCAAAGAAGCAGTTGCAAAGGCAGCTACAGAAACAGCGCATCAAGCGTGAGTATGCCAAGGCAAGGCGGGTAGGAGCAGAAGCCAAGACTGCAAAGGAAACATTTACAAAGACAGCCAATGCTGCAACCGGGATTGCAAAGAAGTTACAGGAAATTGCCACGAAAAATAAAACACTGATTATCACAGTGGGTATTTTTGCACTTCTGCTCATTATGATCATGTCGGCACTATCAAGCTGCGGTTCCATGTTTACCGGAACTGTGACAACAACGATGGCAAGCACATATCTTAGCCTTCCGGCAGAGATTGATGCAGCAGATTTATCTTTTACAGAAAAGGAAATGGAACTGCAAAATAAGATTGACCGGATTGAAACTGATTATCCGGGATATGATGAATACGATTATAACCTTGGTGCAATCGGGCATGATCCGTACACACTGATCAGTTATCTTTCCGCAGTCCATACGGAATTTACTGCCGCAGGAATAGAGAGTGAGATTCAGGAATTATTTGATGCCATGTATTCCCTCACTACCGAGGAAGTAGAGGAAACACGGACAAGGACAGTCACAAAGACCGGAACCAGAATAGTAACAAATCCGGACGGGACTACCCGTACCGAGGAATACGAGTATGAGGAGGAAGAAGAATATACCGTAACAATTCTTCGTGTCACACTTACGGTCACACCGCTTGAGAGCATTGTAGCCGGACGCATGGACAGCGAACAGACGGAAATTTTTGGAGCCTATACGGAGACAAAAGGCGGCTTACAGGTCTTTGCTTCTCCGGTTGATTATTACTGGTATTACTATATCAGCAGTTATTATGGCTACCGGAAAAATCCAAACACCGGAGCCGAGGAGCTTCACAGGGGTGTGGATATAGTGGTGCCGACAGGAACGTTTGTATATGCGGCACATGATGGAACGGTAACAGAAGCAGCTTACGATTCCTATTATGGAAATTATGTGGTGATTACGGACAGTAAGGGATATACCACAAAATATGCCCACATGGACAGCTTAAATGTGTCCGCAGGGCAGAGTGTAAAAAAATGTGACAATATAGGCAAAAGCGGAAATACAGGAAGCAGTACCGGAAGCCACCTTCATATCGAATGTCTGTATAACGGGGAATATTATAACCCGTTATTTTATTTTGAAGCAGGAGAACAGACCATTTATGGAGAAACAACGGGCGGCACCGGAGGAGGAACCAGCAATGTGATACCGCCGGAATCCTATGATGATGCAACCGTACAGACGCTTATGCGTGAAGCAAACAGGTATCTGGGAATGCCATATACTTTTGGCGGCACAGCTCCGGCTAGTTTTGACTGTTCCGGTTTTGTATGCTGGGTATTTTCAAACAGTGGCGTACATAACCTGCCAAGAACCACAGCACAGGGCATTTATGACCAGTGTACTCCGGTATCAGCGGCAGATGCAAAGGCAGGGGACATTATATTTTTTACAGGAACCTATAATGCAGGACGTCCGGTTACACACGTTGGTATCTACTGTGGAAACGGTACGATGGTGCATTGCGGTGATCCAATTCAGTACACATCAATCAATACTTCTTACTGGCAGAGCCATTTCTATGGTTTTGGAAGATTGAATTAGCGAAGGGAGGAATTATTTTTGTCAGTAGAACGAATCAATTCACAGCTTAAAAAGGTCAGAGAGCAGATAGCACAGCTACAGGCAAAGGAAAAAGACCTTGCAGAACAGAAACAGATGGCGGAGGATGCCGAAGCCATGAAGATCATACGAAAATATAAAATCTCATCGGAGCGTTTGCAGATGTTAAACAAGCTCAGTGAGGATGAAGTCAGAAATTTATTACAGAAACGGGAACAGGAAAAGGAGGTTTCAATCAATGAAAAACAGGAAATTATCGGCTAGGGCGGTAGTGTCCCTTATGCTGTCGGCAATACTTTTTTGTATGCCGATTGGGGCATTTTTTGCCAACAGGACAAATACGATAGAGGTTCATGCGGAGGATACTGCCGAGCAGAAAACGGAAAGTGCAAGTGACGCAGAAAATACAGTTACACCCGGCAATGGCAGGGAAGAAAATTCAGGAACAGATACCGGAGAGGGAAAGACGGAAAATTCCACAGAAGGCACAACAGAAGATTCGTCTGAAGAAACACAGCCTTCCGCAAAATGCACCTGCAAGGAAAAATGCAGTCAGTATGCAGTAGATGAAGATTGTGAGGTGTGTGCAAAGGATTACAAGGAATGTGCCTATATCAATCCGAGTGTAAAAATCACAATCAATACACCGTCTGGATGGCATAATGATACCACTAAGGTAACTGTCAAGGTGGAAGATACGATAGTTTCCGGTAATTTTACCATTCAGACAGTAAAGGCAAAAGTCGGACAGAATGGAAGCTGGACGGACATTACCGAGGATATGCACATAGAGATTTCCGAGAACAGCACCATTTATGTGCAGGTCACAGACCAGAAGGGCAAGACCTACGAGAAAAACCGCTACATCAAGTGCTTTGATTTTACAAAGCCTACCTTAAATGCGGCAGTCAGCGACGGTCTTTTGAGCATTCAGACACATGATACGGATTCCGGTATCAAGGCAATCTATGTCAATGGCTATGAGTTTACAGAGCATACGAATGGAACCTTGAATATCCGTCTGCAACAGTTTGATGCAGGATATCAGTATTTCACGATTTCAGCCATGGATAATGCAGGAAATACCTCAGAAATCTATAAAACAGCCAATCCGTATTACACCGATCCGGAAAACAAGGACAGCAATGAAAAAGATCCGGCACAGCAGCTCCCGGTGGATGCGTCAGCAACCAAGCCTAGCTCTGCAACCGCACAGGTTACAGACCATACCAAGACAGACAGCAATGGAAATACTGTTTCCCAAACAGGCAGTGGAACAACTTCAAGCAGTACAGGAACATCAGCCAAGCAGTCCCCGAGTACGGGAGATACTTCTAAGGATACCGACCAGAGCAGTGACAGCCAGACTTCTGAAAAAGGCAAGGAATTTTATACAATTCAGACTGCATCAGAAAAGGTATTTTATCTGGTGATTGATCGTGACGGGGAAGATGAAAAGGTATATTTCCTTACCGAAGTCAGTGAAAATGACCTGTTAAATACCACAACGGATAACAGCGAGACACTTCCGAAAAATTCAGCGGCATTGGAATCTGCAATTCCTACCAAAGACAGTGCATTGTCAAATAATAATGCAGATACCACAGGAGAGAAAAAACAGGGAACGGAAAGTGTTGAGGGCAGTACCGAAGAAAGCACGGAGGATACAAGTAAGCCGAAAGAGGATACCGCAAAAGCAGATGGTTCCGGCTTTACATATATTTTAATAGGCATTGCTGCGGTAGCTGTGATCGGAGTGGTATATGTTGTGAAGTCTAAGAAGAAAAAGGAAAACTTCATTGATGAGGATGAAGATGAGGACGAGCTTGACGAGGACTATGATTATGAGGACGAGGACGAAGCCGAGCAGGATTCAGACGAAGCATTCTTAAATGGTGGCGATGATACAGAATCAGAGGACACAGGCGAGAATGACAGTGAAGATAACAGTGACAACGATAATGATGAAGAAAACGGGGAGGAATAGAGATGGAGCTTGTAATTGCAGAGAAGCCGAGCGTGGCACAGAGCATTGCGGCAGTTCTTGGTGCCACACAGCGTAAGGACGGTTATTTGGAAGGCAATGACTATCTAGTATCATGGTGTGTGGGACATCTGGTAGAACTGGTACAGCCGGAAAGCTATGAGGAAGCATGGAAGAAATGGAGTTATGACAATCTTCCGATCATCCCACAGGAATGGCAGCATGAAGTGAAAAGTGATACGAAAGCACAGTATCAGATTTTGAAAAAACTTATGCATGATGACAGGGTGGATGCAGTTGTGTGTGCTACCGATGCCGGAAGGGAGGGAGAGTTGATCTTCCGCCTGACCTACAACATGGCAGGATGCAGAAAACCGATGAAACGATTATGGATTTCTTCCATGGAGGAGAGTGCTATCCGTGACGGCTTCCATAATCTTCGTCCAGGCAGTGATTATGACAATCTGTACAAGTCAGCACTATGCAGGCAGGAAGCAGACTGGCTTGTGGGTATCAATGGCACTAGGCTTTTTACGGTATTGTATGGTGGCAAGGCATTAAAGGTCGGCAGAGTGCAGACACCGACACTTGCCATGCTGGTAGACCGTGAAAGTAAAATCATGAATTTCAAGAAAGAAGCCTATTATATGGCTCATATCATGGAAAATGGTCTGGATGCTGTATCGGAGCATATCAGTGATAAAACGGAAGCAGAGAGGATTGCAGGAGCCTGTGAAAACGGACAGGCTCTTGTCACTTCCGTGGTAAAGGAAGAAAAGTGGGTAGCACCGCCGAAGCTCTATGATCTTACCACACTCCAGAGGGATGCAAACCGTCTGTTTGGTTTTACTGCCAAGCAGACATTGGAATATACCCAGAGCCTTTATGAAAAGAAACTTGTCACTTATCCGAGAACGGACAGCCAGTATCTTTCCGATGACATGGATGGCACAGCAAGAAATGTGATTGAAGCAATTTTCAATTCCCTGTTATTTGAGCAGGATATCATGTTCAATCCAGATATAAAGAGGATTTTGAACAGCAAGAAAGTGACGGACCACCACGCAATCATTCCTACCATGGAGATCATCAAGCAGGACTTAAAGGCAATCCCGGAGAGCGAAATGAAGATACTTTCCCTTTGTGCAAACCGTCTGCTGTGTGCGACCGGGGAGAAGCACATTTATAATTCCACAAAGGCAGTGCTTACCTGCAACAATACTGTATTTAAGGTATCTGGCAAGGAAGTGTGGAAAAATGGATGGAAGGAATTTGAGGATTTCTTCAAAAATTCCTATAAAACCGCAGAGGATAAATCGGATGCAGAGGAAGAAAAGAAGCTGCCGGAGCTTCATGAGGGCATGATGATTGCAGTGGAGCAGACAAAGGTTTCCGAGCATTTCACACAGCCGCCAAAACATTACACTGAAGATTCCCTTTTGTCTGCAATGGAACGAGCCGGAAACGAGGACATGACTGACGATGTGGAGCGCAAAGGACTCGGTACACCTGCCACCAGAGCAGACATTATAGAGAAGTTAGTCAAGGACGGTTTCGTGAAGCGTGAGAAAAAGCAGATCATACCGACAGAGGATGGAATGAAGCTGATTACGGTGCTTCCCGATGTGGTAAAGTCACCGAAACTTACCGCTGATTGGGAAAATGCCCTTACCCTTGTTGCAAAGGGAGAGATGGAGCGTGAGGACTTTATGGCAGATATTGAAACAATGGTATCTGACTTAATCCACACCTACCACGAAGTCAGTGACGAGCAGAAAAAGATGTTCGCACAGGAGCAGAAGGTACTTGGTAAATGTCCGAACTGCGGCGGAGAGGTGGTAAAGGGAAAATACGGAGCTTTCTGCAAGAATAAGTGCGGCATGAATGTAAGCCGGATCATGGGCGTTTCCCTGTCAGATGAACAGGTGGAAAGCCTGCTTGACGGGAAAAAGACGTTGCTAAAGGGGCTTACAAGCAAGGTGGGCAAGAAATACGATGCCTATATCATTCCGAGCGGTACGGAAGAATACCACTACACAAAGGACGGAGAAGAAAAGTCCGGAGTGCAGTTTAAGTTTGTCATGGAGTTTCCCAATAAGAAATTCACAGGAAAGAAAAAATAAAAGGAGGATGTAACAAATGGGAGCAGGAGAAACAAAGAAAGTACAGGACAATGAGAGCAAGGCGGACAAGTTTGTCCGTCTTGGGGAGTATCGTGTGAACAAGGTCATTGATGCAATCGGCAGGCTTGAGAACCTTTCCAACCGCACCAATTATGAGTATACACAGGAGCAGGTGGAAGCCATGTTTTCCATTATGGAAAAAAGGCTTTTGGAAGTCAAAGGCAGATTTGCCCCGAAAAAGGAAAAAGAAGATACGTTTTCATTTGGAAGAAAAGCAGAATAGGGAGGAAAGTCAGAATGAAGCAGTTAGAAAAAGAAATCAATGTAACAAGCCAGAGAAACATGATGAAGAGGTACCAGATGTATGGTGCCACAGTATCAAAGCTGACAGAGAAATCACAGAATGACACCAAGAAGGGAGAGAGAAAGTAATGGAATATAGAGATTTTGTAGAACAGGTAAAAGAACAGATACAGGATTTCCTTCCTGAAAAGTTTGCAGATGCTGCAGTTGAGGTCAATCAGATTGTAAAGAATAATGACTGTGTTCTGGACGGTCTGATGGTAAGAACAGAGGAAAGCAATATTGCACCTACCATTTATCTGAATCCATATTTTGAGCAGATACAGGATGGTGCTGAATTGGATGATGTGTTAGCTCAGATTGCAAGTGTGTATCAGTCACATTATATAGATCATGATATAGATGTATCGGCAGTTACCGATTTTGACAAGATTAAGGAAAAAATTGTATGTAAGCTGATCAACGAGGAAGCAAATAAGCAGTTCCTTCAGGATAAACCGTACTCCAAGTTGGAAGATTTAGCAGTTGTGTATCAGATTTTAATGGATAAAACAGGAGAAGGAACTGCGACCATTACCATTACAGATAATCTGATGGATGGATATGGAATCACACTTGAAGAACTGCATGACCAGGCGTTGCAGAATATGGATACTTTGCAGCCACATAGTTTTAAAGGAATGAATGAGACGGTTGCGGAGATGATTGCAGTTGATATTGCAAGAGAACAAAATGTGGGTATGGATGAAGCAAAAGAAATGGCAATGCAGATGATGTCGGATATTCCCGATACCATGTATGTGCTGACAAATGATACAAAAGTAAATGGGGCGGCTGCAATTTTAAACGATGATATCAGACAGGAGATCGCTGAGAAGGTAGGAGATTTTTACATGCTGCCTTCTTCAATCCATGAAACGCTGATTATACCGAAAGATGCGGGAATGGAGTTTAAAGAACTTGAGCAGATGGTACAGGAAGTAAATCAGACACAGGTGGCGCCTGGAGAACGTCTTTCGGATCATGTATATGAGTATGATGCCAAAGAACATGAACTGTTCCGCAGTGACCGGGCAGAGGAACGTGCTAAGCAGAAAGAGGAAAAAGGAGATAACCGTCATGAGCGTGTTTCAGTAAAGGAGAAGCTTGCGGAGAAGAAGGATGCTGTTATTAAAATGAATGCCGGGAAAGAGCATTCTGCACCGGAAAAGAAAAAGGAAGCCGTAATATAGGAGGAGTGGGATATGTATACAACAGGAGATAAGCTATTAAACGTGATGAAAGAGGAAGAAATCGGGATTGCGGAGCTTTCCAAAATTTCCGGTGTGCCGGAGAGAATAATCCTTGACATTATGGCAGGAGTTAAGGAGCCGGAGCTTGGTGCTATGTGCAAGATTGCAGAGGGACTGGGTATCTGTGTCCATGAACTTCGTGCGGATGAGGAGAGTTATGCGGTATCCGTTCCGAAGGATACCCTTGCCAAGCTGATTGTTGTCAGCGAGATTAACGGAGTGGAACTTGAGGAACTGATTAACTGTATTCTGGAAAAAGGTATTGAGGAGCATGGTTTTTATGCCTGATGCCGATAAGTAACTGATCACAGGCTGTAGGGTGCTTAAAGTGCCTTACAGCCTTTTTTACGGAGGTTTACCATGAGAAAATATAAATTGATTTCCGCACTGGCAGAGGAAACAGCAAAAGAAGTCGTGCGGAATGAAGAAAACTGGAGGAGATACCTAAATACTGCTTCCAGATTGTATAAATATCCATTTAAGGAACAGCTTTTAATCTATGCCCAAAGACCGGAGGCAACCGCCTGTGCTTCCATAGAGATATGGAATGAAAAGATGCACTGCTGGGTAAACAAAGGTGCAAAGGGCATTGCACTGATAGATGAGGATAGTTTTTCCGGTTTGAAGTATGTCTTTGATATTTCAGATGTGCATAAGGCAAGAAGAATCGGACAATTCCCTAACCTTTGGGAAATGCGTGAGGAACACATGGAATCGGTGATTTCCCGTCTGGAAAAGACTTATGGGGATACCGACAGGGAAGCCGGGTTTGTGGGACGTATCCGGGAGATTGCCGGACGGATTGCAGAGGACTGTTATAAAGAGCTTGCTTCAGATATGGAATACTTAAAGGAAGGGAGCTTTTTAGAGGAACTGGACGAGCTGAACGTGGAAATAAGGATACGGGAAACCCTTGCCGACAGCATTGCCTATACTGTTTTAAAGCGTTGCGGCATGGAGGAGAGCGAGCTTGCCGAAGAAATAAACTTTCCTTATATCCATGAGTTTAACACAGTGGAAACACTGTCACAGCTTGGCAGCAATGTGTCTGATTTATCCAAGCCAATCCTTATGGAAATTGGAAAAGCAATCGGAGCGTATGACAGGCAGATTGCCCAAAATCGGGAAGAAACGAGAGTAGGCAGGGAACGTATCGACACCCATGAGAAAAATATCGAAAAAGGACTTGCAAATGCATCTGAAGAAGACTATAATGCGTTAAAGCGTGAAAGCGAAAGTCAAGACGAACAATCTATCACACAGACCGGAGAAGCCGGGGAAAGGAGCAAATATGATGAATCTGACATACGAGAAGAACGGGGATTATCAGATACCGATGGTAGCAATGGACGAACAGCCGAAGGAGGTACTGACAAAGTACGGACTGATGAGGAAGAAGTTCTTACAGGAGCACAAGAACGGAGTATATACGGGACTTCTTCTGAGCGGGAAGCTGAAGGAACACTTGTTGATGATACAGGAGCAGGCAGAGGAGAGAATGGAGCTTCTGACCAGACAGATGAAGGAGAGAGAGGGGATAACGGAGCAGATGAAAGCAGAGAATCAGATGCTCTGGGTAGCGAAGATGAACAGCATCGTACACTCGGCAGAGGAGATCGTGATGACGGAACTAATCTACAGTTAAATATCGAACAGCCGGAGGGAACCTATCAGCAGTTAAGCCTGTTTCCGAGCTTTGAGGAACAGGTTGGCACAATCGCAGCAGCGGAAGCAAGTATTCAATATACCATGCCCGCTGCTTTTTCTTTGCCACAGGAGCAGATTGACAGTATCTTGCGTAGTGGCGGCGGTAGGGATAACAGCAGAAAACGTATCTATGCCAAGTATCAGCAGGGTAAGACACCGGAAGAAATGGCAGAATTTTTAAAGAACGAGTATAAGACCACCGGAAAAGGTTTTGAGTTTGACGGAAATCCTGTTTCACTGTGGTTTGATGAAATGGGTATGCGTATCGGTTACGGTACATCGGCAAAGGAAAATACCCTTGCAGTGATGAGTTGGAGCGAAGTGGAGAGCCATATCCGTGTTATGGTGGAGAATGGTACTTATATGAGTGCCAACGAAGTATTCCTTGTGGATGCGGTGGAGCGTGAGAGAATTGCTACGGACATTAACAATTTCTTCCGTGACGGAATATCGGAAATGCCGGAGAGTCTGGAGCTTAAATTTTCCAATTACCCGGCAAGCATGGAAAAGTTGTGTGAGCTTTTAGCCACAACAGAAGGCAGAGAGCTGATTAAGGATGAGCTTGAAAAGGCAAAGGCACAGCTTGACAGCGGAGAAAAGCAGATTAAATGGCGGTATGTGAAAAGACCGGATTATTTATTAGAACAGCTTGCGGATTTAGGTGTGGAAAAGAAAGAATTTCCAGCACTTGATACGGTAGAGGTAAGGAATGAGGACTTTATCACACAGGACGAGATTGATTACAGGCTGGCAGGAGGAAGCGGTTTTGAACATGGAAAATTCCGTATCTATGAGTATTTCATGGAAGGGCATGACAAGAAAGATAACATTGCTTTTCTGAAAAATGAATATGGTACGGGCGGCAGCTCCCACGCACTTCCGGGAAGTGACAGAGCGCACGAGGATCACGATGCCAAAGGTATCCGTCTGGAGAAAGGTAACTATGGCAGTCCTTACGCAAAGGTGCTTTTAAACTGGAATGTAGTAGAGAAACGTATCCGGGAGCTTGTGCAGGCAGATAAATACCTTTCGCCGGAGGGAAAGGAAGCCTATGCACAGTATAAACAGGAACAGGCAGAGAAAGCCATGCAAAAAGAACAGGCGAAGTTGGAGGGTGGTGTAACCAATCAGGAATTAGATAGAGAAACAGGAACTGTTGCTGAAGGAGAACCAAAAGCACCGGAAACCGGAAAAACAGACATAGAGCAGTTAAATAAAAGGCTGTCTGAAATGTCGGCTGTGGTTAAAATCTGCGGAGCATTAGACCGGAAAGATGTGGTTGGCTGGAACGAGAAAACACAGGCAGTCACGATTGCTGACGATGAGCGAGCTTTGGAGGGAAAAGAGGTCTATGATTTCCTTTTTGCAGAAGCGGCAGACTATGTAATGATGCAGACAATCAGCGGCGAAACAGAAAAAGCTCTGGAGATGGACGGTCTGTTAAAGGATGCCGGACAGTATGCGGCACATTATGAGGGAGAGCCTTCCATAGAGCAGACAGAAGAACAGCCTTTGACTGCGGATGATGTTCAAAACCTTGTATTGATAGACCGGGAATATATCAGAGGTACACGAACAACAGTCTATGATTTTGAGTGTGATATTCGTGGGGAACATGATAAGCTGCAATATACGCTTGAGTACCATGATGACGGAGAAGGCTTTACCATTCATACGGAGAAGAATGATATTTGGGAACGTATGCCGGAGCCTGAACTGGCACGATTGGAGGGTATTCTTGGCAGGGAAGCATTATATTTTAAGTACCATGATAAAATAGCCGGGGCAAAGAGCCTTGAGGACATGGAGGAGATTCGCTTCAGCATTATGGAAGAAGAATCTCCTTATTTTTCTGCTGTTTCCCAAAGAATATGGGGTGAATATGAACAGAAAAATGAAGAATTGTCCAATCCTATGCAAGAAAGTGAAGTGATTGCCGAACCAGAGCCGCAGAATGAAGCAGAAGCGCCAAAGGAACAGCCACAGATTGACAAATCGGGTGCAGTCAACTTCCACATTGCTCCGGAAACAGAGAAAAGTGACGGGAAAGGCTTTGCGGCAAAAGAAAAATTCCGTCAGAATGTGGAAGCAATCAGAACGCTTGAAAAGATTGAGGGCGAAAACCGTATTGCCACGCCAGAAGAACAGGAGATTTTAGCAAAATATGTGGGCTGGGGTGGTCTTGCTGATGCCTTTGATGAAACCAAAACGAATTGGGCAAGTGAATATCAGGAATTAAAGAGCCTGTTGTCAGCCGAGGAATACGATTCAGCAAGGGAAAGTACCTTAAATGCCCACTATACAAGCCCTGTGATCATCAAGGCTATTTATGATGCGATGGAACGAATGGGCTTTTCCAAAGGTAACATCTTGGAGCCGGCAATGGGTATCGGTAACTTTTTCGGTATGTTGCCGGAAAAAATGCAGGAGAGCAGGCTTTATGGTGTGGAGCTTGATGGAATTACCGGAAGAATTGCAAGGCAGCTATACCCGAATGCCGATGTGAAGATCACTGGCTTTGAAAAGACGGATTATCCCAATGATTTCTTTGATGTGGCAATCGGAAACGTGCCATTCGGTCAGTACAAGGTGGCAGACAGAGCCTACGATAAGCATAACTTCCTCATACATGATTACTTTTTCGCCAAAGCCTTAGATAAGGTCAGACCGGGCGGCGTGGTGGCATTTGTCACCTCAAAGGGAACAATGGATAAGAAAAGCCCGGAAGTCAGAAAGTACCTTGCGCAGAGAGCGGAGCTTCTTGGAGCGATCAGGCTTCCCAACACAGCCTTTAAGGAAAATGCAGGGACGGAGGTTACTTCGGACATTCTTTTCTTAAAGAAGCGTGACAGGGTAATCGACATCGAGCCGGATTGGGTGCATCTTTGTGAAAATGAAGATGGCATAGCCATGAACCAGTATTTTGCAGACCACCCGGAAATGATCATGGGAAAAATGGAAATGGTCAGCGGGCAGTTTGGCATGGAAGCCACCTGTACACCGGATACCACCATTTCATTATCCAAGCAGCTTGAAAAGGCTATATCCCATATCGAGGGCAGCATTGACGAGGTAGAGTTCGATGAGCTTGATGATGAGCTGGCAAGAGAAGCAATCCCCGCCGATCCAGGCGTGAAGAATTACAGTTACACTATCGTGGACGAGAGGGTGTATTACCGGGAAAATTCCATTATGAAGCCTGTGGACGTATCAGAAACGATGGAGCAGCGCATGAAAGGCATGGTGCAGATTCGTGACTGTACACAGGAGCTGATTGACTATCAGTTGAACGAATATCCGGAAGATATGATTAAGAGCAAGCAGGCAGAGCTTAATGAGCTGTATGATGCGTTTTCCAAGAAATACGGTCTGATCAATTCACAGACCAATAAGAGAGCGTTTAATCAGGATTCAAGCTATTGTCTGCTTTGTTCATTGGAGAAATTAGACGATGAGGGCAACTTCAAAGGCAAGGCTGATATGTTTTCCAAGCGAACCATTAAAAAGGCAGAGGTTGTTACAAGCGTGGATACCGCAAGTGAAGCACTGGCGGTGTCATTAGGGGAAAGGGCAAGGGTAGACCTAACCTATATGTCGGAGCTTACGGGAAAAAGCGAGGAAGAAGTGGCAAAGGAGCTTGCCAGAGTGATCTTCCAGAACCCGGTCACAGAAAAGTGGGAAACCGCAGACGAGTATTTAAGCGGAAATGTCAGGGAGAAGCTGGCAACCGCAAGGGTATTTGCAGAGAACCGTCCAGAGTTTGCAATCAATGTCACAGCTCTTGAGGGCGTTCAGCCCAAGGAGCTTGATGCAAGCGAGATTGAGGTGCGTATCGGTGCCACATGGATTGAGCCTAAGTACATCGAGGATTTCATGCGGGAAACCTTTGAAACACCGGATTACCTCTTTGACCGTAACCTTGTCGGGGTGCAGTATTCCGATGTGACAGGACAGTGGAACGTAAAGGGCAAAAATGCGGATCGTGGCAATTCACTTGTCAATATGACCTACGGAACGAGCCGGGCAAATGCCTACCGTATTCTGGAGGATTCCTTAAACCTTCGTGATACCCGTATCTTTGATACGATAGAGGAAGATGGGAAGGAAAAGAGAGTTCTTAACAAAAAGGAGACCATGCTTGCCAGCCAGAAACAGGAAGCCATAAGGGAAGCCTTTAAGGACTGGGTATTTCGTGATCCGGAGCGCAGACAGACCTTGTGTGCCAAGTACAATGAGCTTTTCAATTCCACCAGACCGAGAGAGTATGACGGTTCCCACCTAAAGTTTCCGGGCATGACACCGGACATTACATTAAGACCGCATCAGCTTAATGCGGTGGCACACCAGCTTTACGGCGATAATACCCTGCTTGCCCATTGTGTGGGTGCGGGTAAGACCTTTGAAATGATTGCTGCAGCAATGGAGAGCAAGCGGTTAGGGCTTTGCCAAAAGAGCTTATTTGTTGTACCGAACCATTTAACAGAGCAGTGGGCGAGTGATTTCCTGCGCCTGTATCCGGGTGCAAATATTTTAGCTGCTACAAAGAAAGATTTTGAGCCTGCCAACCGTAAAAAGTTCTGTTCCCGTATTGCAACGGGAGATTATGATGCGGTCATCATCGGGCATACGCAGTTTGAAAAGATACCGCTTTCAATGGAAAGACAGGCTGCCATGATTGAGCGGCAGATAACGGAAATAGAAATGGCAATCGAAGCGGTCAAGGCGGAAAAGGGAGAGCGTTACACCATTAAGCAGATGGAAAAAACAAAAAAATCATTAGACGCAAGGCTGAGCCGATTGAACGATACTTCCCGCAAGGACAATGTAGTAACCTTTGAACAGCTTGGTGTTGACAGGCTGTTCGTAGATGAGAGCCACAATTATAAGAACCTTTTCTTATACACCAAGATGCGGAACGTGGCGGGCATTGCACAGACAGAAGCACAGAAGTCCTCGGATATGTTTGCAAAGTGTCAGTACATGGACGAGCTGACAGGCGGCAAGGGCATTACCTTTGCCACAGGTACACCGATTTCCAACAGTATGACGGAGCTTTATACGAATATGCGCTATCTGCAATACAGTACGCTCCAGAAACTTGGTCTTGGCAATTTCGACAGTTGGGCGGCTACTTTCGGAGAAACGCAGACAGCCATAGAGCTTGCACCGGAGGGAACCGGATACCGGGCAAAGACAAGGTTTGCCAAGTTCTTCAATCTGCCCGAGCTGATTTCACTTTTCAAGGAAAGTGCAGATATTCAGACACCGGATATGCTAAAACTGCCTGTACCGGAAGCAGAGTATGAAAATGTGGTGTTAAAGCCGAGTGAGTATCAGAAAGAAATGGTACAGTCCCTTGCGGATCGTGCGGAGGCTGTTCGTGATAGGAAGGTAGAGCCACACGTTGACAATATGCTCAAAATCACCAATGACGGTAGAAAACTTGCATTAGACCAGCGTTTAATCAACGATATGCTTCCCGATGAGGATAATTCTAAATCCACCACCTGTGTGGACAAGGCATTTGAGATATGGGAGGAAACAAAGGAACAGAAGTCGGCACAGCTTATCTTCTGTGACTTATCGACACCGAAAGGAGATGGTACATTCAATGTTTATGAGGACATTTGCAACAAGCTGAAAGAAAAGGGTGTCCCACCGGAAGAAATCGCATTTATCCATGATGCCAATACGGAGAAAAGAAAAGCGGAGCTGTTTGCAAAGGTAAGAAGCGGACAGGTTCGTTTTTTGTTGGGTTCTACTGCCAAAATGGGAGCCGGAACCAACGTACAGGACAGACTGATTGCATTACATCATCTGGATGTGCCCTGGCGTCCGTCTGACATTGAACAGCAGGAAGGTCGTATTTTACGACAAGGCAATATGAATGATAAGGTCAAGATTTTCCGGTATGTGACGGAAGGCACCTTCGACAGCTATTCATGGCAGCTCATTGAGAACAAGCAGAAGTTTATCGGGCAGATCATGACGAGCAAGTCCCCGGTGCGTTCCTGTGAGGACATTGACGAAGCGGCGCTCTCTTATGCAGAGGTCAAAGCACTTGCAACCGGAAACCCTTACATTAAGGAGAAGATGGATTTGGATATACAGGTTTCAAAGCTGAAGCTCTTAAAGGCAAACCACACAAGCCAGCGTTACCGTCTGGAGGACAATATCGCAAAGCATTACCCGATGCAGATCACAGCCTTAAAAGAAAGGCTTGAGGGATACCGGGCGGACATTCAGACCTATGCGGCGCATAAGCCTGTGGATAAGGACGCTTTTTCCATGAAGATAGGAAACCGTACCTATACGGACAAAAAGGAAGCGGGTGCGGCGTTGATTGATATGTGCCGGAGTGCCAAACAGCCAAACATGGCGGTCACAATCGGAGAATATCAGGGCTTTAAGATGAGCGTGTCTTTTGACTCGTTCTTCTCCAAGTTTACGATCAGCTTAAAAGGAAGTCTGAGCCATGAGGTGGAAATCGGAGCCGATCCACTTGGAAATCTGCAAAGACTGTCCAATGCGTTAGAGGGAATGACCGGGAAAATGGCAGACGTGGAGCAGAAGCTTTCTAACGTGGAACATCAGCTCGAAACTGCAAAGGTGGAAGTTACAAAACCTTTTGCGCAGGAGCAGGAACTGGCGGAGAAGCTAGAACGCCTTGCAGAGTTAAATACGCTTCTGAATATGGACGAAAAGGGCGATAATGCACTGGATATGGGCGATGATGAGCCGGAGGACGAAAACGGAGAGCAGAGCGCACAGACGCAGGAAAGTGAGCCGAACAGGGCAGAAGATATACAGGCGGTGGCAGAGGAACCGTTAAAGCCTGTTGCAAGTTTCCTGATGTCGGAGCGTATCGCAGAGCATGACAAGGAGCGGATGTTAGCAGACGGTTCCGGAGGGAGGGTATCCGTTAAGGAGAAACTTGCCGAGATGAAGCAGAAAATATTCGATCAGAAGATGCCGGAGAAACCGGAGACTGTAAAGAGCAAAGGAAAAGAAGAAAGTTTATAGGAGGGTGCTATGGAAGCAAACGAACCAAAGAAAGAACAGAACACAGAGGAAATGGACGTTATGAAGCAGTTCATGGAGCTTTTGGGACAGCAGGGCATGAAAGAGCAGTCACAGGACTTTATGGAGGTCTTGCAGTATATCGCCGGGATGCAGTTACAGCTTTCCGCTATGGTGGACGAACTGCAAGGAGTACGGAAGCAGCTTGAAAGGATGCAGGAGAGCCAGCCGAAAGCAGCGGAAAGTCAGCTTTTGGATAAGGTGTCATACCTTCAGGAGAAGGTAAGCAGTCTTGCAGAACGCTTATCGGAATTGAAAGACCATTTGATTGACACCGCAGCACAGGCAGTAACCGCCTTTAAGGAAAAGGGAAGGGAGGAAATGAACAGGGTTCTTCAGAAAGGAATTTCCGGTGTGCAGTCGGTGCTTTCCGGATGCCGGGAGAAGATGGTTGATGTGCTTACCAGTTATGAAAAGACCGCCAACCAGATAGACAGTATCGGGGACGAGTTCAAGCAGATAGGGAACAGCGTAGCCAACGTGGGAAGGCTCTTAACCGGAAAAGGTACAAAGGAAGTGTCGGACGAAAAAGAGGGCGTTGCCCTTACAAGGGTACTGAATATGCCTGTAAAGAAGCATATCTCAGCCTTAAAGAAACAGGTGGAGCGGATTGACGGTGCAGTAGCGAAGCTGGATAAGATCTGTGCCGGACTGGATACCGGAAAGGATAAGGAAAAAAGCAGGGTGTCCGTCAAGGAAAAGCTGTCACAGATGAAAGTGAAATCGGAACAGCAGAAGAAAGAACCGGAAAAATCAAAGACCAAGAGTCAGGAAGCAAGTTTATAAAGGTTTATGGAAAGAGCAGGTAGCAATCTATCTGCTTTTTCCTGTTATGTGGTTATCGTAAGCAGAGAAGATTAAGTGACGAGCAGAGGAAACAGGCAAGGTTGCGATGGAGAAAATCAATTCAGACGAAAACAATAGGCAAATTTAAAGTTGATAAGAATTCACCGATATACCTCAATAGTTTTTTGAAATTCCCGTGTGAGGGGGAAAGTTGATTACAAACAGAA
>OAUQ01000228.1_pt1 | contig 23931 bp, 20 predicted proteins | sample 1476151 | NCBI WGS metagenome assembly OAUQ01 (sample SAMEA2580008, study PRJEB22360) | human gut metagenome | biome: human gut; feature: human-associated habitat; material: faeces | place: Denmark | collected 2008/2010 | reverse complement strand
ACTTGCGCCGATGGTACTGCAATGCAATGCGGGAGAGTAGGTAGCCGCCTCCTTTCAATTTCAGAAGCCTCGATTACGAAAGTAGTCGGGGCTTTTTTGTGTTTTTTTATCTGCTCAAGATGTTTTTTATCAGCAGATGACGTTGATTACACGGATTTTTATTATCTTTGCAGCATGATTTGGACCGATAGAATACGACAGGTGAAGATTTTTTTGGTGATAGCGGCAGTGTTTATTGCTGTCGCCTCTCTTGTTGTGTCTCATTTTCTGGTTCGTGATCTAGCAGAAGAGGAACGCAACCGTATGGCGGTTTGGGCTGAAGCTATGCGTACGCTCAATAATGCTGATGAGAATACTGACTTGAACTTGGTATTGAAGGTTATCAATGAAAATAATTCCATTCCGGTTATCGTAATGGATTCTGAAAACCATGCTCAGACTTTTCGTAATGTTGATGTGGAAGGGAAAGATTATGCAGATTCCCTTGCTTATGCTTCTGCCATCGGTCAGCGGCTCTTGAAACAAGGCAAGAATATTAAAATTGAACTAGATGATTCAACGCATGACTATATTCAGGTTTGCTATGATGAATCCCTCATGATACGACGTCTGTCAGCTTATCCTTATATTCAGTTGGGGGTAGTCATGCTCTTTGTGGTTATTGCCATCTTTGCTTTGCTTACTTCCAAAAGAGCGGAACAGAATAAGGTGTGGGTGGGGTTGTCTAAAGAAACCGCTCATCAGTTGGGTACTCCAATTTCCAGTCTGATGGCTTGGATTGAAATTCTGAAGATGAATTATCCGGATGACGAACTCATTCCTGAAATGAACAAGGATATCCAACGTTTGCAACTGATAGCAGACCGTTTCTCAAAGATAGGTGCCCTGCCAGAACCTGTTCCTGCAAGTTTGAACGAAGTGATGAATCATGTTATAGACTACATGGATCGTCGAACATCGAAGAATGTTAAAATGGTGAAGAAAATACCTGAACAGGATGTTATCGTTAAGATGAATGCCTCTCTCTTTGAATGGGTGGTAGAAAATCTGTCGAAGAATGCTGTTGATGCTATGGGAGCAAATGGTGGACAGATTACGCTCCATGTGGAAGAAACAGCTGATAAAGCTATTATAGAAGTTTCAGATACAGGAAATGGTATAAGAAAAAAGGATTTGAAGAATGTGTTCCGTCCTGGTTTTACAACCAAAAAACGAGGTTGGGGCTTAGGTTTATCACTAGCTAAGCGAATCGTAGAAGAATATCATCATGGTAAAATATGGGTGAAAAGTACTGAAATTGGGCATGGAACCACCTTCAGAATCGAGTTAAAGAAAGAATAATCAATTAATAATGAGTGATTTTAGTGATTTTTACATAAAAAATTATTTTATCTCAAAAATTATTTGTAACTTTGCAGCCCGAAACAATATAGTATATATTGAATATGTGTAACATAGATTCTTTTAAGATTGATTTGAAAGCTTTACCTCAAGGTATAACCGAAAAGGAATTTAAGCTTACCAATGAATATTTTGAGGCAATCGATGCTCCTGATGTTCAGCGAGGCGAGTTGTCAAGTAGTCTGTCTGTCAATAGGACGGACGACTTCTTCGAACTCAATTTCCATACTGAGGGAGTGGTTCACATACCATGCGACATATGTCTGGACGATATGGATCAAACCATTGAGACTAATGACAGGCTAGTCGTAAAATTCGGAGAAGAGTACTCAGAGGATGATGATCTGGTGACTGTGGCCGAGAACGAAGGAATACTCGATGTCGCCTGGTTTATCTATGAATTTATAGATCTCAATATTCCCATCAAGCATGTGCATGCACCTGGAAAATGCAACCCTGCTATGATTGAAAAGCTCAATGAGCATTCTGCCGCCCGAAGCGGTGAGGAAGAAGAGGAAACTGTAGATCCACGCTGGGAAGCTCTATTGAAATTGAAAAAATAAAAATTAAAATTTTAAACATTTAAAAATTATGGCACATCCTAAAAGAAGACAGTCAAAGACACGTACACTTAAGAGAAGAACTCATGATAAGGCAGTAGCTCCTACATTGGCAGTTTGCCCTAACTGTGGTGCATACTATGTATACCACACTGTTTGCCCTACTTGCGGTTACTATCGTGGTAAGGTTGCAATCGTTAAGGAAGCAGCTGAATAATGGGTAAGATTAATGCTGTAATTACAGGTGTCGGTGGCTACGTGCCAGACTATATCCTCAACAATGAGGAGTTATCTCGCATGGTAGATACTACAGATGAGTGGATTACCACCCGTGTGGGTATCAAAGAGCGCCGCATCCTTACAGAGGAAGGTCTTGGAACCAGCTATCTGGCACGTAAAGCTGCCAAGCAGTTGATTCAGAAGACTGGCGTGGATCCAGATACAATCGATGCATTGATTGTAACAACCACGACACCTGACTATAAGTTCCCTTCTACAGCATCTATCGTCCTCGGCAAGCTGGGTTTGAAGAATGCTTTTGCATTTGACTTCTCTGCTGCTTGCTGTGGATTCTTGTATACCCTTGATGTTGCTGCAAGCATGATTCAGAGTGGTAGATACAAGAAGATTATTGTGATTGGTGCTGACAAGATGTCTTCACTGGTAGATTACACTGACCGTGCTACTTGCGTTCTCTTCGGAGATGGTGCAGGTGCGGTTTTGGTGGAGGCAACTGAAGAGGAGAACGTTGGAGTTCAGAACTCATACCTTCGTACAGATGGACAAGGTTTGCCTTTCCTTCACATGAAGGCTGGTGGTTCTGTTTGCCCTCCATCACATTTTACAGTTGATCATCGCCTGCACTATCTTTATCAGGAAGGTCGTACTGTATTCCGTTACGCAGTAACAGATATGAGCAACGACGTGATGAAGATCATGGAAATGAACAATCTGAAGGCTGATGATGTGAACTGGGTAATTCCTCACGAGGCTAATCTCCGTATTATCGAGGCAGTAACCAAGCGTGCTGGAATTCCACTTGATAAGGTGGTTGTAAACATCGATCATTATGGAAATACTAGTGCAGCAACAATTCCATTGGCACTCTGGGATGCTGAAAGCCAATTGAAGAAGGGCGATAACGTCATCTTCACAGCATTTGGTGCAGGATTTGTACATGGCGCTTCTTTCTATAAGTGGGCATATGATGGCGCTGCTTACGGAAAGTAATCTATAAAAATAGGATAGAATAATAATCTATATAAGGAAACGCATCTTTCTTATTTCTCTATAAATAAGTAAGGATGCGTTTCTTTAGCTTAAAAACAATAGAGCTTAACTTCTTGATAGTAAAATTTTGCTAAATTCAATTTTTTATGCATAAAGCTGGTTTCGTAAATATAGTAGGTAACCCTAATGTGGGAAAAAGTACCTTGATGAATCAATTGGTGGGTGAACGTATTAGTATTGCAACTTTTAAGGCTCAGACAACCCGTCATCGTATCATGGGTATTGTGAATACTGATGATATGCAGATTGTATTTTCTGATACTCCTGGTGTTTTGAAGCCTAATTACAAGATGCAGGAGATGATGCTTGCCTTCTCTGAGAGTGCATTGGCGGATGCTGATGTGCTGCTTTATGTGACTGATGTGATAGAAAACCCTGAAAAGAACATGGAATTCTTGGAAAAGGTTAAGAAAATGCAGATTCCTGTACTCTTGCTCATCAACAAGATTGATCAGAGTGATCCGAAGAAGCTGGGTGATATTGTTGAAAAATGGCACTCTTTGTTGCCTAATGCAGAGATTCTTCCTATCTCAGCGAAGAATAAATTCGGAACGGATATGCTCTTGAAACGCATTAAGGAACTCTTGCCGGAATCTCCTGCTTTCTTTGATAAGGATCAGCTGACAGACAAGCCTGCCCGTTTCTTCGTTTCAGAGATTATCCGAGAAAAGATTTTGCTCTATTATGATAAGGAAATACCTTATTCTGTAGAGGTAAGAGTGGAGCGATTTAAGGAAGATGAAAAACGTATCCACATTAATGCGGTGATTTATGTTGAACGTGATTCCCAAAAGGGTATCATCATCGGGCACCAGGGTATCGCATTGAAAAAGGTGAATACCGAGAGTCGTAAGGCTTTGGAAAAGTTCTTCGACAAGAAAATCTTCTTGGAGACTTTCGTAAAAGTTGATAAGGATTGGCGCAGCTCTCAGAGAGAACTTGATGCCTTTGGATATAATCCGGAATAATTGATAGTTAAGAGTTAATAGTTTAAAGACGCCCTTAATAACTATAAACTATCAACTGTAAACTATCAACTAAAATAACTCCTCCCTGAATGTAATCGAGGGAGTGACTCTCGCCAAAAGAGCGAGGGCCGGAGCAAGGTCAGCTTCGGCAAATTATTAACTTGGATGCAGAGACCACATCCTTGAATACCTCCTAAAAGGAAGGAGGATAATGACTGTTTATGGCAAATTTAGTAGCTATTGTAGGACGCCCTAATGTGGGTAAGTCTACTTTATTTAATCGTTTGACTCAATCACGTCGCGCTATCGTTAGTGATACTGCCGGTACTACTCGTGACCGTCAGTATGGTAAGTGCAGTTGGAATGGTAGAGAATTTTCTGTTGTTGATACCGGTGGTTGGGTTGTAAAATCTGATGATATTTTTGAAGATGCTATCCGCAAGCAGGTGCTTGTTGCTACAGAAGAGGCTGACCTGGTTCTCTTCCTGGTAGACGTTAACACTGGCCTTACTGATTGGGATGAAGACGTGGCGCTTATTTTGCGTCGTGCCAAATTGCCTGTTATCCTTGTTGCTAACAAGGTTGATAATAGCGCAGAGTATTATCAGGCTGCTGAGTTCTACAAGTTGGGCTTGGGTGATCCTCAGTGTATCAGTGCTGCTACAGGTGGTGGTACTGGTGATTTGCTTGATATGATTTTGGACAAACTTCAGGACAATCCTGAGGAGGCAATCGAAGAAGATATTCCTCGTTTTGCGGTAGTTGGTCGTCCGAATGCTGGTAAGAGTAGCATTATCAATGCTTTTATTGGTGAGGATCGTAATATCGTGACAGAAATTGCTGGTACTACACGTGATAGTATCTATACCAGATACGATAAGTTTGGTTTCGATTTTTACCTGGTTGATACAGCTGGTATCCGTCGTAAGAACAAGGTAAGCGAAGACTTGGAATTCTATTCTGTTATGCGTTCTATCCGTGCCATCGAGAATAGTGATGTCTGCATCCTGATGCTTGATGCTACCCGTGGTATCGAAACCCAGGATATGAACATCTTCCAGTTGATTCAGAAGAACAACAAGAGTCTGGTGGTTGTTGTAAACAAATGGGATTTGGTTGAGGAGAAGAATCAGAAGGTAATTGATACTTTTGAAAATGCAATCCGCAAGCGTATGGCTCCATTCGTAGACTTTCCTATTATCTTTGCTTCAGCCTTGACTAAGCAGCGTATTTTCCGAGTATTGGAAACTGCCAAGGAAGTTTACCAGAACCGTAAGGCTCATATTGGAACTTCTAAGTTGAATGAGGTGATGTTGCCTATTATCGAGGCATATCCTCCACAGAGCATAAAGGGTAAGTATATCAAAATTAAGTATTGCACCCAGTTGCCTAATACAACGATTCCTTCGTTTGTGTTCTATGCAAACTTGCCTCAGTATGTCAAGGAGAACTATCGCCGTTTCCTGGAGAATAAGATTCGTGAGAACTGGTCATTACATGGCTGTCCTATCAACGTCTTCATTCGTCAGAAGTAAATAAATGAAGCGAAGAATGCAGAATCAAAGTGTATAAAAATGAAGAAACTTTTGATTTTTATGATATTCATGGTGGGATTGGTATTTTCTTCCTGTAGGGAGGAGAAACCTGATCCTGGCTATCTTGCAGGTATTGCAGCCAAGGGATATTATGATTTGCTTTTAGAGGGCAAGTATAAGGAGTTTGTAGATGGTTACAATCAACCTTATCGGTTGCCAAATGGCTATCAGGATCAATTGCTGATGAATGCCAAAATGTTTGTTGAGCAGCAGCAAGATGAACATAAAGGTATGGTTAAGGTGAATGTACTGAATGCAAAAGCTGATACAGCGCATCATGTTGCTGATGTTTTTTTGCAAGTGGTGTATGGTGACAGTACTAAAGAACAGATTGTGGTACCTATGGTAGAGGTCAAGGATGCCTGGAAAATGAGATAGTATTTATTTGGTAATAAAAAAGCCATCAGCCAGTTTCTGGGCTGATGGCTTTTTTTGAACGATACTGTTTTATTTGTTTTTAGCTTCTTCCAGCTCCACCTCCTTTACTTTGCGGAAGAGATCGGAAGCAAAGACTAAATCGTTGAGTTTCTCGTTTGTTGAGGTCATCACTTCATCTTTGTTGCCTTGCCATTCTTTATGACCTTGGTAGATAAAGCAGATGTTTTCACCAATGCCCATCACCGAATTCATGTCGTGGGTGTTGATGATGGTAGTCATATTATAGTCTTTGGTGATGCCTGAAAGCAGTTCATCTATCACAAGTGAGGTCTTTGGATCCAAACCTGAGTTTGGCTCATCGCAGAACAAGTATTTCGGATTCATTACGATGGCACGTGCAATAGCTACTCGTTTCTGCATACCACCCGAGATTTCTCCAGGATATTTCTGCTGAGCCTCTTTCAGATTGACGCGGTCAAGACATTCCTGAGCCCGTTTTACGCGTTCCCTGTAATTCATAGTAGAGAACATATCAAGTGGGAACATGACATTCTCAAGTACATTCAAAGAGTCGAACAGGGCTGCGCTTTGGAAAATCATTCCCATCTCGCGGCGCATCAGAACTTTTTCTTTTTTCGACATCCGGGTGAAGTCACGGTCATCGTAGAGAACTTCGCCACTTGTAGGCTGAAGTAATCCTACGAGATTCTTCATGAGTACGGTCTTTCCGGAACCGCTCTGTCCGATTATCAAATTAGTCTTTCCTGTTTCAAAGGTGACGTTTATATTGTCTAATACAACCTTGTCGCCAAACGACTTGGTGAGATTTCTAACTTCTATCATAGTTTACGAGAGAATTTGAGTGAGGAAAACATCTGAAAACAGAATCAAAACACTAGAACAGACAACAGCATCGGTTGACGATTTTCCAACCTCAACAGATCCACCTTCTACGGTATAACCGAAATAAGAAGATACGCTGGAAATGATGAATGCAAAGAAAAGACTCTTGATAATGCTCATCCATACAAACCATTGGTTAAATGAATGTTGCAAGCCAAGTGTCAGATCATCTGGTGGTAGGATATGACCAATATACGCTGTTCCGTAGGCGCCGATAATACCCATGCCAGAACTGAAGATAACCAGGAATGGCATGATGGTAACCAAACCGAGAATTTTAGGCAGAATGAGGTAACATGCAGAGTTCACTCCCATGATATCAAGGGCATCAATCTGTTGGGTGACACGCATTGTTCCCAACTCCGAAGCGATATTAGAACCCACTTTACCTGCGAGAATCAGACACATGATACTTGATGAGAACTCCAGAAGCATGATTTCTCGAGTGGTGTAACCTGAAACCCATCGTGGCATCCATGGACTCTGAATGTTCAATTTCATCTGGATGCAGATAACTGCTCCAATGAAGAAGGATATCAGTAAAACGATACCAATAGAGTCAATACCCAATTGCGACATCTCCTTGATGTATTGTTTCAAGAACATGCGCATGCGCTCAGGACGGGAAAAAGAACGTCCCATCAATATGAGATATTTACCGAAGGTGGTAAGCCATTTTTCTATTAACATGCTATTATAAAACTGAATTTTGCTGCAAAATTAACCAAAATCCTCTAAAAAACTGCAATATTATGAATAGTTTTTGATTTTATAAGCGATATTTCCTTTATTTTTAGTATTTTTGCAGCCAAATTAGCTAATTATGGACGAAATTAACAATAACGAACAGCAAAATCAGAATTCTCTGGTTTTGCGAACAGAGGGATTGGTGAAGCGCTATGGTAAACGAACGGTTGCCAATGGAGTTTCTATCAATGTGAAGCAAGGAGAAATTGTGGGATTACTGGGACCTAATGGTGCTGGTAAGACAACTTCTTTCTATATGACAACTGGACTTGTTGTGCCTAATGAGGGACATGTCTTTCTGGGAGATCAGGAAATTACTGATTTTCCTGTATACAAACGTGCCCGTGCGGGAATCGGATACCTGCCTCAGGAGGCCAGTGTTTTCCGCAAGATGAGTGTTGAGGACAATATACTTTCAGTCTTGGAAATGACAGGAAAACCACGTAGTTATCAGTTGCAGAAGTTAGAGAGTCTTATTAGCGAGTTTCGTCTTAATAAGGTTCGCAAGAACAAGGGTGACCAGCTTTCCGGAGGTGAGCGTCGCCGTACAGAGATTGCCCGTTGCCTGGCTATTGACCCAAAGTTTATCATGCTCGATGAGCCATTTGCTGGTGTTGACCCTATTGCGGTAGAAGATATTCAGCATATTGTATGGCAGTTGAAGTATCGCAATATCGGTATTTTGATTACCGACCATAATGTACAGGAGACTCTGACCATTACTGACAGAGCCTATCTGCTGTTCGAAGGTAAGATTCTTTTTCAGGGCAAACCAGAGGAATTGGCAGAGAATAAGATTGTGCGCGAAAAGTATCTGAGTAACAGTTTTGTGCTCAGAAAGAAGGACTTTCAGCTCATAGGTGAGCAAAAAAGAGCCAAAGAAGCAGCGACTGATGGTTAAAAAATCATTTTTTTCTCTTATATATTAGGTATATCCATTAAAAATGTGTAATTTTGCAAGCCAATTGCGGTTATACACGAAAACTGTAGAATTAAAGAAAATATTAACAATAATAAAATAACAAATATCAAGATGAAAATTTCATTTGAAAATCCTGACAAGATTAATGGTCTTTTGACCCTCGTTGTCGAAGAGGAAGATTACAAGAATGATGTCGAGAAGACATTGAAAGATTATCGTAAAAAGGCTAATGTTCCAGGTTTCCGTCCTGGTCAGGCTCCTATGGGTATGATTAAGCGTCAGTTCGGTCCATCTGTAAAAATGGAAGCTATCAACAAGCTCGTTGGTCAGCAGATTTACAAGTATGTACAGGACAACAATATCCAGATGCTCGGTGAGCCTCTCCCATCAGAGAAGCAGGAGCCAGCTGACTTGGAGAATGGTACTTCTTTCACATTTATGTTTGATATCGCTGTTGCTCCAGAGTTCAAGGTAACTCTCAATGGTCGCGACAAGGTTGATTATTATAACATCACAGTTGATGATAAGATTCTCGATCAGCAGATTGATATGTACGCTCAGCGTGCAGGTAGCTATGAGAAGGCTGAGAAGTACGAGGAGAATGACCTTTTGAAGGGTGACTTGCGTGAGCTTGATGAAAATGGCAATACCAAGGAAGGTGGTATCACTGTAGAGGGTGCTATCCTGATGCCTAGCTACATCAAGGTTGACGAGCAGAAGAATCTCTTCAACGATGCAAAGCTCGGTGATGTAATCACATTCAACCCTAAGAAGGCTTATCCTGAGAACGATACTGAGGTTTCTTCACTCCTGAAGATTGAGCGTGAAGCTGTTAAGGACTTGGAGTCAGAGTTCAGCTTCCAGATTACAGAAATCCAGCGTTTCAAGAAGCATGAGATCAATGAAGAACTCTTCAAGCAGGTTCTCGGTGAGGATACTGACGTGAAGGACGAGGCAGCTTTCCGTGCTAAGATTGCAGAGGGCTTGCAGGCACAGCTCGTTAACGATTCTGATTATAAGTTCATTCTCGATGTTCGCGAGCACTGCGAGAAGAAGGTTGGTGAATTGCAGTTCCCAGATGCACTCTTGAAACGTATCATGTTGGCTAACAACAAGGATAAGGGCGAGGAGTTCGTAGAGAAGAACTATGCTGAGAGCATCAAGGAGTTGACATGGCATCTTATCAAGGAGCAGCTTATCAAGGCTCAGAATATCAAGGTTGATGACAATGACCTGATGGAGACAGCTAAGGAGGCAGCTCGTGCTCAGTTCGCTCAGTATGGTATGAACAACATTCCTGAGGAGTACATTGAGAACTATGCTAAGGAAATCCTCAAGAAGGGTGACGCTACAGATGCACTTGTAGATCGCTCTATCGACCGTAAGTTGGCTGCAGCTCTGAAAACAGCTGTAAAACTCAACGAAAAGGAGATTTCTGTAGAAGATTTCAACAAGATGATGCAGGAATAACATTTTTTTGAAAAAAAACTTCAAATAAATACGAGGTTATCGACTTTTTTTATTATCTTTGTTCCACCGAACGAGAAATAAGGGTCGATAACCTCTTTTTTCGTATGGTTTAAGACGTAAAATACTATATAGATATGAACGATTTTAGAAAATATGCAACCAAGCATCTTGGTATGAATGGTATGGTGCTTGATGATGTTATTAAGGCACAGGCTCAGTATATGAACCCTTACATCTTGGAGGAGCGTCAGCTGAACGTTACTCAGATGGATGTATTCTCTCGCTTAATGATGGACCGTATCATCTTCCTGGGTACACAGATTGATGACTACACCGCAAATACATTGCAGGCGCAATTGCTGTATCTGGATTCTGTAGATAGTGGCAAAGATATTTCTATCTATTTGAATAGTCCTGGTGGTAGCGTTACTGCTGGTTTGGGTATTTATGATACCATGCAGTTTATCTCTAGCGATGTAGCTACTATCTGTACAGGTATGGCTGCTTCTATGGCTGCCGTGCTGCTCGTTTCTGGTCAGGAGGGTAAGCGTTCTGCTTTGCCTCATAGCCGTGTCATGATTCACCAGCCATTAGGTGGCGTTCAGGGTCAGGCTTCTGATATTGAGATTGAGGCTCGCGAAATCTTGAAGATGAAGAAGGAATTGTATACTATCATTTCTGACCATTCTCATACTCCTTATGATAAGGTTTATGCTGATAGCGACCGTAACTATTGGATGACAGCTGAAGAAGCCAAGGAATATGGAATGATAGATAATGTGTTGGTTCGTAAATAACGAATTGTTTTAAGTAAATATGCGTATATATAATAAGGTGCGCAAGAAGAGATAATAATTATAATATGCCAAAGAAAGTATGTAGCTTCTGTGGAAGATCAGAAAATGAAGTCAGATTACTCATCACGGGTATCAATGGCTTCATTTGCGAAGATTGTGCTAAGCAGGCTTATGAAATTATACAGTCTACAGGGGTCTTAGCTCCTAAAGCTGGGGAGGGTAAGTTTGTTCTCAAAGAGGTGCCAAAGCCTGTAGAGATCAAAAAATACCTGGATGAATATATCATCGGTCAGGATCAGGCTAAGCGCAATTTGGCTGTCGCTGTATATAACCACTACAAGCGTTTGCAGCAGCCAAAGGATGAAGATGGTGTAGAAATCGAAAAGAGTAATATCATCATGGTTGGTAGTACCGGTACCGGTAAAACCTTGTTGGCGCGTACAATAGCTAAGATGTTGGATGTTCCTTTCACCATTGTTGATGCCACTGTATTTACTGAAGCAGGTTATGTGGGTGAAGACGTTGAAAGCATCTTGTCGCGTCTGTTGCAGGTTGCTGATTATGATGTGGCTGCAGCAGAAAGGGGCATTGTGTTCATTGATGAGATTGATAAGATAGCCCGCAAGAGCGATAATCCTTCTATCACGCGTGATGTGAGTGGCGAAGGTGTACAGCAGGGATTGTTGAAACTCTTGGAAGGTACCATGGTTAATGTTCCGCCTAAGGGTGGACGCAAGCATCCTGATCAGGATTATATCCATGTAGATACCAAGAATATCCTGTTTATCTGTGGTGGTGCTTTTGACGGTATTGAGCGTAAAATAGCTCAGCGTATGAATACGCACGTAGTAGGCTATAATTCGGTTCAGAATGTAGCTAAGATAGATAAGAAGGATTTGATGCAGTATATCCTTCCACAGGATTTGAAGTCTTTTGGCTTGATACCTGAAATTATCGGCCGTTTGCCTGTGCTTACTTATCTCAATCCGTTGGATAGGGAGGCTTTGCGCAAAATCTTGGTTGAACCTAAGAATTCAATTGTCAAGCAGTATCAGAAATTGTTTGAGATGGATGGCATCAAGTTGAAGTTTGATGAGGAAGCACTCGATTATATCGTAGATAAGGCGGTAGAGTATAAATTGGGTGCTCGCGGACTTCGTTCAATTGTTGAAGCTGTGATGATGGATGCTATGTTTGAGATTCCATCAGAGAAGGTTAAATCATTCACTGTTACGCTGGAGTATGCTAAGCAGCAGTTGGATAAATCTCATCTCGGACAGTTGGAAACAGCATAAATCAGTTGGGCTTTTCGCCCAATTGAATGCTATTTAATCGTATATATAGACATATATAATATAATAATAGGTGGATATGACAGAACAGGTTAATCTTACAGGACAGTTGAAGCATTATTTCGGCTTCGATTCGTTTAAGGGTGATCAAGAGGCAATCATCAGAAATTTGATGAGTGGCAATGATACTTTTGTATTGATGCCTACAGGTGGCGGTAAGAGTTTGTGTTACCAGTTGCCTTCGCTCATTATGGAGGGCACAGCTATTGTGATTTCTCCTCTGATTGCTTTGATGAAGAACCAGGTAGATGTTATTAATGGTTTGAGTGAAAGTGATGGCGTGGCTCATTATCTCAATTCATCATTGAATAAGTCGGCTATTGAGAAGGTGAAGAATGATATTCTCAATGGTACGACCAAACTCCTGTATGTTGCACCTGAATCTTTGACGAAAGAAGATAATGTTGAGTTCCTTAAAACAGTAAAGATTTCGTTCTATGCCATTGATGAGGCTCACTGTATCTCTGAGTGGGGACACGATTTCAGACCAGAGTATCGTCGTATTCGCCCTATTATTAACGAAATAGGTGTTGCACCTGTGATAGCGCTTACAGCTACTGCAACAGATAAGGTACGTACTGATATCAAGAAAAACTTAGGCATCATGGATGCCAAAGAATTCAAGAGTTCTTTTAACCGCCCTAACTTGTATTATGAGGTGCGCCCGAAGAACAAGGATATCGATCGTCAGATCATCATGTTTATTCGTCAACACAAAGGAAAGAGTGGTATTATCTATTGTCTCTCCCGTAAGAAAGTAGAGGAATTGGCAGAGGTATTGAAAGCCAATGAAATCAAAGCGGCTCCTTATCATGCCGGTCTTGATTCGGCTACCCGTTCTCAAACCCAGGATGATTTTCTGATGGAGCGTATTGATGTCATTGTTGCTACTATCGCCTTCGGAATGGGTATCGATAAACCTGATGTCCGTTTTGTTATTCATTATGATATACCCAAGAGCTTGGAAGGTTATTATCAGGAAACGGGTAGAGCTGGCCGTGATGGCGGTGAGGGCATCTGTATCGCCTTTTATGCCCGTAAAGACCTCAGAAAACTGGAGAAGTTTATGGAGAATAAACCTGTAGCAGAACAGGATATCGGCAGACAGTTGTTGCAGGAAACGGCTGCCTATGCAGAATCGTCTGTCTGTCGCAGAAAAATGTTGCTTCATTATTTTGGTGAGGAATATCATGAAGAAAACTGCCATAACTGCGACAACTGCTTGCATCCTACAGAAAAATTCGAGGCTAAGGATGCGCTGCTCGTTGTTTTGGAGTCTGTTGCTGCGGTGAAGGAGAATTTCCGTCAGGAATATATCATCGATTTTGTAAAGGGACGTGCTACTGATGATATCGTTTCTCACAAGCATGATGAATTGGAGGAGTTTGGAGCAGGAGAAGATATGGATGCTAAAGTTTGGAATCCTGTTATCCGTCAGGCGTTGATAGCCGGTTATCTCAAGAAAGATGTAGAGAACTATGGCCTTTTGAAGTTGACAGCTGCGGGTAAGCGTTTCATTAAGAATCCTGAATCATTCATGATCGTTGCCGATAAGGAATTCTCTGATGATTTTGATGGAGCGCCTCTGAGCGAGCATAATACAGGTGCTTTGGATCAGACACTTTTCTCCATGTTGAAAGACTTGCGTAAGACAGTAGCAAAGAAGCATAAATTGCCGCCTTATGTTATTTTCCAGGATATTTCTCTGGAACAGATGGCAACGATGTATCCTGTAGATATGCAGGAATTGCAGAACATACAGGGAGTTGGAGCCGGTAAGGCAAAGAGGTATGGTAAGGAGTTCTGTAAATTGATCAATCAGTATTGTGAAGAGAATCTGATAGAGCGTCCTGAGGAATTACGTGTCAGGACAGTTGCCAAGAAATCAGTCTTGAAGGTAAGCATCATTCAGAGCATAGACCGCCAGATAGATCTTGATGATTTGGCAGAAGCAAAAGGTTTGGATTTCTCAGAATTGCTTGACGAAATAGAGGCAATCGTTTACAGCGGTACCAAGCTGAATATCGATTATTTCATAGAGGAAGTTGTGGATGATGACCATGTAGATGACATCTACGATTACTTCATGGAGAGCGATACTGATGATTTGAATGCGGCTCAAGATGAATTGGGTGAAGACTACAATGAAGACGAAATTCGACTCGTCAGAATCAAGTTTTTGTCCGAACAAGCCAACTAATCACGTTAAATAGCATTAATAAGGTAAGATTTTCGTGAAAAGCGAACTCTATCTGAGAAATTATTGCTAAATTTGCACGCAATAAATTTTTAAAGGTTACAATATGTCATCATTTGTTGCAGATAAAATTGTAATGGACGGTCTCACTTACGACGACGTCCTTCTTATCCCTGCGTATTCAGAGGTACTACCAAAACAGGTAGAGTTGAAAACCAAGTTCTCTCGTAACATCGAGTTGAACGTTCCATTCGTTACAGCAGCGATGGACACCGTTACCGAGGCTTCAATGGCGATAGCTATCGCTCGTGAAGGTGGTATCGGTGTAATTCACAAGAACATGACCATTGAGGAGCAAGCTCGTCAGGTTGCTATTGTGAAGCGTGCTGAGAATGGTATGATTTATGACCCTGTCACCATCCGTCGTGGCAGTACAGTGAAGGATGCTCTTGATATGATGCATGATTATCATATCGGTGGTATTCCTGTGGTAGATGATGAAAATCATCTTGTAGGTATTGTTACCAACCGTGATCTTCGTTTTGAGCGCCACATGGACAAGAAGATTGATGAGGTAATGACTAGCGAGAATTTGGTTACCACTCACATCCAAACCGACTTGGTTGCTGCTGCTGCCATCCTGCAGGAGAATAAGATTGAGAAACTCCCTGTAGTTGACAACGAGAATCACCTGGTAGGTTTGATTACTTACAAGGACATCACAAAGGCTAAGGACAAACCTATGGCTTGCAAGGATGCCAAGGGACGTCTTCGTGTGGCTGCCGGTGTGGGTGTTACTGTAGATACATTGGATCGTGCCAAGGCTTTGGTTGAGGCTGGTGCTGATGCTATCGTTATCGATACTGCTCATGGTCACTCTAAGGGTGTAATTGAGAAACTCAAGCAAGTTAAGGCTGCCTTCCCACAGGTTGATGTTGTGGTAGGTAATGTGGCTACTGGTGAGGCTGCCAAGTATTTGGTAGAGAATGGTGCTGATGGTGTTAAGGTAGGTATCGGTCCTGGTTCTATCTGTACTACTCGTGTGGTTGCCGGTGTTGGCGTTCCACAGTTGAGTGCTGTTTATGATGTATATTCTGCTCTTAAGGGTACTGGTGTACCTTTGATAGCTGATGGCGGTCTTCGTTACTCAGGTGATGTTGTGAAGGCTTTGGCTGCTGGTGGTAGCTGCGTCATGATCGGTTCTTTGGTTGCTGGTACTGAGGAGAGTCCTGGTGATACCATTATCTTCAATGGCCGTAAGTTTAAGAGCTATCGTGGTATGGGTTCTTTGGAGGCTATGGAACAGAAGAATGGTTCTAAGGACCGTTACTTCCAGGGTGATACCAAGGATGCCAAGAAATTGGTTCCAGAGGGTATCGCTGGTCGTGTGCCTTACAAGGGAACTGTCCAGGAGGTCATCTACCAGCTGATTGGTGGTTTGCGTTCTGGTATGGGATATTGTGGTGCTGCTACCATCGAGAACTTGCACAATGCCAAGTTCGCTCGTATCACAAATGCAGGTGTGTTGGAGAGTCATCCACATGATATCACTATCACTAGTGAGGCTCCTAACTATAGCCGTCCTGAATAATATAATTAGGAAATATGAAGTTTTATGCACTTATAGCGGCAATGCTCCTTTCGGGGAGCATTGCTTTTGCTCATACCGACCCAATTGTTATGATTATTGATGGTCAATCTGTCAAGAAGTCGGAATTTGAGTACTTTTATCAGAAAAATCATTTGGGAAATACGGTTGATTCTAAAAGTGTCAAGGTGTTTACCGATGGCTTTGTTGATTATAAGCTGAAAGTGCAAGCTGCTAAGGATGCTCATCTCGATACTTTGCCTAATATCAGGCGTGTGTTGAAACGATATGATGATGTCGAGTCATGCGAGTTGATGCCCGATAAAGGCAGTGTTCATGTTGCACATATCCTCTTGAGATTGGGACAGAAAGCATCTTACCAGGAACAGGAGGTGGTGGAAAGAAGAATCGATTCTATTTATCAGGCTCTTTGCAAAGGTGCAGATTTTGCAGACCTGGCAAAAAAGTGTTCTGATGATAAAGGGTCTGCGGTCAATGGGGGGACTTTGGCATGGTTTACAAAAGGTCAGACTGTGCAGGCTTTTGAAAAAGTAGCTTTCTCTCTGCGAAAGGGTGAGATTAGTAGACCGTTTATGTCTGAGTTTGGTTATCATATCGTCAAGTTGCTGGATAAACATGATGATGGTAATCAGAAAAAATATGTTGCTGATGCTAAGGTAGAAAATTGGCGGGGAACCTACCAGCAGCAGGAGGAAGTAGAAAACCTTTTGCTGAATGAAATCTGCCAGCGTAATATTTGGGATAAGGCTGCTGCTGATAAAAAAGGTCTGGCTGCCTTCTATGCCAAGAATAAGAAAAAATACAAATGGGAAATGAAGCGCCTGAAGAAGATGAAGGTTAATCTGCCCCGGAATGGCGAATACCCAGATGTGGTACTTGCTGACTATCAAGACTCGTTAGAGAAACAATGGGTCGCACAATTGAAGAAGAAATATAAAGTGGTGGTTTTCCATAGCATGTTGACCACTCTCAATATACATTAATATATTATAGAAACAATACATGAATACTGGATATAAAATGACAATGGCATTTATAACCCTGCTGATGATAGTAGGAATAAGTGCTAGTGCAACAAGAGCAAGCCGTAGTGCTTTGGCTCATGAGGCTGATTCTGCAAATATCAAGCAACAAGCTGCTGCCGATTCTCAGAAAATCAATGAGGGTAGTGTGGTTGATGAGGTAATTTGGGTTGTCGGCGATGAGGCTATCCTGAAGTCAGACGTCGAGGTAACCCGTTTGCAGGCTGAGGCTGAAGGTATTAAATATACTGGTGACCCAGACTGTTCTATTCCTGAGCAGATTGCCGTTCAGAAACTGTTTCTCCATCAGGCAGCTATCGATAGTATCGAAGTATCTGAGTCAGAAGTCATGAATGGTATCGACGAACAGATCAACAGTTGGGTTTCCATGATTGGTTCTCGTGAAAAACTGGAGGAGTATCGCAAGCAAAGTATCACCCAGATGCGCCAGCAGATGCATGATGATTTCAAAAACCAGCAGCTGATTCAGAAGATGAAGCAGGAACTGGTGAAGGATATCAAGGTGTCTCCAGCTCAGGTACGTAAATACTTTAAGGATTTACCTGCCGACAGTATCCCTTTTGTTCCTACAGAGGTAGAGGTCGAGATTCTTACCATGCAGCCACGTATTCCTCTTGAGGAGATTAACCGTGTGAAAAATCAGTTGCGTGAGTTTACTGACCGTGTGAATAAGGGTGAGACTTCTTTTGCTACTTTGGCTCGTCTTTATTCTGAGGATCCGGGTTCAGCCCGTATGGGTGGCGAGATGGATTATATCGGTAGAGGTATGTTGGATCCTGCGTTTGCAAATGTAGCATTCAATCTTACCGATCCTAAGAAAATCTCAAAGATTGTTGAGTCTGAGTTTGGTTATCATATCATCCAGTTGATTGATAAGCGTGGCGATAAGATTAAGTGTCGCCATATCCTGCTCAAACCTCAGGTTTCTCAAGATGCTATTGATAAGTCTATCGGCCGTCTGGATTCTATCGGTAATGATATCCGTGCCGCTAAGTTTACCTTTGAGCAGGCTGTTGAAGCATTGTCTGATGATAAGGATACCCGCAACAACAAGGGTTTGATGGCCAATGTTACTCCTGACCAGTCAAGAACTTCCCGCTTCCAGATGAAGGATCTGCCTACCGAGGTTGCCCGTACGGTAGATACAATGAAGGTGGGTGAGGTTTCTGCACCTTTCACGATGGTGAATTCCAAGGGTAAAACCACTTGTGCTTTGGTAAAACTGGTAAGCCGTGTTGACGGACATAGAGCTACTATTACCGAAGATTTTCAGGTGATGAAGGATGTAGTGTTGGCTAAGGAGCGTGCCCAGACCTTGCACGATTGGGTAGTCAATAAAATCAAGCAGACTTATGTTCGTATGAACGATCGCTATAAGGATTGTAAGTTTGAATATCAAGGTTGGATTAAATGATAAATAAAAGATTAAATAATCATATCAGAGGGCATAGAATCATATCGGTTATGGTTCTATGCCTGTTTGGGTTTTGTCTGATGCAAGCCATGCAGGCTCCAAAGAAGCATGCCAGAAAACGCCCTCATGGTGACCGCGTATATCTTTTGCATGCAGATGAATTGTACTATGATATGTTCGGTAATAATCCTGATGCCCAAATATTGAAAGGTAAGGTCTCTTTCTTGCATCAGGGCAGTCATCTTACCTGTGACAGCGCATATTTCTATCAGGCTTCTAATTCCGTGAAAGCTTTCGGACATGTTCATTACCGGCAGGGAGACACCTTGTCTCTCACTTGTAATAGAGCAGAGTATGATGGGCAGATGCAGATGATGAGAGCACGCAAGAATGTGGTCTTGCATCATCGTCGGCAGACTTTGCGTACTGATAGCTTGGATTTCGACCGCTTGTATAATATGGCAAACTTCTTTGACGGCGGAACGCTGATTGATGGTAAGGATAAGCTGGTTGCCGATTGGGGTGAGTATCATACCGAAACGCGTGAGGCTAAGTTTGTCTATAATGTCAAGTTGCGCAGCGGCAAGGATGTTGTTACCACCGATACTTTGTATTACGATGTCCGTAAGTCAAAGGCTCACATGGTAGGACCTTCTAAGATTGTTTCTGGTGCAAGTGTTGTCAAGACAGAAAACGGATATTATGATACCAAGACCGATAGAGCGCAGCTTTACGGCCGTTCTACGGTTATAGATAAAGACAAGACACTTACGGGTGATACGCTCTATTATGTAAAGGATGGGGAGAGTACCGGATATGGCAATGTGGTTTATGTAGACAAGAAAAATAAAAATTCCCTGACTTGCAATTATCTGCGTTACAACGAGAAAACCGGTAATGGATTTGCCACCCGCAATCCTGTAGCGATCGACTATTCGCAGAAAGATACTCTTTGGGTTCATTCTGATACCATGCGTATCAATACCTTCCATATCAATACCGATTCGGTATACCGTAAGGTGCATGCTTATCCTAAGGTCCGTGCCTATCGCCTGGATATGCAGGCCATCTGCGATTCCCTGGTTTTCAATTCTCAGGATTCCTGCATGACCATGTATAAGGATCCTATCGTCTGGAATGGAAACCGTCAGTTGCTGGGCGAGAAGATTCTGGTCTTCATGAACGACTCTACCGTTCGTTTTGCCCATGTCATCGGACAGGCGCTGTCTGTAGAGCAGATGCCGGATAGTGTTCATTTCAATCAGATCAGTTCTTCTGAGATGAAATCTTACTTTGAAAAAGGTGAAATTAAACAAGGAGAGTCTATCGGTAATGTGCAGACCATCTATTATATGACGGATGATAAGGACAGTTCGCTCATTGGCTTGAATTATCTGGAGACCGATACCATGCGCATGTATATGGGACCGGGCAGGAAGATGGAGAAAATCTGGACCAATAAGTTTACATCTACCATGTATCCTATGACGCAGATTCCGCCGGCAAAATATAAACTCAACAATTTTGCCTGGTTCGAGGACTTGCGTCCTAAAGATAAGAATGATATCTTTGTATGGCGTGGTAAATCCAAGGGCTCCGAACTCAAGAACATTAAGCGTCATGAAGCTCCACTTCAGAAACTGACTGACTGATTATAATGAAGCATCATTTTCTTATATGATTAATATTTAGAGATGAGTGATATTATTCAACTTTTACCCGATTCTGTTGCCAATCAGATAGCAGCAGGTGAGGTTATACAGCGTCCGGCTTCAGTTATCAAGGAGCTGGTCGAAAATGCAGTCGATGCGGGTGCCAGGAATATCCATGTCACAGTTACCGATGCTGGCCGTACCAACATCCAGGTGATAGATGATGGAAAAGGTATGTCTGAAACAGATGCTCGTTTGGCTTTCGAACGTCATTCTACTTCCAAAATCCGTAAGGCTGATGATTTGTTTGCACTTCGCACCATGGGCTTCCGTGGCGAAGCTTTGGCGTCAATAGCTGCTGTGGCTCAGGTAGAACTGAAGTCACGACAGGCTACCGACGAGATAGGAACCCTGATACAGATTTCTGGTTCCCGATATGAGAAACAGGAGCCATGCTCCTGTGCTGTGGGAAGTATCTTCTCTGTCAGCAATATCTTTTATAATGTACCCGCGCGAAGGAAGTTTCTGAAGTCCAATTCTACAGAGTTGAACAATATACTGACGGCTTTCGAGCGGATTGCATTGGTAAATCCTCAAATCACCTTTACTTTACATAGCAATGGTACCGAAGTATTCAATTTGCGTGCCGCTAATTTGCGTCAGCGCATTCTCGATGTCTTCGGCAAGCGTTTCAATCAGGAACTCCTGCCGGTAAATGTAGAAACCACTATGTGTAAGGTGTCTGGATTTGTGGGCAAACCGGAATCTGCCAGAAAGAAAGGTGTGCATCAGTTCTTCTTTGTCAACGGGAGATACATGAAACATCCTTATTTCAATAAGGCTGTGATGGCTGCTTATGACCGTCTGGTTCCTCAGGGTGAACAGGTGCCTTACTTCCTGTATTTTGATGTAGATCCGAAGGATATTGATGTGAATATACATCCTACGAAGACTGAAATCAAATTCGAGAATGAGCAGGCTATCTGGCAAATCCTCTCGGCTTCGGTCAAGGAGTCCATCGGTATGTTCAATGATGTACCTACCATTGATTTCGATACCGAGGATAAACCGGACATCCCTGTTTATAATCCTGAGATGAGCACTGCTGCGGCACCGAAGATCAGTTTGAATCCTGGTTATAATCCGTTCAAGTCTTCCTCTTCCACAGGAGCAGTTCCTATGGGAGCAGGCTTCTCTGTTCCTAAGTCGAAACCTCAGGTGGATGAAAAATGGGAACAGCTTTATGAAGGACTCAAAGATCAGGATGATGTGCAGGGGATGGAACAGACCATGGTGTTTTCTGATGATTCTAGTCAGGATAATACGCCAGACAGTATCATTGCAGAGAAATCGCCAGCCCATTATCAGTATAAAGGTAAGTACATCATGACTGCGGTAAAATCGGGATTGATGATTATCGACCAGCATCGTGCCCATGTGCGTGTTTTGTTCGAACAGTATTTGCGCCAGTTGGCTGACCGTACCTTTCATTCACAGAAAGTCCTCTTTCCTGAGGTTGTGCAGTTCCCGATGTCAGAGAAGGTAATCTTTGAAAAGATCCTGCCTGAAATGGAATCGATGGGCTTTGAACTGGAAGATCTAGGAGGCGGAAGCTATGCCGTAAATTCAGTTCCTGGCGGACTGGAAGGATTGAATCCTCTTAAACTGGTACAGGACATGGTTTCTTCTGCAGTAGAAAAGGGCGTATCAGCCATTGATGAAATCAATCAGACTTTGGCTTTGAGTCTGGCTCGCCAGGCTGCAATACCTCAGGGGCAGATATTGAGTAATGAAGAGATGGAGGGGCTGGTGAATGATCTTTTTGCCTGCCAGAATGTCAATTATACGCCCGACGGAAAGTCGGTACTTTGTATCCTCCGTCAGCAGGAAATTGAGCATCTTTTAGGTTAAAAGTAGGGAAAAATCCCGTTTTTCTTAAAAAAGTTAACGAAAAATGCTATTTTTTTTAGAAAATGAAGGTTATTTCAAAAAATAGTATTATCTTTGCTCCGTCATTCAGAAGGTATATATATATATAAATTGATTTTTAAATTATAAAGTTATGAAAAAGTTATTAGCAGTGCTAGCATTGGCTAGCGTAACAATGGGCAGTATGGCTCAGGATGCAGCAACTACTGAGAAGTATAGCGTTGCAACAAATTCTTTCTGGAGCAATTGGTTTGTTCAGGCAAACGTTGCTGGTTCTGCATTCTGGGGCAACCAGGAAGAGGGCAATGGTTTCTCTAAGAGCCCACTCAAGGGTTTCAGAAACAATCTCGGTTTCTCTGTTGCTGTAGGTAAGTGGTTCACACCAGGTCTCGGTCTCCGTACCAAGTTCAATGGCGCTTGGGGCCGTACCGTAGTTTCTGAGAATAAGTCAACAAATGCAAATAAGTATTGGACTTTGAATGAGCAGGTTTTGTTCAATGTTAGCAATATGTTGTGTGGTTACAACGAGGCTCGTGTTTGGGATTGCATCCCTTACGCAGGTTTTGGTATTAACCGTAACATGAGCGCTAACTGCTATGCTCCTGTAGTTGGTGTTGGTATCTTGAACGAGTTCAAGATCAATAAGAAGTGGGCTGTCAACCTCGATGTAAACTATGCATTAGGTGCTAGCGACTATGATGGTTACACAGGTGTATTGGCAGGTGCTAAGCCTAGCACATCTCGCTCTATCGACAAGGTAATTGCAAGACACGACCGTTCTTTGAATGTTGAGGTCGGTGTTACATACAACTTGGGTAAGGCTACTTGGAACAAGGTTCCAGATGTTGACGCTATCAACGCTCTTCATCAGTCAGAACTCGACGCTATCAATGCTAAGTTGAACGATGCTAATGCAGAGAACGACCGTTTGAAGAATCTCTTGAACAACCAGAAGTCTGTAGAGGATAAGGCAGTTAAGGAGTATGTTGCTACTCCAGTTTCTGTATTCTTCAACATCGGCAAGTCTAAGGTTGCTTCTAAGAAGGATCTCGTAAACGTACAGGCTCTCGCTCAGTATGCTAAGGACAACAACGCTAAGTTGGTAGTTAACGGTTATGCTGACAGCGCTACTGGTTCTGCAGCTGTTAACCAGAAGATTTCTAAGGCTCGTGCTGAGAAGGTAGCTGATGAGCTCGTTAAGTTGGGTGTTGCTAAGGAGAACATCGTAGTTAAGGCTAACGGTGGTGTTAAGGATTTGACTCCTGCTTCTTACAACCGTCGTGCAACTGTTCAGGTTGGTGAGTAATTATACAGTATATATAATATAAGGTATAAAAATAGAATAGGGCATTCTTCCTCGTGAAGAATGCCTTTTTTGTTTCTTTGAATTTTTTAAAAAAGAACTTTTCTTTCTCAATAAGTACCTTTTGGGGTTGAAAGAGGTTTGGCAGTCCCATCGTAAGTACTTTCTCTTGGTTGGCTGTTTTTGGCAATTGAAATGCAAAAACTGACCGTTTTTACCCTGAAAATTGAGGAGAAACACCCAAAAATGCACTTTTTTGAAGAAAAAACGAAAAAAGTTGCTGAAAAATTTGGTGGAACCAAAAAATAGTCGTACCTTTGCAACCGCTTACGAAAAGTAAGGGCGCTTAGCTCAGCTGGTTTAGAGCATCTGCCTTACAAGCAGAGGGTCGGCGGTTCGAA